>JAEEGL016697049.1_pt1 | contig 10224 bp, 10 predicted proteins | sample 9134231 | NCBI WGS metagenome assembly JAEEGL01 (sample SAMN16246548, study PRJNA631951) | gut metagenome | biome: gut microbiome; feature: rumen; material: fiber-attached | host: Bos | place: Iran: Karaj | collected 2018-10 | reverse complement strand
CGCCGCAGAGCGTGCGCCCGAGGGCAGCGGCGGCGGTAGGGGAGCAGTTGTGGATCTCTCTGGCGCGCTGCACGGTGTCGCGGGCGGTGATGACTGCCATCTTGATATAGCCGTCGCCGGCCGTTGCGCGGATGATCTTATCCATTATAAAGCCTCCTGCTTTTCCTTGTCAGTCAATAGTCAAGATCCCGCACGGCGGAGAGGAAAAGCCGCCCGGCCTCGTGCTGCGGGCCGTCGCCAATCAGGCGGATATCAAAGAAGCCCTCGTCCGCCAGCAGCACGCGCAGAGCTTCCGGTTCGTGGATGTACTCCACGTGCTCCTCACCGCTGCGCCGCCAGAGCTTCCCCTGCCTCTCGAAGAGATCCATGCCGTAGACGACAGCCTGCTTCTCCTCGTCCAGATCCGCCCGCCAGAGGCAGAGCAGATCCTCCCGCTCGTCCACGAAGATCTCCCCGTCAAGTGAGCGGAACCATTCCGGACTTTTTACGTCAAAGATAACGAGGCCGCCGGGACGCACAAAGAGCCGAAGCCGATGAAACAGCTCCGGCAGCGTCGTGGGCGGCAGGTAGTTCATCCCGTCGAGAGAGCAATAGGCCGCGTCCACCGTCCCGTAGAGATCCAGTTCGCCCGCATCCTGGCAGAGCCAGAGCGGAGCGGGGGAAAGGGAGATCGATTTCTCGCGCGCCTGCATCAGCATGTCCGGAGAGGCATCCACCCCAATGAGCTCGTAGCCGCGGCGGGCCATCTCCGCCGTCAGGGTGCCGGTCCCGCAGCACAGGTCCAGCAGAAGGCGGAACTCCCCGCCGACGCGGGCAAATTCCGCCTCATAGAAATCTGCGAACGCCGCATAGGGGACGTCGCCCGTCAGCTGGTCGTACCAAGCGGCAAGGGGACCGTAGCAGTTCACGGTTTTCCCTTTTCCAGGCGGTCAAACACGATCTGGTAGCCGCCGCGCCCGTACTGCAGAGAGCGGTTTACACGGCTGATCGTGGCGCTGGAGGCCCCGGTCTCGGCCAGAATATCGTTATAGATCATGCCGTTGTGGAGACACGAGGCGACCTGATAGCGCTGCTCGAGCGCCATGAGTTCCGTAACCGTGCAAAGATCGTCAAAAAACTGCAGGCACTCATCTACGGTCTCAAGGGACAAAATAGCCTCGTACATGGCCCTGTTGCGAGGCTTCTTCGGATGCTTGTTCATAGCGCCCTCCCCTATATCATGCTATCATATGTAAATGCAATGTGATATATCATACGATCTGTGGATATGTTACCTCAACGCTTGAAAAAAGTAAAGTGTTAAAGTGCTGAATTTTGGGGGCTCTGATTTGTTCATCTTTAATTCGGTTTACTCCCTTGCAGAAAAAAGGAGGACATATTATAATGAAGCAAGGATACACTATCGCTGAGAGAGGAGGTACTCTATGAACGGAATCATGGTTAATCTGGCGGTCTTCTGGCTGATTGCCGTGGTCGTCTTTCTGGTCGTGGAAGCGATCGTGCCGGGCCTGGTCTCGATCTGGTTCGCCATCGGCGCTCTGGCAGCACTGCTGGCAGCCGTGCTGCACGCGCCGCTGTGGCTGTAGGTCGTCTGGTTCCTGCTGGTCTCCATCGCCGCTCTCGCCCTGACGAGGCCGCTCGCCAAAAAGTACGTAAATGCCCGGACGCAGCCCACGAACGCCGACCGGATCCTGGGGAAGGAATGCATCGTGCGCGAGGCGATCGACAATCTGCAGGGAACCGGCGCGGTCGCCATAGACGGCAAGGTCTGGACAGCCCGTATGGAGGAGGACGAGCAGACTGCCGCTGTGGGTGAAGTCGTTATCGCCCGGCGGATCGAGGGCGTCAAGCTGATCGTCGGGAAGAGATAATTAAGCCTGTATTTTTTATTATTTTATAAAGGAGAGATACTATGCCTTACGTAATCGCTGTTCTTGTGCTGCTGATCCTTGTCATTCTGATCCGCAACATCCGCATCGTCCAGCAGGCCAAGGCCTACGTCATCGAGCGTCTCGGCGCCTACAAGGCCACCTGGAACGTCGGCCTGCACCTGAAGGTGCCCTTTATCGAGCGCGTGGCCAAGGTCGTGACGCTCAAGGAGCAGGTGGCGGACTTCCCGCCCCAGCCCGTTATCACGAAGGATAACGTCACCATGCAGATCGACACCGTCGTCTACTTCCAGATCACCGACCCGAAGCTCTTCACCTACGGCATCGAGCAGCCCATGGTCGCCATCGAGAACCTCTCGGCCACCACGCTGCGTAACATCATCGGCGATCTCGAGCTGGACCAGTGCCTGACCAGCCGTGACATCATCAACTCCAAGATGCGCTCCATCCTCGACGAAGCGACCGACCCCTGGGGCATCAAGGTCAACCGCGTCGAGCTGAAGAACATCCTCCCGCCCAAGGAGATCCAGAACGCGATGGAGAAGCAGATGAAGGCCGAGCGTGAACGCCGTGAAGCCATCCTGCGTGCCGAGGGCGAGAAGCGCGCCGCCATTCTCGAGGCAGAAGGCGAGAAGGAGTCTGCCATCCTGCGTGCCGACGCCAAGAAGCAGCAGCAGATCCTGGAGGCCGAAGGCCAGGCCGAGGCCATCCTGAAGGTGCAGACCGCCACCGCCGAAGGCATCCGCCTCATCAACGAGGCCGCCCCGACCGACGCCGTCATCCGCATCAAAGCGCTTGAGTCCTTTGCCGCCGCCGCCAACGGGCAGGCCACCAAGATCATCATTCCCAGCGAGATCCAGGGCCTGGCGGGCCTTGCCAGCGGCGTGATCGAGGCATCCAAGGAAAAGTAAAGTTCCGACTATACAGAGAAAGGACAGCAGGCGGCGCAAGCCGCCTGCTCATTGAAGCATATGAGCACGGCAGCTGATTTCCTGAAACGGCACGGTATGGATCCCGCGCGGGTCGAGCCCGCGAGGGATGCCCTGGAGATGATGGAGGAGATGGAACGCGGGCTCACAGGCGATGACAGTTCCCTTCCCATGATCCCCACCTACCTCAGCGACGACGGTGCGATCCCGAAGGATACGTCTGTTGTCGTGATCGACGCCGGCGGCACCAACTTCCGCAGAGCGCTCATCACCTTTGACGATCCCGGTTACCGGGTGGAGGAGCTGAGCAAGTGGAAGATGCCCGGCATCGAGCGCCCGGCCACCTGGGAGGAGTTCATATCCTTCACGGCCGACAACATCATGCCCCTCTTGGACAGGGCCGACAAGGTGGGCTTCTGCTTCTCCTTCTCGGCGGAAGTCACGCCTGAGATCGACGGACGCGTGCAGCGCATCGACAAGGAAGTGGTCATCACCGGCTGCGAGGGGCAGCTGGTCGCCGCCTCCCTGAATGCGGAGCTGGAACGCCGCGGCATCTTCGGCAAGAAGATCGTGATCCTCAACGATACGGTCGCCGTTTTGCTGGGCGGGCTTGCTTCCGTGCGGCGCAGCGAATACAGCGGCTTTGTCGGTCAGGTCAGCGGCACGGGCACGAACACCTGCTGCTCTCTGCCTGCCGCCCGCATCGGCAAGCTTGAGACCGCGTCCGGGCGCAGCATGATCGTGAATCTGGAATCGGGTATGTATGACGGCATCAAGGGCGGTGATTTCGACCGCATCCTGGATGAAGAGAGCCATAATCCCGGTGAGAAGCATTTCGAGAAGCTGACGGCCGGGGTGTATCTGGGCGAGCTCTGCCATCTCATGCTCAAGGCTGCGGCGGACGAGAGCCTGCTGAGCCCGGAGGCCTCCGAGCGCGTCCGGGCGCTGGGCTGGATCGACTCGGCCGTGATCGACGCCTGGGCCAGCGGCGAACATCTGGAGCAGATCTGTGAAAACGCGGAGGACGAGGCTTTCGTAGAGGAGATCTGCCGCGCCATGTTCGAGCGCTCCGCTCGCTGCATGTGCACCAATCTCGCTGCGATCCTTCTGCTGACTGGCGCCGGCAAGACGGCGGAGAGACCTGCGTGCATCTGCGCGGAGGGCTCTCTGGTTCAAAAGGGACGCGCCTATCGTCCGGTGTTGGAGCGGCTGCTGCGCGACGAGGTCGGCGGCAAGCTCGGGCTCTTTGCGGAGTACCGCATCGGCAACGAGACCACGCTGCCCGGCTCCGCTGCCGCGGCGCTGCTGAATTAGCGCCTAGGTTATAGCGCCTAGGTTATAGCGCCTGGGAGACAATACATAGAGCATGGAAAAAAACGGAGTACAGGTTGATTCTGTACTCCGTTTTTTCGACAGGCCTTCTCTCCCGGGAGCTGAGGGCAGGGCACCATGCGCTTGGCGCTATAACCTGGCCGCTAAGCGCTACTTTTTGTCCTTCGGCCTTGAAAGCAGAGCGGTCAGCAGGCCGAAGATCACCGCGGCGCTGACGCCGCCCGCCGACGCGGTGAGCCCTCCGGTGAAGGCACCGAGCAGACCGGATTCGCCGACTGCATTCTTTACGCCCTTGGCCGTCGTGTTTCCGAAGCCGGTCAGCGGCACGGCCGCTCCGGCCCCGGCCCAGTCGACGAGCGGCTGGTATAGTCCCAGAGCGCCGAGCACCACGCCGGCGACGACGAAGAGCGTCAGGATACGGGCGGGTGTGAGCTTCGTATAGTCGATCAGCAGCTGGCCGACGACGCACAGCAGGCCGCCGACGACAAAGCATTTCAAATAGGTCAAAAGAATATCCACAGCTCAGTCCTCCCGCTCGATGACGAGCGCATGGCAGATGCCGGGGATGCTCTCGCCCTGCATCGCGCTGGTAGGGGACATGAGGGCCCCTGTGGCGGCGAAGAGCACACGTTTCCAGACGCCGCGCTCCATGGCGGGGAGAATGTGCCCGCAGAGGACCGAGGCGCTGCAGCCGCAGCCGGAGCCGCCCGCATTCACATTCTGCGCAGCGAGATCGTAGATCAGTACGCCGCAGTCCATATAGCGGATCCCGAGCTCGACGCCTTCCGCCTCAAACAGCGAGACGAGCAGGTCGTGGCCGAGCGCGCCGAGATCGCCCGTGAAGATCGCATCATAATCGGCGGGGGAGCGGCCGGTGTCGTCGAAATGTGCGCGCAGCGTGTCAAAGGCGGCCGGAGCCATCGCGGCGCCCATGTTCGCCGGGTCGCCGATCCCCGCGTCGACGATCCGGCCCGGCGTCAGATGCGTGATGCGCGGGCCGCTGCCGCCTCGGCCGAGCAGCACCGCACCCGCGCCTGTCACCGTCCACTGGGACGAGGGCGTGCGCTGGCCGCCGTACTCGAGCGGAAAACGGTACTGCCGTTCGGCGGAGCAGAAATGCGAGCCGGTCAGCGCGCCGGCACAGCGGGCAAAGCCGCCGTCGATCGCCGCCGCAGCCAGCGACAGACTCTCCGCCATGGTCGAGCATGCGCCGTAGAGACCGAAATACACGAGCCCGCTGTCCTTCATCGCGCGGCTGGAGGAGACGCATTGATTCAGCAGATCCCCGCCGAAGACGCAGTCAAGCTCCGACGGGGCTCGCGCGGCCTTGTCACAGGCGAGAGAAAAGCACTGCTTCAGCATGTGGCTCTCAGCCCTTTCCCAGCTCTCTTCGCCGAAATAGGAGTCCTCCGAGATATAATCAAAGCCGTTTTTCAGCGGACCTTCGCCCTCCTTGCTGCCGACGACCGCCGCGTACGAGAGCACGGCGGGGGCCGAGGGCAGCATAAGCGTCTGCTTCCCGAGACCTTTGTTCACGTTCATCGCCCCTTTGTTTTTTTCATAGTATGCGCAGAAGTCGGGACAATAAACAACAGCACGGAAGCTTTTCGTTCCGTGCTGTTTCTGTGTGCTTTTTCAGCATTTATCCAACCGCCATACAAAGCTCTCGAACTGCCGCATCCCCTGCGGCAGCGGGAGACCCACGTCCATCAGGGCGTCCGCGCCGCAGACACGGCCGCTCTCCCGATCCCGGTAGACGGCGCCGGACGTCAGCCCCCGCAGACGCAGGTACATCGGCGGCATATAGCCGTGCAGCGCCTGCAGCACCGCCGTGACCATCGCATGCCCGCCGTCGTCGGAGACAAAGGCCCATGCGCAGCAGTCCGCCGTAAGCGGATCGCTCAAGCGATAATAGAGGCCTTCGCGGATCAGATCGGCGTCCTCGCGGTAAGCTGCGATCTGCTTTCTGACCGCGCCGCGCTCCTCGTCGCTCAGCTTCGCGGGGTCCAGCTCATAGCCGAAGGTACCGGCCGCGGCGACCGCCCCGCGCGTCTCGATGGGCACCGTGCGGCCCGTCTGGTGGTTGGGGCAGGCGGAGACGTGCGAGCCGACCGCGGAGACCGGGTAGGCGAAGGAGGTGCCGTACTGGATGCGCAGGCGGTCGATGGCGTCGGTGTTGTCGCTGCACCAGATCTGCGGGCTGTAATGGAGCATGCCCGCGTCGAAGCGCCCGCCGCCGCCGCTGCAGCCCTCGATCAACAGCTCCGGATAGCGCGAGTTGAGCCGTTCGAGGATCTCATAGACGCCCAGCATGCTGTCATAGAGCACCTTGCCCTGATCCGCAGCCGTGTGGGAATAGACATCGGCGATCGAACGGTTGACGTCCCACTTGAGATACTCGATATGCGCGTGATCGAGCACGTGACAGATGCTCTCGTAGATGTGTTCGCGGACTTCTCTGCGCGAGAAGTCCAGCACCAACTGGCTGCGGGAACGGACAGGCTCCTTGCCGGGGATCACGAGCGCCCAGTCGGGATGGCTGCGGTAGAGCTCGCTGTCCTCGCTGATCATCTCCGGCTCCAGCCAGAGGCCGAATTTCAGCCCGAGGGCGTTGACGCGCGCCGCCAGCTCTCCGAGCGTGCATCCGAGCTTTCCGACATTCTCGTCCCAGTCGCCCAGCGCGCGCCGGTCGTCGCAGCGATCGCCGAACCAGCCGTCGTCCAGCACGAGCATTTCCATGTCGAGATCGGCCGCTTCCCGCGCGAGCTTGAGCAGTGAATCGCCTGTGAAATCGAAATATGACGCCTCCCAGCTGTTGAGCAGGATGGGGCGGCGGATATCGCGGTATTTGCCGCGGCATACATGCTGGCGCAGGCAGCGGTGCAGCTGATGGCTCAGGCGTTCCAGCCCCGCGCCGCTGTAGCTGAGGATGACCTCGGGGCCGACCAGGCTTTCGCCGGGCGCAAGCGGGTAGGAGAACTGTTCCTCGCCGAGACCCATCTGCAGCCTCGTTAGGCCGAACTGATCCTTTTCCCCCTCGGCGCGGAAGCTGCCGCTCCACACGAACGCCATAGCCCAGCAGCGTCCGGCGCTCTCCGTCGTCTCGTGATCTGCGAGGATGACGAAGGGGTTGTACTGGTGCGAGGAATAGCCCCGCCGGCTGCCGACGACGCAGGAGCTATGGCCGAGCGGACGGCGATCCGGCATCCGCTCCATGGCATGGCGGCCGTGAAAGCTGATCAGATCAAAGTCCCCGCCGACGAAGTCCAGGTTGGCGCTCTGCAGCTTTTCCACATGGAAAGAGGCCGAACCGAAGTTGCGGACGACGACGCTGCGCGTGATCACGTCCAGCTTCGGCAGCACGCCGTAGAGAAGCTCCACGCGGAGGGACAGGCGCTCGTCCTCCAGAAGAATCTTCAGGCTCTCCGCCCCATCCTCATCGCTCTCGGAATACACCGCCGGGAGGCCGGGGAGCCGGTATTTGCCGGGCCTGATCTCATAGCCGCGATAGCGGAGATCGCAGCCGTACGCGCCGTCGCTGCCGCGGACGATAAGCGCGGCAGCGCGAAAATCGCCGCCGCCCCAATAGGGGAACTCCTGCGGCAGCACATCGAGCGAATAGGTCCGATCCTCTCCGGCTCCGGCGGGGTTGCCGGAAAAGCCGCGATCGGCGAAGCACAGCAGATAGTCCATGCTGCCCTCGGTGCGGGCGCCGTAATACAGGTGCAGGAGCTGATCGAGGCGATCGGCCTGCATCTGATAGGTCGAATGCAGCGTTTGGAGCGTGAAGATCCGTTTCTCAGAATCAAAATGGATGGACATGATCCACCTCCCGAAATACACAAGTCAAATTCAAAAGGATGAGCTCAAGAAACGGCCCGCTGCAGAGCAGCGGGCCGTTTGGGTGTTCAGCCCCGAGCCGGATCGATCACGCGATCTTCAGCTCTTCCCAGAGCGTGTTGAGGTAATCGAGCGTTGCGCTGTCAAGATTGCGGTAGGCGAACTCATTGTAGAGCTCGCTGAAGTTTTCGATGCCGGGATAGAGGATCTCCATGGTCTCCTCACCCAGATCTTCGGCATATTGTGCGTTGTCGTACACCAGAGAGTTGGGGGAGGCGTAGTAGATATATTCGGCGTTGGCGACGGCCGGCTCCTCGGAGAGCATGTAGTTGATGAAGATCTCAGCCAGCTCCTGGTGCTGCGCGGAGGAGGGGATGCACATGGCATCCACAAAATAGTTCGTGCGCTCAGGGTAATAGAAGCGAAGATCCACATTGTCGCTCTGGTTGTCGATCATGGTGAAGTAGTCGCCCGCGTAGTAGGCGCCGATGGCGGCCTCGCCGGACTCCATCATGTTGTAGATCTCATCCATGACGTAGCTCTTGACCAGCGGAGCCTGGGCTTTGAGCTCGGCCAGCGCGGCATCCCAGTTGGCATGATCGGCACTGTTCACATCCAGGCCCAGCTTATACTGCGCGGTGGCAAAGGCGTCGCGGGAGTTGTTGAACTGGACGATATTGCCGGCGTACTTCTTGTTCCACATCAGATCCCAGTCCTGGGCGGCAGCGTCGGCCTCATCGACCACATTGGCGTTGTAGATGATGCCCACCACGCCGTAGGTGTAGGGAACGGAATAGAGGTTGTCGGGATCATAGTACAGCCCGCGGAAGCTCTCGTCGATATACTGATAGTTGGGGATGTTGTCGAAATTCAGGGGCTTGAGCATGTTCTCGGCGGCCATGCGGGCGATCATATAGTCGGAGGGGACGATCACGTCATAGCTGACGGCGCCGGTGGACAGCTTGTTGTACATGTCCTCGTTGCTGGCGTAGGTGTCATAGTTGACCTTGAGCTTCTGGCCGTAGGTCTCCTCATACCATTTCTCGAACTCGCGGACCGTATCGAAGGAGTCCTCGGAGCCGTCGGAGATATATTCGCCCCAGTTGTACACGTTCAGAATGAGCGTGTCCTTCTTGCCGCAGCCGGTGAGGAACAGGGCGCAGACGAGTGCGAGGACGAGGAGCAGAGATACGAGCTTTTTCATGTGTGTTTCTCCTTTTTTGCTTTTCTTTTTTCGCGGGCCTTCCGAACGGTCTCGGCGCTCTCGCTGTCGGTGAGATTCGACAGGAGGAGCAGCGCCAGGATCACAAAGAAGATGATGGTCGCCAGGGCGTACATTTTGGGCGTGACCGTCTTTTTGGTCATGTTGTAGATACGGATCGGCAGGGTCTGGAAACCGTTGCCCGCGGTGAAATAGGAAATCACGAAGTCGTCGAGCGACAGAGTGAAGGCCATGATGAGGCCGGTGATGATGCCGGGGAAGATCTCGGGGATCTCCACCTTGAAGAAGGCCCGCAGCGGGGTGCAGCCCAGATCCATGGCGGCCTCCGGCAGAGACTTGTCCATCTGCTGGAGCTTCGGCAGCACCTGCAGGATCACATAGGGCAGGCAGAAGGTGATGTGGGCGATCAGCATCGTCCAGAAGCTCAGGCTGGTCGCCGCGCCGAAGAGGCGGCCGACAAAGACGAACATGAGCATCAGGGAGATGCCGGTGATGATGTCGGGGTTGATCATCGGGATATTGGTCACGGTATCCATCAGCGAACGCAGATACTTGCTGCGCAGCTTGTGGATGCCGACCGCGGCGGCGGTGCCCATGGCCGTGGAGATCAGCGAAGCGCTCACGGCGAGCAGCAGGGTGTTGCGTACGGCGCCGAGCGTGTCTGAGTCGCGGAAGAGCTCGCGGTACCAATACAGGGAGAAGCCGGAGAAGACGGAGAGGCTCTTGGCCTCGTTGAAGGAGAAGACCAGCAGGATCGCGATGGGCGCAAAGAGGAAGATCATCACGAGCGCGGTATAGAGCTTTGCGAGAGGTTTCATTTTCACTTCGCATCCTCCTCTCAGACCGCGGCGCGCTTGTTGGCGGCGCGCTGGAAGACGGCCATGCAGGCCAGGAGAATGACCATCAGGATAAAGGCGATGGCGGCGGCAAAGTGCAGATTGTTGGCCACGTACTGGCCCTCGATCGCGTCGCCGATCAGGTAGAACTTGCCGTTGCCGAGCTTCTGGGAGAT
>JAEEGL016054679.1_pt1 | contig 10224 bp, 8 predicted proteins | sample 9134231 | NCBI WGS metagenome assembly JAEEGL01 (sample SAMN16246548, study PRJNA631951) | gut metagenome | biome: gut microbiome; feature: rumen; material: fiber-attached | host: Bos | place: Iran: Karaj | collected 2018-10 | reverse complement strand
GTTTGTAGGATCAATAGTTCTGTGATATGACGCTACTGGTTTTCTTCCTGATAGTGGCGCAAGTGCAGATAAACTGTGTTCTTTGAAATACCGAGCTTATCTGCAGTAAGCTGTACGGAATTTTTGATATTAAATGCGCCCTTGGCTGCCATGGTATAAATAATGGTTTTGTTTTTCTGGCTTGGAAGGAGTTCGGGACCATTCTCGACAGCAGAGCGTGCATCTTCCAGAATGTGATATAGCAGGTCGTCTGTATTGCTAGCGTAATGCTCTTTGGTTGCTGCTATTCCGGAGGGCGCAACACTATTTACGATATCAATAAACGGAGCGTTCAGGTAGAGGTTAAAGCAAAGCATCGCTATAACTTTTCCACCTTCTCCATGGATAGGAACTGTGATAGACTTGATAGGAGATCCATCGTCCCCTATGTTAAAGTAAGTAAGATACTCTTTTGATTCTCTTCCGTTTTCGATCTCGTTGAGTATGCGGAGCGCATAGTCAGTTATAGGGCTGCCTACGGTACGTCCGGAGTGACCGTTTTTTATTGCCACTACTGAAGCACTTTTGTCTTCAAGACTGTGAAGCACTATTTCGTAAGCTGGTCCAAAGTAATTGGACAGAGCATCGACACTGGCAATATAACTGTTGATGATCATATGGTCTGCTTTTGTGTAGACTGGTTCATCTTTAGATCGTTTTGACATTTCAGTGGTCTCTTTCTATAGAAAAGCTTTATGTATGTTGAGCTACGGTGCACTATGAGTATTTCGGAGAGCAACCGCTTTGATTATAGTATAGCAGAAAGAATAAACTAAACAAGACAATATCGGACTTTTAGTGAAAAATTTTTTAGTTGGTTTTCGAGCCAATTTTATCAAAGTGAAAAAATTTTTATTAATTAAATAAAAAAATAAATAATAGCGGCGATATTTGCTATTTACAAATGAATAAAAGTACAGTATTATTGTGTCAGAAAGGAGAAAAGCGAGAAAATGACTAAAATAATTTTTACGGAAAATGCTCCTGCTGCCATAGGCCCTTATTCCCAGGGGATACAGGCCGGGCAATTTGTCTTCTCTTCTGGACAGCTCCCTTGCGATCCTGATACCGGCTGGCTTCCTGAAGGCGGAATAGCGCAGCAGGCAGAGCAGTCGATCCTGAACGTCAAGGCAGTACTGGCGGCAGCTGGTGCATCTTTGACTGATGTGGTCAAAACCACTTGTTTCCTATCTGATATGGGCGACTTTTCCGAGTTCAATAAAGTATATGAAAAGTATTTTACCGGAAATCCCGCGCGCAGTTGTTTTGCGGTAAAAACCCTGCCAAAAGGGGCGCTCTGCGAAATAGAAGCGATAGCATTTCTGGATAGATAACAGAAGAAGTATAGTGTATATTCAGAGCTGATTTGTTTTGTATCAAGGAGTTATTTATGAGCAAAGAGTATCCGCTTCCTGTGGAAGCGCCGAAATCATGTACATTTGTCACCAGGCAGCTTCCGACTGTAACGGCAGAACAGCGGCAGCGTGCGCTGGAAGCCACTCATTACAACGAATTTGCATTCCCTGCTGGAATGCTCTATATAGACTGTCTGTCTGATTCCGGAACGACAGCGATGACAGATACGCAATGGGCTGCAATGTTCCTGGGCGATGAATCTTATGGAAGAAACAAAGGCTATTATATCCTGCTCGATGCGTTCCGCGATGCCTTTGAAAGAGGAGATGACCAGAAGTGTCTCATCAATTATCTTAAAGATGGAACAGACCGCAATGACATCGAAAAGATGATGAATGATGTCTATCTTGTTGACTGTGAAGGCGGATTCTTTAATGGCGGGGCTTTCCAGCTGGAACGGCCAAATACGTTCATCCTGCCTCAAGGCCGCTGTGCTGAAGCACTTCTGTTCGATGTTATCAAGCCGTTGCTTGCAAGGCGCTGGCCTGGAAAGGTCTTTACTATCCCATCCAATGCGCATTTTGATACAACAGAGGGCAACATCAAGCAGATGGGCTCGGTTCCAAGGAATCTGTTCCATAAAGAAATCCTCTTTGAGGTGCCGGAGGGCGGACGCTATAAGGTAAATCCTTTTAAGGGAAATATGGATCTTGATAAACTCAAGGCTCTTGTAGAGGCTGTGGGTGTGGAAAACGTTCCTATGATATATACCACAGTTACAAACAATTCCGTATGCGGACAGCCGGTATCAATGGCTAACATCAGAGCTGTTGCGGAGTATGCCCATAAATATGAGATTCCCTACGTTATGGATGGGGCTCGTTGGGCAGAAAACTGCTACTTTATCAAAATGAATGAAGATGGTTACCGCAACAAGTCCATAGCTGAGATATCCAAGGAGATGTTCTCATATTTCGATGTGGTCTGCGCGTCTCTTAAAAAGAATGGACACGCAAACATGGGCGGTCTGCTTGCGTTCAGAGATAAAGGTTACTTCTGGAAGAAGTTCTCCGAATTCAACGAAGATGGCAGTGTAAAGACCGATATAGGTCATCTGTTCAAGGTGCGGCAGATATCTGCCTACGGCAACGATTCGTACGGAGCGATGTCCGGACATGACATAATGGCTCTTGCCCAGGGACTATATGAAGAACAGCGTTTTGAGTATCAGCATGAGAGAGTCAGCCAGTGCGAGTACCTTGCTCAGGGACTGCATGATGCGGGCGTACCTGTTGTACTACCTGCCGGCGGTCACGGAGTTTACATCGATGTTGATAAGTTCTTCGATTATAAGAGAGGGCACGAGAGTTTTGCCGGACAGGCGCTTTCACTTGAAATGATCCACCGTTATGGTATCCGCTGCTCGGAGCTTGGAGACTTTTCTATGGAATATGATCTGAAGACGCCAGAGCAGCAGGCCGAAGTCTGCAATGTTGTGCGTCTTGCAATAAACAGGAGCCAGTATTCCAAGCAGCATATGGATTACATAATTGCAGCGGCAGCTCAACTGCACAAGGATAGGGACACCATTCCTGATCTTAGGATCACTTTCGGAAGAACGCTTCCTATGAGGCATTTCCACGCATGGCTGGAACCATACGATCCTGCCCCTGAAGAACTGTGTGACAGATAATAGCTGCAACATACGGCAGCATAGTTTATCAAACAAAGGTTATAGCGTAGTAAGTAAAGGATGGGATGATATATGAGCGAAGACTTTAAGTATGTAAAAGAAGAATTCAATCTTACACGTGAAGAGTGGAACAAACAAGTTGATGATTACATCGCTGATATGAACACCATGATTGGTGATGTTGTAGCTTCGCCTGAGATCCAGGGCAGCTGGCCGCAGAACAACAGCGATGTTACTTTTGAGGCTGTGCGCTGCTGGAACTGGAATATAGGCAATCCTGATCCCCTGTACACAGACCGCGAATATGCAAAGAGCAGTTGCTGGGGTGGTGTGATCGCATCGCCAGGGCGTTTCATGAACTACTTTGCAGAGGGTGCATTCCTCCCTACTGAAAGGAACGGGATAATCGTTGGTATGAACCATATGTATGGCGGTACTATCTATGAATATCACGATGTGCTCAGAGAAGGGAAAAGCCTTCACATAAAGGATGAATTTCTGGGAGTGGTAGAAAAAAAGGTCAACAACAAGCCTTACAGGATGTTGATAGAGACTGGCCGCCGTCATTTCCTGGATCAGAATGATAAGGAAATAGTAACAGTTACCGCAAACACGGTCATCACTTGTACTTATCCGGATCCAGATGAAGCTAAAAGGCGCGAGGAAGGAAAATCTGCAGTATTCGGCAGTGTAAAGAGGCCTTATTACGATGACGGATTCCTGGAAAAACTCCATGCTCACTACCACGATGTGATGGATGGCAAAAACAGAAGAGGAGCAAAGGTCCGCTACTGGGAAGATGTAGAAGAAGGCGAAGAGCTTCCATTCCTTATGAAAGGGCCTTTGGATGTAGTCGACGGAGCCGGTTTTATGGTGGCGGCTGGATACAGATTCGGTTGCGGAGCAACTAAGTGGTCGTTGGTAGAGCCCAGAAAGAACTGCTATGACCCTGAGACGAATGAGTATGTATATCCTGTTGTATTCCACATCTCCGACAGAATGAGCCATGTAATGGGTTATCCTTTGGCGACGGTTTTCGGCGGTTTTGGAGAGGCTTGGACCAGCCAGATAGTAACAGACTGGGCAGGCGATGCTGCATTCGTAAAGAAGCTTTCGCATCAGATGAGAAGAGCAAGTTTTGAGGGTGATGTCGTGACTGTAAAAGGACATGTGGTACGCAAGTATGTAGAAGATGGTGAACATCTTGTCGACATCGATATGTGGACTGAGAACCAGAATGGAGTAGTCCTTGTGCCATCTCATGCAACGGTAAGATTGCTTACTAAAGGGTGCAATCAGAAGCACGCTTAAAAAGGAGGAAAAACTCTTATGAAGACTATTTACGATGGGCTTAAGGTCTTGGATCTTTGTGACGACAACGGCGCTTATGCTTCAAGAATGCTAGCGAGCTGGGGCGCTGAGGTCATAAAGATAGAAAACCCCGGAGGCGGCGCAGATCGTATGCAGGCGCCCTTCGTGGGGGAGGTTCCAGACCCGGAAAAAAGCGTAACATTCCTTTATCAGAATGCTGGTAAAAAAAGTCTGACGCTTGATATCGAAAATGAAGAAGGGAGGTCGGTCTTTAAGAAACTCGTTAAGGAGGCAGATGTCCTGTTTGAGACTTTCGAGCCTGGCTATATGGCAAACCTGGGCTTGGGTTGGGAGGATCTGAAAAAGATCAATCCGGGGCTGATAATGGCTTCCATAACTCCATTCGGACAGTTTGGCCCTCATGCGCATTGGAAGGCTGAATCAGATTTGATCACAGATGCCATGGGTGGACCCATGAGCGACCGTGGCAGGATCAATCAGGCTCCGCTGCATCTGGGCTACGGAATGATGTCGTCGGCGGCTTCCCTGTTTGCACTCTTTGAGGTGCAAGCTGCCTATCACGACAGGCTGTACACCGGAGAAGGATGCTACATAGATGTATCCCAGCAGGAAGCCTATGCTGAATGGAAGGATCAGTGCCTTGGAGACGCGCAGCTCAATGACGCAAGGCAGGTGCGTGTGGGAGGTCCGGATTACGCGCTCCCGTTCATACGTACCAGTGACGGTGGTCTTGTATTCGCTTCTATCGCTACCAAGTGGGATGCAATGATGCAGTGGATGAGTGAAGAAGGTATCGATATCTCGCAGTTTGATGATCCATTCTACCAGAACTATATAACAGAGATCCAGACCCCTATAAACCAGCCCCTTATGGCAGCGTTCAACAAGATGGGTGAAAAGTACACGAAACTGACGTTCATGGAGGAAGCTCAGAAAAGAGGGTTCCCAATGGCTGCTGTGGAAGCCTGCCATACGCTTCCGGATAACCCGCACCTTAAGGAAAGAGAGTTCTTTGTTGAGATAGATCACCCAAAAGCCGGGAAACTGCTTTACCCCGGTGCTGCTGCCAAAATGAGCGAATCGGACCAGATCGTTGATGTTCCGTCTCCGGCGCTTGGACAGAACAACAAGGAGATCCTCGGCGGCCTTGGATACAGCGAGGCTGAGATAGTAGAGCTTGCCGAAGGCGGCGTTATTTGATGCGGAAAGGAGCTGAGAAGTAAAATGAGAAGAAAACCTCTTGAAGACATAACCATCTGCGACCTTACATGGGTCATGGCTGGTCCCGGCGCCACCCGTATGTTCAACGACCTTGGTGCCAGAGTAATAAGGATAGAAAACAATAAGACGCTGGACGTTCTCCGTACTGGATGGCAGCGAAAGAACAATGATGACTTTTACAAAGAGGGCGGCTGGGCCTTCCAGGACTTTAACCGTGGGAAGCTGGACATTGCGCTGAATCTCAAGACGCCCGGAGGCCGCGAGGTCCTGACAGAGGTCGTTAAAATATCAGACATAGTAGTTGCAAATTATGGTCCGAAAGCCTTCCACAAGCTGGGTATAGACTATGAGAGTCTGAAAAAGATAAAGGAAGACATAATCGTGCTCAATGCAGCTGGTCTTGGAGACTACGGTCCTTATAGCAACTTTATAACGTATGCGCCGTCCCTGATGTCTATAGCAGGTATGATGGGCCTTAATGGTTATGAGGGCGCGCAGGATCCTGAAATGCCTACAGAACTAGCAGACTACACTGGCTGCCTTGCGCTTGCAAATTACATGATGGCTGCAATCGAGTACCGCAGAAGGACCGGTAAGGGACAGTTTATCGATGTGAGCCAGGGTGAGGGAGCGGAGGTTCATATAGGACCGGCTATTCTGCACTGTCATGTCAATAACAGGCAGATAGGCTGCATAGGCAATCGCGACTGGGGCGGCAATGCAGCGCCTCACAACACCTACCGATGCAAAGGTGACGATGAATGGTGTGCTATCGTGGTCAAGACTGAAGCAGACTGGAATAAACTCTGCGCAGTGATAGATCCTGAAGGAAATTGGTCCGCAGATCCCAGATATTCAACACTTAAGGACAGGTTGGCTAATCTTAGAACGCTGGATGAGAACATCGAGGCCTGGACTTCGGAGCGTGATAAATATGAGATCGGCGACATGCTGCAGACAGCAGGTGTTTCTGCCGCGCCGGTGCAGACCAACTGGGATGTACTCAACAAGGATGAACACATTAGGCAGAGAGGATATTTTGTACCAGTGGATCTTGAGCCGCTCGGCAAGTATCCTGAGACATTCCGGATCTGTAACATAGTAGGAAGAATGTCTACAGTAGACTATCCGACATACTTCCACAGAGCTCCAGCCTGGGGTGAGCATAACGAACAGATTATAAAAGGACTGCTTGGAAAGACTCAGGAATGGCTCGATGAAAACCCGATTCTGTAGTTATGGTTAATATTATTTAGGAGGAATCATTATGACATCAACAGCATGGGCACTATTGCCCCCGATAATTGCCATTGTCCTCTGCTTCGCGACAAAGAACGTTATCATTTCTCTTTTTGCCGCGATCTGCGTGGGGTCTCTTCTGGCAAACGGTTTTAATTTCATTCCGCCGATCATCGACACCTATATGGTGAACGGTATCAAAGGAAACACAAGCGTTGTTGTAGGTATGATCATGCTTGGAATAATGCTGGCATTCATAAAGAGAGCCGGTGGTTTCAAGGGATTTGCGGACTTCTGCCAGAAGAGGCTTAACAGCGAGAGAAAGATGATGACATCTACATTCTGGTATTCTGCAGTACTGTTCATCAGCGGCTATTTGGCAAACCTGACTCTGCCAAGGATAATGAAAGTACCAGCAAAAGAATCTAAAACACCGATCATGAAGGTGCCAATGATCATATCATCGGTTTGCAGCCCGGTGTCGACAATGACGCCTATCACAATGTATATCCTGTTCTTCTCGGGTCTGATCGTCTCTGCTGCAAATGATCCCAACCTGGATGGGATGAAGATTTACATTTCTTCAATTCCGTTCATGTTCTATGCAATCGTTTCGCTTATCTTTGCAGTACTGTACGCCTATGGAATTATTCCAGACATCGGATTCATCAAGAAACTCTCCAAGCGCGTTAGGGCAGGAGAACTTACTGTTGAAGGTAATGAGATCAAGGGCGATGATGTTCAGACGATGGATCTGAATATGTTCGGCGGCCCGGAGATCGCAACTGATGTGTGGGCGCTGTTCGCTCCTATAATCGGAATGATCTGCGGTATCGTTGTGCTTTCTTTGATCAAGGGCTCCATAGTTGTCAACCCTGCATTCCTTGTTGGTGCTGCAGTTGCCGTAATCTATGCGCTTGTGAAGAAAAGAGTAAGCTTCAAGGAACTCTCTGGTGTTATAATCAGTGGCGTTCGTGATCAGGCAGGTATTCTTACAGTACTGATCTTTGCATATGCGTTCGGTGATGTTGTTTCTGCTCTCGGTTTCAATAAGTTCGTAGTCAATGCTATAGGCAGCAACTTCGCAGCGCCTCTGGTCGCCATGGTTGCTTTCCTGGTATGCTGCATTATTTCATACGGAACAGGTTCGCTGTCTGCGGCTGCAGTCATAGTCTTCCCGATGGCTGTTCCTCTTGCAGTTGCTACAGGCGCTCCGATAGCTCTGGTAGTAGGTGCAGTGGTTTCCGGATCTCACTTCGGCGATCTGACATCACCAGTTTCCGATAACATCATAATGCCTTCCGAGGCTGCCGGGATCTCTCCGGTTGACCTTTCAAAAGGCCTTCTGCCATATAGAGTGGTGTCTATTGTCATTACTGCAGCAGCTTTCCTGATTGCAGGATTCGCAATGTGTTGATCAGCTGATCTGCAAATACAACAAGCCGCGCTGAATCCCAGCTGCGGCTTGTTTAATTGAGCAATTTCTGTATCAAGGTATTGTTTATGCTAATTGTTGATGATCAAGGCGAAAAAGGGTGTCTGTTTCAACAAAAATACGGCGTTCATGTTATGAAAACACGGAAGGTCAGGAAAACTTGCGAAAAAACAGCGTTTTGTTTTAGCTGAAGCGGAGTTTTGTGCTGCTTTATATGGTCTTATTGTTCTTTTGGTGCTAAAAATGAACTCAATTGTTGCAATTCCCTCTGAATTCAGTTTTTTTATCAACAAACGGTTTCTTCATCTCCCGTTGCGGGCCGCAATTGTTGATATCGCTTCGGAATTAAAGCATTTTGTCAACAAATGTGCCAGTCATCTCCCGCCATCGAACACAATTGTTGAAACCGATGCGGAAGATAAGCAAATTATCAACAAATAGTCGTTTTCTATAATACATGTGCTGCCAGACAAAAACTTTTGATCACCCTGCCACAAGGTCCGGAGAATGCGCGGCCGGTGTGGTGCCCTTTGACAATTCTGCACTTTTTGTTCATAATGAATAAAAGGTGCCGGACGGCTTGCCTTTGCCTTTACAGTTCTGGTAAGCAGAGAAATAAAGTTTCCGTTCAGGTCCGCGGGGAGCCAGGTCTATCCGTTCAGGCAGGCGGAGACATATTATCCGTTCGGGCAAGCGGAGACATATTATATTCATTCGGGCAAGCGGAGGGACAGGGCTTATCTGTTCAGATACATGGAGAGATCAATGGCTACAAAGAAAGTGATACGTTACAAATTGCCGGAAAAGAAGCATAAGGGGCTCAAGATACTCCTTTGCGTAATTGCTGTGCTGGCGGTCTTTATGGTGGTGATAAATGTTATCCCGCCCGGAAAGGCTGTGGCGGAAAACCCATTCATAAAAGGAACGGATGACCTGCCCATGATCGCGGCTCACAGAGGCGGCGGGGTCAGCAACCCGGAGAATACGCTCATGGCGTTCCGCGCTGCGGTCAACGAGTACGGTATACAGATCTGCGAGACCGACCTGTGGATGACCAGCGACGGACACCTGGTCTACAGCCACGATTCCACGATCAACCGCATGGCCTGCCCGGAAAATGCTGAAAAAGTTGTGATAGCGGAGCACACCCTCGCGGAGCTCAGAAGCTACAACATGGGCCGCAACTTTGTGGACCCGGTCAGCGGCAGGCAGATCTATAAAGATCTCAGCGAGGAGGAACAGATAGCAAAAGGTCTCAAGATCCTGGAGTTCCACGAGCTTTTGGAGGAATTCTACGCCACCCGCAAGGATCTGCTGTTCATAGTTGAGATAAAAAATGACGGCCAGCTGGGTTTCGAAGCTGCCAATATCATAGATAGGACGCTCACGGAGCGCTTTCCGGACTACAAAAAGAATCTGGTGGTCGGGACTTTCCATCCCGCCATCGAAGCCGACCTTGCGAAGAATCACCCGACCCTCATGAGGGGCGCCTCTACGGCGGGCGCGGCAAAGTTCATAATTTCTCACAAACTCCGTGTGAACCTCTTTGCGAAGGTGGATTTCACCTGCCTGCAGATACCGATGTCCTACAACATCAAAGGCATCAAACTGAACCTTACCGGCAAGAGCATCATAGACAGAGCCCACAAGCGCGGCATAGCCGTACAGTACTGGACTATCAACGTAGAAGCTGACATGCGCAAACTCATAGAGCTCGGCGCGGACGCAATAATGACCGACGACCCGCAGCTTCTGAAGCGGGTCCTGGAAGACTACAGACACTAAAAAGGAGCAGGGATAATGAAAAGAGTAATTTGCGCAGTTGCTGCACTTGTTATGGTGCTTGCTCTTGCAGCCTGCGGCGGAGGGAACGGGCCCAAGGATACGGTCAAGGCCTTCTGCGAGGGGC
>JAEEGL014366725.1_pt1 | contig 10224 bp, 8 predicted proteins | sample 9134231 | NCBI WGS metagenome assembly JAEEGL01 (sample SAMN16246548, study PRJNA631951) | gut metagenome | biome: gut microbiome; feature: rumen; material: fiber-attached | host: Bos | place: Iran: Karaj | collected 2018-10 | reverse complement strand
GGATTCGATGTCAGGTTCATCCATTACCCAATCGTGTTCACACTTGTTGGAATTTTTTTTGAAAAAGTTTAAAAATTTGCTCATATTTTTTATGCTTTGGTTTTTTGTTTTATGTAGATTTATATTATATATATTATTTGGAAAATATCAATAGATTTTGTGCGGCTATTACCATATTTATCTTAAATATCCATTACAAAAACTTTTCCAATCCATAGCTTTTTTTCATTCAGGTTTGATGGCAATATTTACTATTGCTGGATTGAGATTTTTTCATTCAATTAACGGCTTATCTTTATTTCCATTATATTTAGCTTCATCAAGCTCTAATTCTTCGATGATTATTGTCTTTTCATTTAATTTAAATCGAATTTTTGGCCAAATAGCGTATGCTCTATATTTAGCATAAATATCTTCCAAACTGTCATTGTAAACATCGATTTCTCAATCAGATTTTTCTATTTTTTGGCAAATTGTAGCTTCAGTTTCATTTTGTGGATTAGCTTTTACATGTTTCTTCCCATAGTTCCATAAAGTATTACACAAGAACTTAGGTCATTCTTTCTCTAATGCAGTTATCAAATCTTTCACAGTTCGTTCAAATTTTAAAGGAAAAGAAAGTTGATCGATAATATCTCATGTATCCATTCATGCATCCATATTCATTATTGTAATTCAGCTTTTTTCTTCTTTATTTAAGAAAATAGATTGTAATGGAGAAGCTCAACGATATTTTGGTAATAATGATCCATGCACATTAATTGGTCCAAATGTTGGGATATCCAGAATGGATTGAGGTAAAATCTTTCCATATGAAATTACCACCAAAAAATCAGGATTCTTTTCTTTCAACCAATCGTAAAAATTTTGTCATTCTACACTTTTTTCGGGATTTATCTTTAGGGGAGTCTGGATGAAATCTTCACTCTCATTTGGGAATAATTCTTTAGCTTTAACTTTGATTGGATTTTCTTTGAGTAGCATTCATCTTCATGCAGGTTTGTCAGCCTGCGTAACTACTCAGCAAATCTCGAATCTATCATCAGAATTTAATTCTTCTAAAAATGGAATTCATATATTTGCACTACAAAAGAAAACTACGTGATAAAAAGCTGGATCATACATTTTTTTATTACTAGGTTTACAGGATAAAACTCTATCGGCGATTGGTGCTAAACCTCTACAGAATCAGTATCTTTTGAGAATTTGAGTGGCATATTCACTGCAATGTGGAGTATGGCTACAAACTCTATCTTTCAATATCGGAGAGAAAATTCATTTGTCAGGGGAGATAGTTAATTGATATAATTTTATTAAAATCAGTGTTATTGTAGTCAGAATCTTGTCAATGAAGTGGTATATGAATTTAATTGTTTTTCGGAGGATGGACATTATTTATTCAAATAATAAATCTGAATATAATCTATTAAAGTTTAGTTTTTTTTCAATGGATAAAGTCAGTATTGACTTTTTAGAATGAATATGTATTATCGTTGTTGTCCAGTAGAGGACGCAAAAAAAATAAAAATATATAGAATTTAATATTATGACAGACTACTTTAAGAAACTGGTTCAAGGTATTGAAACTGTGGATAATGATGCGCTAAAGATTCTGATCTATGAGGCCATGCTGAAGTATGCTAATGAGTATCATGTTGGCTATGTGTGCTATGATATGGACATGTATGTTGCACTTTATAAGTATGCAATTGAACCTGGGCAACGCAAACATGCATTGGACCACATGAATAACATTATTGTGGATGATTCTCATCAAAGTCATGAAGAACTCATTGAGAACTTAAGAGAGGTTGTTTCCTTGGTGGATATCTTAGATGATGAGGATAAGGGTATGTTTAATCGTATCTGTGTGCAATCTCTTAATTTCTTTGACAAGAAGCTGAAATCCGTGGAAGACCGTGCAGAATCTGATCAAGCTAATTCTAGCACAGGTGCTTCAGTTGATTTGGCACGTGAGGAGCTTAAAGAAGTGGCAAACATCATTATTTCTACAGAGATGTCTGATTTGGAATGCTATCAAGAAGCTATTAAGGCTCTTGAAAAATGAAACATTAGCTGTGAGCATATCTCACAGCTTTTTTTGATTTGTTAAATATTCTATTAAACTCCATTATTTTTTTGTGAAATATTTTTCACATATTTTTCTATATTTTTCACAATGTCAATATATATTCATAATGGCGTAAAATAAAAATATAAAAATAAGAAAAACAAAAAAACAAAAAATAAATTATTTCTCTTTATATTATTATTTATATTAAAATGACAGAAAAATTAAGAAATAATCTTGCTGGTTTGGATTTAAAAGAAAACCAGAGAAATGTAGTTGAAACATCTCTATGAGAGAGAATTAGAGAACTATTTGAGTCTAAAGAAGTGGCAAAGGCATATTTTGCGGAAAGTATGTGATCAGATTTGCATGAAGAGTGGAGAAAAACTAGACTAAGAGAAGATTGAACGTATGAACCAAGAATGAAGAAATCTAAAGATGCTGAGTGGACACAAAAGCATTGAACAGATGATGTAGACATTGCTAATACTAAGTTTGAGGATTTGCCAAGTAATTGGAAATATGAAAATTTAGAAGCAGCAAAAGTGGCTATTGAGTTGGTGTTTGATAGTGTAGTTGCATGAGAAGAAATTACTGATGAAATGGTTGAAGAAATGGCAGCTGTTGTACATGAAAAATGGTTAGAAAGAAATCAGTGGGTATTTGATAAAGAATATTGAAATCCAACATTAGCGCAAGAATATGTTAAATTACCAGAAGAAGAAAAGGAAAAAGATAGAGTACAGGTAAGACAAGCTATCGAGAAAATAAAATCAGGTAAATAATTAAGGTGAAAATGTGGAGAGGTCCCTCAAATTGAGGCTCCCTCTCTTTCATAGTTTGCTTTTTTAAATGGATATTCATAGTTATTGTATTTTATAACGAAAAGTTTTTAAAAATTTGACAAAATAAAAATATTATATATAATATAAAAAGTTTTATAACCTATTTTAAAAGAAATGACAAAAAAAACTAAAAATTCATTAAATTCGAAAGGTAGACCTAGGATTGGAATTGATTGGAAAGCTTCTTGAATAGCCAGTCTTGCGACATCTGTTGCTTTGTCGCTTGGCCTTATGCTTGGTACATCAACGAAAGAGAATAAAAATTATAAATGAGATTATCCGATCTCTCATAATTTAAAAGAAATGGCTGAATGATCAAAGCAACTTGAACGATGAGAACCTTTACCAATTTTTACGTGAAGAATATTAATAACTCATGATGGAGATCCTTATGAGGTAAAAGATAGTGTTAAAGTATATTTTGATGTTGATGAGCATTTTACTTTGGATACACACATAATAAATGGAAAATGATATGAAGATCTTCAAAATATAATGAAGGAGGTTGCGTTAAAAAAAGATAGTTCTGCAATAGTCTGATTTGATTTTGTGAAAAAGGGGGTGGAACCAAATCTTTCATCTCAATGAACTAGGATTGAATCTGTTAAGTGATATGCATCACCTGAAGCTATAAAATATGAGTGAAGCAGCTTAAAAATCTGAAATGTTGAATCAGAAAATATAAGAACAGCAGAATATAGAGCAGGGGTATGACGTGATTCATTGATGGTAACTTTGACTAAAATAGCTACTGATAATCCAGATTTGGATATAGATGTTTCAAGTATAAGTATTTCATGAGATGAGATACAATTAAATGAAGAAGAGCTTAAAACTTTAGAAGATTTAGCCAGCTTTGAGTGATATTCTTCAGTTGAAAGTATGGTTGATGCAAACGAAAAATGAGAAATTAAGAATAAATCAGTTAGTGAAGTTATTAATAAAATAATAAAAACTAAGAGGCATGTTGTGGTGACTTTTACGAAGAATTGAGAACCAGATACTATTTATGTGGTACCTTTAGTACTTTTACCTATATTGGTATTTAAAAAGAAAAAATCTGAATCAAAATGATGAGGGAATGAAGTAGACTGATGAGAAGATGGTATATGATGAACAGAGTGATGAACAAAAACAGAGTGATGAAGTACTGATACGGGATGATGAAGAAGGATTTATCCACCATTACCAATATTCGGTTGATGAAAAAGAGGAACAGAATGATGAGGAAGATGAGGGTGATGAACATGATGAGGTTGAGGATGATGAGATGGTCCTTGGCCATGGCCTAAGCCTAAACATAGAGTTAGTAGACATGAAAAAATCTTTGTTACATCTAAAACAATGGAAAGAACAGAGAAACCTATGACACAAAGAAAACAACCACGTGATAAGAGACCTCATAACTTCTCGAATGAGAGAAAATGATGATTTAGTAGGAGTAGAACTTGAAGAACTGATAATAAATAATTCTTAATTCTTATAAGCTGATTCTATGATTTGAATCAGCTTATTTTTAATAATGAAAAAGTCTGCTAAAATTTGCTTAATTTTGTAGTTTTGATTATAATTTGTTTGGGGTGTTTTATTCTAGTAAAGTTTTATAATGGGAAATTTAATTCAATCAGATTTAAAATCTAATTTAGAAGAGCTGTTTTCAAGGTATGAATTCGTAATTAGCGGACATTTTTGATTTAATCGATTCCCGGCATGAATTAGTTCTACATCAGACCATATTAGTATAGTGCAAAAATCAAAATTGAAATGTTATCTTTGAATTAGAAGGGTTGAAAAAGAGTGAATTACTTTTGGTGCTGTTAAAATGTATGATTGAGCAGAAATTATTGATTATAATTTAGAGAAATTCAATCAACAATATCAAAAAGCTATCAACTTTTTGGAGAATAAATTGAATTTGTTGGATAAAAACTATTGATTTGAAATAAGCGTAGTTTCGGAATGTGCAAAGTGAGAATGATATTGATTTACTGGAACTATGATGTCATTATTAGTATCATGAATTTATTATCAGGATGGAAAACTTTCTAATGATGATTTAAAGAACTATGAAAGGTTCCAGGCTTCTAATTTATTTAGAGAAATAAATAATCTAGCACATCAATGTACTATAATAGCTATGAATTGAAATGTTTGATCAGCTTTTTTTGTGGTATTATCTCAATGATCTCATCCTTATGCGTATATTACGGATATGAAGGATGAATTAGATTATCAAGGAGTAGATGGAAGCTTTGAATATGGAAAACAGCTTACAGAATTGTTTGACATTAAAAATTTTCCTATGGAAACGTTACCTGTTTGTTGGGCGGTAGTTTATACATGACAAATATCTGATAGTGCATTTGCAGTTAAACAAAAAAAGTTTTTGGAATATGCAAATATGGGATATCAGAATTGGTTTGAAAATTTAGAAATATCAGATATTGATAGTCAGCTTAAGTTGTGACTAGAAAAAACAAATTATTATGAAACTAAAATTAGAAATCTGAGTAATTTGAGCATAAATATGCTCTATATTTTGGAAAAGATTTATAAAAAGTGAGCTCAAAATCAGCATATTCACGAATTGATAAAATTGCTGAATTTAATTAATAAAATGTATAACAACATTGAGTGAGATTTTGACGTAACAAATGATTTTCATAAATCTTGTATAGAAAATTGAATTGTGAAGGATACTTTTTGATTTTCTCCTATCTACACCAATAAATATGGTGGAAATTATTTGGTAGTTTTTGAGGATGATAGTGATTTAGATGTATTGGAAACGGTCCTTGAAGATATGAAAAATGTGTATCCAGATATTAGAATTCGTGAAACTTATGACTTCGATATGCCCGCAAAAGATGGAATAGTTATTGAGCAGGATATTGGTCATAATATCTGAAAAGAAATCTGAAAAGATTTGTACGTTATGCTGGATAATAACAACGGGCAGAAATTTGTATCATATACTGATATTAATCCAAAAGAGCAGAGATGAATTTTCTTCAATGGAGTGAAGAATAAGATTTATGTGAATGGAAAAGTTTTGACTTCAAAAGATATCAAATCTGCGACAACAACGATAGAATTATTCTATTATTTACTAAAATCCGAAGACCATACAGTGAAGAATAACGAACTTTGACCTTCAAGTTTTTCTGGTCAACAAAATCAGATGGAAAGTAAAATTATCAATCCATTTGTGAAATATATTAAGAAAGTTTTTGGAAAGGAACTTGATATTGAATGTTCAGGTTCTTTGAGAGAGTTCTATATTACGTTATGAAGGACTGATATCCCTATTCAGTTGGTGAAAAAATATTAGGAGTTTTAATTATTAAGGGATAAGACCATGGCCATCAGAAAGAAATCATCAGATATATTAAAACAGCAAAAAAACTCATTTTTAGGTTATATTAAGCATAAAAAAAGATATTCTGAAGCTATTGTTGATTTATTTGATGACGATGGGATAGAAAAAATCGAAGATATGGAAAGTGTTAAACAACATCTTGAAGAAAAATGAATATCAAAAGAACTAATAGACTCTTTAGAGGTTGATTATGAGTCTTATTTGAGATGACATGGCTTTTATTGATCAATTGATGATTATCCAGATGATATAAAAGAATCGATTAAAGAAAATGATGAGATTTTGGATAAAATAAAGGATGATATAATAAATGAGTATAAAGAAAATAAGGAATTTATGGCTTTAGACATTTACAAATTCATCGACAATAATTTTTGAACATTTGATGAAAAAAATTATAAACCTCTAGGAGAAGAGATATCAAAGTTAAAAATTGAAATAAAAAAGTTAAAAGAAAAAATTGAGTTAAATGAAGAATTGATTAAAAATTTAGAAAATGAATATGGAAAACTAAGTATAATAAAATTTAGTAAGAAAAAAAAATTAAGCAAAAAATTGAAGACAAAAAAAATGAGAATATAGAGATACAAGAAAAACTAAAAAGGAAGGAAGAAGAATATAAAACAAAAAATAAGCAAGATCGTACAATAGTTAACCTATGGCGAAGTGATAATATTAACAATTTTATATGACAAAAAAAACGGACAAATTTGGCAGAATGTAAAAAATCATTGGAAGAAATAAGAGAAGAAATGTCAGAATATTTAAACTATATTCCAAAAGAAATATTTGAAATAATTGTAAGAGTTTTATATGAAAAAATTTCAAAAAATAAAACAATAAAAAGAAATAATCTAGAAAGAAAGATATATAAATATTTAAACTACTTTTTTATATGAGAAGATAAATACATAAGGGATATACCAACAATTTATACAAAAAATAAAATTGATGTAAAAATAATGAATATAATAAAAGAATTAGGATATAATATACATACAGATATTGAAGATAAAATTGATTATGATTTTATTGATGATGTATTTATTCATACAACATGATTTAGAGTTTTGGATGAAATATTGGAAGAATGATGATTGGTATCAACAAATGAAGCTAATAAAAGATGAAGGAATAATGAAGATATTAAAAACTCAATAACACAAAAAGAAGAATTAAAAGATGAAGGAGCGCAGCCACATAAAGATATATATTTTTCAAGGGGATTTAGAAAAAATTTATATTGACATAACAAATCAGATGACGATTATATATTTATAGCAAATACTATGAATAACTTTGCAAATAATGGGTATTGAGTGCCATTAAATAGTCAAATGCAACCAGATGAATATGGAGAAACAGTAAAAAATGCAGTAGGTGGAGATCATGATTTACAGTGATATTCAATAATATCAAAATCAGTAATAGAAAAAAATAAACAAGAAGATTGTTACAGTAAAATAGATATAAAACATGTATATATTTTTGTTTGTGAAACAAAAAAGAAAGAGATAGAATGAAATTCAAAATATAAAACACAAGGCACAAATATTATATATTTTCCAGAAAAATATAAATGAGAAATGAGTTATGAACTATATGAATTTATTAAAAACGAAATTGCAAAAAGAGAAGAAAAAATGCAAAAAAGGACTCCAATTCCAAATAAAATAATAACATCAGAATATGGAATTGAGAGTGTTAGTAAAGAATATCAATGGGCATTTTGTACCCCTAAAATAACAGAACAAAGATTTTTATCAAATCCAATAAAAAACTGAGGTTATAAAGATATCATAAATTTTTTAGAAAGAATAGACCAATCTGAATGATTGATAAATTTTCAAATAATAGAGGATGTTTTAATTAAAAATAAGGATGAAATAGATAATTTAGATATTGGTTTTAAATATCCAAAAGAATTAATTATTTTAATAATATCAACGTTAAAAATTTATAAACCAGTAAATTGGAAAATATATAGTATATGTAAAAAAATAAAAGAATTTTGATATAGTTTGAAAGAAGTAGCAATTTTATATGAAACGATTGGTATAATAGACAGTTTACTGATTTATAATGAAATTGAGGATAAAGATATTAAAAAAATAATAGAATGGTGTGATAATTGGTGAATAGATGTAAAAGAAATGGAAAACTTTGTAGTAAAAATATTAAATATAGCAGTTGAAAAAAAGTATGCAGATTTTTTCGGAAAAAAATTTGATGATTATCGGTTCCGTTATAAACGAAACATTAAAAAGAATTCTAGAAACGTTTCAAATAAATAGAATAATATTAAATTTTCATTTCTTTTCATTCTCCTTTCAAACTAGTCTATCTGTCGGATTTTATTATAATTATACTTAAATAGTGAATAAATTTGTACTTAAAAAGTGTGAAAATTAAAAATTACACTTTTTTTGAACTTTTTAAGTAGTTAAAAATTTAGTCATCACCTAATAATTCAGCTTTACATAATTTTTCGCAAATTATGGTATATTTTTCACAATGTCAATATATAATCTATCAGGCGTAAGGATGAATAAGATACTTCGTTGATACAGAATGAAGGCATGCCATAAACAAAAAGCAAAACAAAAATTCATCATTTATTATTTATATTATTATACAAACGACAACAATGAAAACAAGAAAATTAGAAATGCAGTACCAAGAATGAATGCAATCGAAACTACGAGATACAGTAAGAACAATTGCTTTATTCTGAGTATTGCTATGAGCTCCACAGGACTGACTTGCACAGAATATAAGCGGTGTAAATGATGGAGCTTTGACTACGGATGTAGTAAAAAAAGATGCTGTTCATCAGAAAATTACAATGATGCCAAGCAGTTCATTTGAGATGCAACAAGATTTACCATGAATCGAGCCAGATCCAGATGATGATGACAAAGATCAAGGAGCTTTACCAGAAGATGGAATGGACCAAGCAAAAGAAAAATCTAAAAGTTGAGCAAGTTTCAGCCGACAGACTTGAGTATGATATTCAGTGACTGGTTGAGAAGCTATGTGGGTAAACAGATTTGTGTGAAGTGGAAAGTTATTTAAGGGTAAATTATGAGAAATCTCAGTTACATGAATCGCAGATTTGGATGACCCATTACATACTAAATGATCATGAAAATTAATTCTATGAAAATCATTGTATAAGGGATTAAGTTTAGATTGAGATTATACATTTACATGAACATGAGACAATGTATTTAGAGTTGGTATGTGATATGGAGGACAACTTTGAGATGGAAGCTATGCAGTAAAATTATTTCCATTAAACACAAATTGATCTCCAATATCTGCTAAAGTATCATTCTCAACTAAAGTATGAAAAAGCTGATCTTTAAGTTCTTTCGTATTCGTTGACTTCGATACTAAATGATATTATTCAGAAACTGAATACATTCATCAATTAGCTCAATGAGTAGCAGCATTTGTTCAGGCTAGATTGATGTGAACTGTGGATGGAAAATTTACAGGTGCAGATGGTCAAATCTTAATGTGATGAGTGAAGATTGATCTTTAATAAAAGGATTAAAATGTGTGTGAAAAATTCTTTATTTTATGAAGGAGTGGCTAATTTATTTTAGCTTCTCCTTTTTGTATGTTAGAAATCTTAGTTAAAAACTGGATATTTTATGAAACGTAGCACGTAGATAAAAAAAGTGATAAAAAACTTGCAAAATAAAAAAAAATAATTATATTTGTAGCACCTGTGATGATTGAGTGATATTTTATATCTTATATTGAATATGTAAACTTTAGTGAAAATTGGCTTCACAACTCAAAAATTACATCAGTATTTTTATCCTTTACAAATATAAAACAATGGCAAAAGTTATTTGAATCGATCTATGAACTACAAATTCATGTGTATCATATATGCTCGGAGATAAGTCCGAAGTAAT
>JAEEGL014266802.1_pt1 | contig 10224 bp, 11 predicted proteins | sample 9134231 | NCBI WGS metagenome assembly JAEEGL01 (sample SAMN16246548, study PRJNA631951) | gut metagenome | biome: gut microbiome; feature: rumen; material: fiber-attached | host: Bos | place: Iran: Karaj | collected 2018-10 | reverse complement strand
CTGGGAAAGGGGCAGCGCGTTTCCTTCGTTCCGAAGCAGGGCCGCGCCCTCGGCCTCCACGCGCTTGGCCACGTCGGTGTTGTGGTCATACACCGCCTGGGCGCTGGCGTAATCGCTCTGATAATAGATGGGCGTCACGTTGGGATCGCCCGTTTCGATCAGCTTGGAGCCGGGGATATTCAGAAAACCGTTGATTTTATTGGCGTATTGCGTCGTGATGCTGGACGCGCCAATGCTGAAGGTGAGCAAAAACGCGGATACGACGGCAACGATCCGCCACAGCTTTCTCGTGTGGGAGACGGACATGGACAACGACCTCCTTCATCATGTTCCGGGCCTTCCGGCCCTTTGGGATGGCCCCATTGTAGCACGGCGTGCGGGGAGATGGAGCCATCTGGCAAAATGAAGCAGTTTTTTGGCAAAATCAGCCTTTTTCACGGGATCGGCAGCAGCACATTGAGCACAAAGGTGTGTTCCCGGACGCCAACGGACATGGAACCACCGTATTTTTCCGCAACGTAGCGGATGCTCTTGACCCCGAAGCCGTGGAAATTCGGATCGGCCTTGGAGGTGACGGGCAGCCCGTCCCGGATCAGTGGCGCTTGCTCGCAATAGTTTTCCGCATGGACGCACACAAAGCTGCCCCTGCGATCCACCTTGAGAGAAATGCTGCGCCGGGCGGGATCGTCGACGCTCAGCTCGCATTCGATGGCGTTGTCCATGGCATTGGAAAACAGCGATACGATGTCCGCCGTCCTCATGAAATTCAGCTCCGCGCCGTCCACCATCAGCGTCAGGTCGATGCCCGCGGCGATGCACTGATACTGCTTGTCCGTCAGCAGCGCGTCCAGGGCGTTGTTGCCGCAGGTGACGGTTTTTTCATATTGATGAACGGCGTTTTCCATCTCCGTCAGCTCCTCGGCGGAGCCGGAAAGCTCCTTCACCCGGCCAATGAAGTGCTTGAGGTCGTGGGCCTTCATGTTGATCAAATCAATATTCGCCCGGTTCATTTCATACTGCCGGTTGGCCTGGCGAAGAAAGTATTCCAGCCGATCCTTTTCCTCCAGCTCTTTTTTGTACGCCAGCAGGCCGAATTGCAGGCTCAGCCCGAAAATGCAGCACACGATCAGCGGCGGACGGGAGATCCACAGCCGGTCGATGCCGTATACCTGGAAAAAATACTGCATCACATAAACGAACAGCATGGTCAGGATGGCCAGCGGAAAAACGATCCAGCCCGCCAGGTTGATTTCCGCGCCGCGGCGCATCCTGTGGGAAAACACGAAGAAGGAAACCGCGTAGGTGACCGCCATGCTGCCCAGGGAAATGGCCAGCCCGCCCGCGCTGGTCACGCGGCTTTCCAGCGGCAGATAAATCAGGTTTTCCACATTGTAGGAAAGGTTTTGCGTCAGCTGGGCGCAGACGCAGCAGAACAGGATATCGGTCACCTTCGCGTCAAAGAGAACGATGCACAAAACCAGCGAAAAGGCGAAAATGGTGATGGAAAACCAGCCGGAAGCAAAAGAGGCGATGATATTCGGCACCGCCACGGAAATCACCAGATAAACGGGCAGCCCCACCGCCAGCCGCAGACCAAAGCGCTCCCGCCGCTTGAGCCACAGGGTAAAAAGCGCCTCCGCCAGCAGAATCTGGGGAATGTAGCCATGATACAGGCCGATGGTGAACACGTCGCGTAGGGTCATTGGGCACCTCCGCCGATACAGGCTGCCAGCGCTTTCATAAAGTCGGCCTTGTAGGCGCGGGAAATCAGCAACGTATCGCCGCCCACCACCGCCTCGCTGCCCTTCACGCTCTCCACCGCGCTCAGATTGATCAGCAGGGAGCTGTTGATGGGCGAAAACCCCTTATCGGCAAAAAACGGAAGAATGCCCTTCATGGCCCCGCGCATTTTCGCTTCCCCTGCCGCGGTATGGAAAATCAAATAGTGCTTGCTGCTTTCGATATAACGAATGTCCTTGAGGCGCAGCTTCTGCATACCGCCCGCCGTGGCGATGGTATAGGTATCCTCCATCCGCTTGTCCAGATAGAATAGCGCCTTTTTCAGCTTCAATTCAAACAATTCGTAATGAACCGGCTTCACCAGATAATCCAGCGCGTCCACCTCGTAGCCCTTGATGGCGTACTGGGCCAGGGTGGTAATAAAAATCAGCGGCACCACCCGGTCCTTCTCCCGCAGGCGCCTGGCGGCCTCCAGCCCGTTCATGTGGGGCATGGCAATATCCATGAAAACCACGTCAAAGCTGCCCGTATATTCGTCCAAAAAGCTCATCCCATCGGTGAAAACGGTGGAGGAAAGCTCCAGCTTTTCGGCGGCTCTGAACCGTTCCAGATAGGACAGCAGCGTATCGGAATACGCCCTTTCATCCTCCACAATCGCAATCCGAAGCATGTTTCCCGCTCCTTTCGGAGATGCCCTTCGTATTCTTTTCCCCCCGCCTGCCGTTCATCGGCGGATCGGCGTCCGCCCCGCCGCAGGCTCTTTGCGGGAGGCGCTGCCCTTCAACCAGGTTGATTATAGCATAACGCCGCGGGAATTGTCCACAAAGTAAACGACGCTGTTTTGCCCGGGCCGACGCGAAAAAAAGGCGCGCCGTGATGGCGGCAGGGGGGATTTCACCGATGAAAGCGCTGAAAAAGGGCGGTTGCAGATTTTGACGCTTCTGCAACCGCCCCTTTCGTTTTTCGCAAATCGCGTTGGCATACAGTGGAGGAAACACTGGTTTTCCTGTGAGTGAACGATCCTTCCGCCGGGGCGGCGCGGGCGCGTCCGGGCGGCCTGATGAACGCGCGGCGTCCCTTGTATGATCCGGCGTCAGGGCTTCGTGGGGATCATGGCGATGACCTGCACATGGGTTCTGCCCTAACACTCAAGGGGTCTTAGAAGGTAGAAGCTGAATATGGAAGGCAATTCTCCATTGAAAGTTACGAATACAACAACCCAGAAGGCCCAGCAGCACGCTTGACTAAAGTACGCTGCTGGGCGTCATGCTCTTAAGGCAGCCGGGCGAATGCGGCCTATCATCATACATCTTCGGGGCAGAAGAAGCGAACGGTTCCATCCTCATCCTGAACCGCGATGCGATTGTTCATAGGCAAGTTCACAACGCCCCCGGAGCCGTAAACCGTGTTCACCTTCCATCCACGAAAGAATTCTGCCATGTTTCTCCCTCCCGGCTTAGTGTTGCTACCAAATGACGATGTTGATTTTACAGGGTAGAGAAGGAAAAAACAATGTCAAAAATAAATCCAAAAAGAGAATTGACAGAGTCAAGCCCTTTCTCCACAAGGGTTCTTGGTATTTTAACATTCCTGTGAAGTTTATCTGCATCAATCTTCCAAATTACAATGTTTTTTTGAAAAAGCGGAAATAGTCTGTCACATTTTTCGCCCTAATTCCCACTATATATGGGAGGGGTGAATGTGGAAGCGCAGATAATGAAAGCGAGGTAGTCATCATTGGCATACTGTTCTTTGAAATGAGCCGTATAATGGAAGGGAGCCTGAAAACTCACAGAATCTTTGGTACATTCTGCATCATTCGTCGATACGAAACATCTCAGGAGGCATACGATGACAAAAGCGGAAATGTGGGAAATGGAAAATCGCATTCGTATGGCAGTGGGGGGACCAAAACCGCTGACAGATGACCAAGTTGAGGAAATCAAGCGGAGGGCATTCGAAGCTTACAAGCAATATCTGAAAGCGCAAGAGGAGAAGCAGAGCATTTGGGAAAAACTGAAACATCTTTTCCTATGATAAGCTCGCTGACCATTTTCTGGCTTTTGTCCATCTGGCCTGTATACGCATACTTCTTGCATAATGCAGGCGGGTATACTTTTAGAAACACACTCTAGGATTTCAACGCCGTCATCTTTCACCAAACAACACGTTTCAGTAAATCGGAGACTATTTGCAAAAGGTGTACCTTTGGGGGAATAGTATTACTACAAGAAGAAATATAAAACCATATATATTATAGCTGAAAAGCACTGTTTTGCAATAGTTTCCAGCTATTTTTTGTAAGTATTCCTTCCAATATTATGAATAAGAACAGAACAAGGAGATTTGTCAAAAGGTACACCTTATGACAGTTGGCAAAAAAAAGCGCCCCGCAGTTCAGTCTTGAAGCTGCGGGGCTTGCTTCCTTCACATAAAGTTGATGTTGGTACTGTCATCGCGCTGCCACCCTTGGTTTTTCGCCCAGGCCAGCTTTTCACGTTGTAGCTTTTCAGCTTTTTTCCGCTCAGCGGGCTGCATCGTTTCCAGAATGGGATGGATGGTTTTCAGGAACTCGCAATAGCCATCCAGGCTATCTACCTGATCTAAGACGGGCAGACCGTCCCTGGCAATCAGTACCGGCCTGTAGGTATCCCGGCACTTCAGATTTGCCCGATCAAGCTCATCCTGCGTCAGCCTGTCCATCAGATCGGGACAGTTGTGGCTTGCCGCGATCTTGACACGCCAATTCCCATAAGCGTAATACAATACATCCGTGAAGGGCAAAGGACAGACCTGCCTATCGGGGGAATCTACATATGCTTCCATCACGTTATGGATGTACTTTCTGACGGCGGTATACAATTCTTGCCCGGTCACGCACATCCCCGCATCTTCTTTTTCTTCAGGCGTCAAGCTATCGGACAGGCGTTCTTCGCCTGCGGCAATCACGCAGTCCAGAGGCAGGCGCTCAATCAGTGCGAGAGGATCGGCCTTGAAAAACCTCGTGAGCTCAACCAGGCTCAGCGCTTCCAGCTTAGCCGTCTTGACGCAGGCATACGGCTGACCGTTCGGCTTTGCCGGAAACAGACTCTCATCTTCTTCCTTATAGTAAATGGCCGCAGGCTGTTCAGTTCCGTCAGGGGTTTTATCATAGCAGACATAGAATTCTTCGTTCATGTTCAGCTGCATCATTTGCTCCTGGCAAGGGATCAACGCTTCGCTGTGATTCTGAGACAGATATGGGCCAGTGTACTTCTTCCTCAGCCAGTTCTTGAAGCTGCCGCCGTTATAGTCATCCAGCCAGAACTCGTTTTCCGCTGCCATCATCGGGGAACGGAACAACAGCCCCACCATGCAGCTCCACATGCTTGCGTTGTCATGGCAGAGCAGCCTGGCGCGTTCCAGCGGAATGAAAAAGTGATGCCGCTTCTCGTTTTTCCAGCCAAACGCCTTCTGGATCACATAGTGAAGAGCGTACAGAGGCAGGTCGGAAGGAATCACGATATCGCGAGAGACAGACTGGCCATGCTCAACATTTCCGTATTTGCGCAGAGTGTCGGTCATTGCTTCCGTCGGAGGCAAGACAGAATGCGGCGAGGAAGGGAGACACAGTTCCAAGTGGAGACGAAGCACGGACATGGGCTCAAAAGGAAGCCTATCACCATGCAGTTTTTCCAACTCACCCTGATTGCGGTTGTTCAATGCTCCGGGATATAATCCATGCTTCTTGCGAAGCGACTCTGCATCCTGCCCATCAACAGGCAGGGCATCAAGCGACGCGATTTCTTCAGCAGCATGCTTTCTGTTCTCCTCCAAGCCGGTAATAAACTCATTGACCAACTCCCGCTCTTCGCTGGTGAATTGCGCTTCCATCCGTTTGCGGATTTCTTCCGCGTCTTCCCAGGTTTCCCGGTACGGGCGATGGAATGTTTCCTGTAAAGACATCTTTGCGTCTGAAGCCCAATCAAACTGAAAAGGGTTATCTTCTTCTTCCTGCTTGGACGATTCTTTCAGGTTCCGGAAGCGCTGCTTCTGCTGCTTCTCATAGGAACGATATTCCCGGACTCTCGCGGTGTGGGCAGACGGAGCAAGTGTACTGTCGATTTTATTATCGTAAGGCAAATAGGTCGATACAGTGGAAGGCGACATACTCACCGTTGCCGCTATTTCCTCAATGCTCATCCTCTGCCTGCGGAGAGCCATAATGCGCCGGGCAAGCGGTGTATGGTAGACGCCACACGTCACGAGAATCTTTCGCGTCTTGGTTCTTGTAATTGCGAATTTATGTGCCGTCTCCCGGATAGAACCCCCGGGTTGGGTATTGGAGATAGTACCTTGGTAGTAGTCTGCGACGGTGCGCATATACCTCCAATCTTCAGGGCTGATCGCCATCAATTTCACCTCGAAAGAATAGACTCGACATGTCGTGATATGAGTGTAACAGAGGGCAATTCCACAGTCAATATGTTTTGTAACATTGTCACACTTCGACATATCCAGGCAACAAAAACGCTGGCAGGTCATTTGCCAGCATGTTTCGTTGCCGTGGTTCTTTTCAGTTCCCTCCGACGGCGGTAGAAGGTAGTCTCGGTCAGCCCGCTGCGCTTCAGCGCTTCGTTGAACAGGATTTTCCCAGTCTCCCAATCCTTCACGATCTGCTCGAAGTCTCGAGGGGTTTCCTTTGACGGCCTGCCCAGATGGACGCCCCTGGCTCTTGCTGCAGCGATACCTTCAGCCTGGCGTTTCTTAATACTTTCGCGTTCGCTCTGGGCAACGAAACTGAGAATCTGCAAAACCAGATCTGCGATGAAGGTGCCCATCAGATCCTTGCCATTGCGGGTGTCCAACAGGGGCATATCGATCACGCAGATGTCAATACCAATATCCTTAGTCAGTAGACGCCACTGGCGCTGGATTTCTTCATAGTTCCTGCCAAGCCGGTCAATGCTAAGGACATAGAGCATATCACCTGATTTCAGCTTCTTTAGCATTTTCTTGTACTGCGGACGGTCAAAGTCCTTTCCTGACTGCTTATCTATGAATGTCTGTTTGGGATCAACCAGCTTCTCTTTCAGCGCGATCAGCTGGCGCTCCTCGTTCTGATCTTGACTGGATACCCGAACATAGCCGTATGTTGTTGACATGAATAATTCCTCCTCACACAAATAAATAGGGTGGCAACGTTAACCACAAGGGTTCGCCGCCGACCCAATCCTTTCAAGTTATAGGACTTTTGCGCCATTCTGAGCGAAAGTCAGATGTAATCCCGCTGCATTGCTTTGAAACACAACCGATTAGAAAATGATAACTTTCTGATAACTCTCCTGACTATCCCTTCCAATCGCCCCTTTTCTACGGTATACTGACCGCTGAAAAAGGAGGCTTCCACAGTGAAGGAAGCCTCCAAAGCTGGAGGCGATCGGATGATTTTGGAAGATTTGTACCGGGGTAAATATGCGCCTATTGAAAGCATGGCCGTTCATAATGACCATGACAAATTGACGCAGCTTCAGGAAGAAATTCTTGCTGCGCTGCCCGAGGATAAGAAGACGCTGGTGGATGCCACCCAGGATGCGTTTTTGGAGATGGTGATGGATGAGGGCGAGGCTGCTTTCGCGGAAGGGGTACGCCTGGGCGTCAGGCTGATGGCTGAGGTTTATGGACTGCGATAGGGAAAAACAAGGGGATAATAAAAAGCCCAGCTACATCCTTGGACAAATGCCAAGGGTGATAGTGGGGCTGTTCTTTAACCCAGTATATGCTTCGCCGTTATTGCTTGGGTTGATCCATCCGCTCCAAAAGGCTTAAGAACATGGAGAGATCCTCGTCGGAATGTTTCTCAAGCTTGTCTACGATCTTTTGCAGCAGCAGGCTCTCGTTTTCATTGCCTTCAGAGAAAAATGCGCGCGGTGTCACATCCAAATACTCTATGATATAAAGCAGCTCCGGGACTGAAGGATTGGCTCTGCCGGAAGTGATATGCGTTATATACGCCCGCCCATGCCCAAGCGCCTGGCTCATTGCCAGTTCAGATACTCCCTTATCCAAACGGAGTTCTGTGATCCGTTTCCTGATAAAATCCATGTTCATATACTCGCCTCCCATACCACATGATTGTAAAGGCGGCAGCCTTGGATATAGTGTTTCCTTGGCAAATGTTTTTATTGATTATCTGCCTTGTAAGCAATATAATGATCGTGAATAGCCTTTACAGCGCATACAAAAGAATGCAGTAGTGTGCTGAAAGCAAGAATTCTTATACAGGAGCAGAAAACGATGGGAAACTGGAGCCCGTACAGCGAGGAATGGGAAAAGCAGCACGCAAGAAAGGTCATTGAAAACGCGAATGCCACCCGGACTGAATTTGACAAGAAGCCATGGGCATATAAAGCAATTGTCACGGCCACTGGCACGCTCAGTTATTACTGTTCACTTCTGACACTACATATCCGAATGCTCTTTGACCGGGAATATCGAAAAGAAGTGAACCAGGCGAGAAAAGACTTTGAAGAAAAAGGGTTGAAAGCCATCGTGGATATCCTCACCGAGGACAGTGAGAAACGACATTAAAAGCCCGCAATCCGGCAGTGATACCGAATTACGGGCTCAATAATGTATGTGATTATACCTGTGCGGATTTATAGATCTGTTCGCCGGATTCATTGAACACGGCATAGCCAGGATTCTTGTCCGCACACTGCCTGGCGTACTGGAGCACCCGGAAAGCGCCTAACTGGGACGCTTTATCCTCCCAGGTTTTCCTTACCCGGAAATACACGGAAGCGCCGTACTTCTGGAAGAACTCTTGGCTATATGCAGCACGCTTGGCGAGAGCTTGATCGGACTGATCCGCAGGGCGCTCGTATTGCAGCAGAACAGCGTCAGAGGCCTCCTGCACGGAGGCAGCGGTCTTCAGGGTGTTCAGAAGGGATGTCCCTAATTCCACTTTCAGGAATTCAAGCTGCATGACGCAGTCACCGATGGACTTCCCTTGCTGCCGGGAAAAAGTCAGGAGCGCTTGTTTCCGGGTCGGGTATGTCCATTGTGCCAGACCGTACCCATAGCGGTCGCCAACGAAGTCATCATAGTAACCGTTATCTACAGCGGCGGTGTATTCCTCGTCAGTGAGGCCCAGGGCTTTATTGCCGGTGTTTTGCAGGTTGCTGGCCTTCAGCCCGGATTCAGCATAGAGGTTGCCCATGAGGCCAGCCGTGCCGTAGCTGTTACCGATGAAGGAAAACAGGGTGTCCCAGATTGCTTTTTCATCCATCTGATCAGGTTCAGGAACAGGCGGGACAGCGGGAGCTTCCGCTTCCTGCTCCTCCGCCAGCAGCCAGGCCACATCCGCCCGCGCCGTTTCCATGTTTTTTCCGTACTTGGGGAACCAGTCATAGATATCGCTGTGGTTGCTGCCCAGGCCCAGTTTATGGCTGTCCTGATGGCACAGGATGGTGGGGACGGTGACACCGTTGCAGTCCGCCGTGCCCAGGGGATCGATATGAAACAGCTTGCACAGATAGGCCGTGATCTCGCAGGCTTCCTCATAGACCTTGGTGAAGTATTCAGGATCGTTCTTCCCGTCCTCGCAGATTTCAAACTGAATCCAGCTGTTGTTGCAGGAACCTTTCTTCCCGGAGCCGCAGCCCCATGGCCGATAGTCCCAGGGCATGGTTTGCACCGTGGTGACAGTACCGTCGGCCAGTTTCCCGATCCAGCAGTTCATGCCGCATTTCCGGTAGACGTGGTTCCAGTCGTTACGATACTGGTTCTTCCCCAGCTTCTCCAGCCACTCCACCCGGTCAGGCGCGTTGTCGCTGGGCTGAACGTAGCGTTTGAGGTTGGGATTGTTGGCTCCGGTGTCATGCCACAAAATCCCTTTAATCTGCATTCTGCCAGTGCCTTTGTAGCAGGTGCTCTGGGTCTGCATACAGACAAGAGGCGGATTCTTTTCACTGTATTTCATGTTTCCCTCCCAAAGAAACGGGCGGCCAGTTGCCCAGCCGCCCTTCATTGTTATGTGTCGTTACTCATCCTTCTGATCGGATTCCTTCTCATCCCGCCGGTGGAGCTGGGCAAGGATATCCTTCAGCTTTTCGGGGATGGGCAGGCCGATGTAGGCCGCGTTTTCCAGCAAGGACAGGCCCTCATTGCTGAGATAGAAGCAAATGACCACCCCTCGCAAGGCGCTGCCAGTGCCCACTATATGCACATCCACGATGTTCGCCACGCCCACCAGGATCAGGATGAACGCCTTCTTCATCGCGCCTTTGAAGCCGACAGCGCTGGACAGTTTCTTGTCCAGAATGGCACACATGATGCCGGTCACGTAGTCCAGCGCCATGAAGACGATCAGGGCGATCAGCATGCCGTCCATGCCGCCCAGGAAAAAGCCGAGCCACCCGCCAATGACAGCGCAGGCAGCTTGAATCTTGGCCCAGATCAGTTCAACAGAGAAATCCCTCATAGTCTTGTCCTCCTCGATTT
>JAEEGL014004278.1_pt1 | contig 10224 bp, 6 predicted proteins | sample 9134231 | NCBI WGS metagenome assembly JAEEGL01 (sample SAMN16246548, study PRJNA631951) | gut metagenome | biome: gut microbiome; feature: rumen; material: fiber-attached | host: Bos | place: Iran: Karaj | collected 2018-10 | reverse complement strand
AGGAATGAGGAGTGAGGAGTTGTTTAATTCGAAATTCGGAATTCGGAATTACGCAAGCGCTCGTCCAGGGTTTTGTAAAGCGCTTGCGTTTTCTCGCAACTCGCAACTCGTCACTCGCTGCTAAATCATTTGATGTACTTGTTGAAAACGTTTTCAAACAGTTCCTGTCGACCGCTGGAAAGAGGAGCGATTTCGCCTTTTTCAAGCATGTACTTTTCCAGACAGTTGAAACAGACCTTGCCGGCTTCGATATCGGCGCCGATGCCGGAATCCCAGGAGCTGTAACGTTCCTTGACCATGTTTTCCAACTCTCCGGACTTGCGGATTTCAGCGGCAATCTTCAACCCGCGAGCAAACGTGTCCATACCGCCAATATGAGCGTAGAACAGATCCAGCGGCTGGAAGCTTTCTCTGCGGCGTTTGGCGTCGAAGTTCAAACCGCCCGTGGTGAATCCGCCGTACTTGAGAATAACAAGCATCATCTTGGTCGTCAGATAAACGTCCGTGGGGAACTGGTCGGTATCCCATCCGAGAAGCATGTCGCCGTTGTTGGCGTCTACCGAACCGAGCATTCCCTGAGAACCGGCGTAGTCCAGTTCGTGTTCAACGGCGTGCCCCGCCAAAGTCGCATGGTTGGTTTCGATGTTCATCTTGACGTCGTTTTCCAAACCGTTGGCGCGGAGGAAGTTAATGCACGCGGCAGAATCGAAGTCGTACTGGTGCTTGGTCGGCTCCTTCGGCTTGGGTTCAAAGTAGAACTGTCCCTTGAATCCGATTTCCTTGGCGTAATCGACTGCCATGTGCATGAAAATTGCCAGATGTTCCAGCTCACGCTTCATATCGGTGTTGAGCCAGGTCATGTATCCTTCTCGACCGCCCCAGAAAACGTAGCCTTCGCCGCCCAGTTCCTTGGTAACTTCCAGAGCCTTTTTAACCTGCGCTGCGGCGTAAGCAAAAGAATCTGCATGGCAGGACGTTGCCGCGCCGTGCATGAATCGGGGATTGCCAAACAGATTCGCCGTACCCCAAAGAAGTTTTTTGCCAGTTCGAGCCATTTCGTCTTTGAAAACCTTGACTACTTCGTCCAAATTGGCGTTGGTTTCCTTGAGCGTGGCGCCTTCCGGAGCAATGTCGCGGTCATGGAAGCAGAAATAAGGCATCTGCAATTTTTCCAGCATTTCAAAGAAGACTGGAACGCGCTTCTGAGCGTTCGCAACGCTGTCGCTGCCATCGTCCCACGGCATGTACATTGTCGGGGCGCCAAACGGATCGGAACCGTTAGCTCTCATGCAGTGCCAATAGGCGGCGCTGAAGCGAAGATGATCTTTCATTGCCTTGCCTTCAACAAGTTCGTCTGGATTGTAATAACGGAACGCCAGATTGTTGTCAGAGTCGGGTCCTTCGTACTGAATTTTTTCTATGTCTTGAAAATAAGCCATGAACTTGCACTCCTTGTTTAAGGGGACTAAGGGAACAGGTTAAAAAGTTATTAGGGAAAACAGTTGCTTGTTTCCCAATTTTGCTTGAAACCAAAAACTGAGTCAAGCAGCATATAACTTACAACACTCTTTGATATTATAGCGCTTAATTAAAAAGAATAATAGCCCCCGGGAGAAAAATTAAAGGAGAAAAATCTAAAAATCAAAACAAAATTTTCGATTTAAGCAAGCAAGATAATTCAACAAGAAATAAAAAAGCGCCCGAACTAGGACTCGGACCTAGGACCCAGCGGTTAACAGCCGCTTGCTCTACCAACTGAGCTACTCGGGCGTATCTTATTCGAAACAAAGTTTCTCAAAAGATATAGGCAATATACCACATTCCGTCTTCTTTGCAAGAGGGGGTGGAGATAGAATCCCTCTTTTTTATAAAAAATTCTGGAATTAGGCAGTAGAAATTGTCGCGTTGACACTACAATTAAAAACTCCTCACTCCTCCCTCCTAACTCCTAACTGGAAAGACTCTGCTTTCTTAATTACAATGGTCTGGTCGTCGTAACCCAGAAAAACGGCTCGCCGTTCTCGTCCATGCGGAGTTCCGCCTTGAGTTTGTGCGTTCTCAAAACTCTATTAAGCAGGGATAAATAGGTAATCTTTTCCGCAGAAACCGTAACCTTTGCCGTATCGAGGTCAATGCCGTACCGCGCCATGGCGTTGAGGTCATAGAGCATAGGTACGTCGATGCGCTCGGAAATGGAGTCCACAGCGTCGCGAAGCGGAACCGCTCTCATGTTAGCGGGAATCTTTTTGAGAATGTCCGGCAGAACTTCCGCTTCCAACTTGTCGACTTTCGTTCCGATTGGCCATGGTTTGACGTTTTTCTGCCCAGTTTCGATGGAATAGTACAACCGACCGTTCGACTCGCGGGGAACCAACGCCAGCCCCGCCGGACGTAAAACGTACGCCATAATCGTCCCCTTGGAAAGGGAAGAAAGCTCTTCGTCAATGGGATCCAGCTCTTTCAAGGCGGCAACCTGAGCGGGAGAGATTTTAAATGGCGCCGACAGCCCGCGAGCGCATTTCTGAAGGATGTCAACCGGGGACAGCCCGACGGTTTCCTCGTTCAGATTTTGTTTCAGATCGGCTATCATCTGCTGCATCAGCGGCGCGGAAAGCCCAAAGTCGCCCTGAATCGGCGCGATTGCAGCCTGTTTTTTCGCTTTCATCTTTCCGGGCAGTTCCCGAATCCACGTTGCCAACCCGGCAGCGTCGCCGCAGCGAAATCGCTGACCATCTGGCATAAGAATCGTTCCGTAGGCGTCCATTGTCCCGATAATCTTCCAGACAGGCGAGGCTTCCGTTCCCGATTCCGTTATTGAAACAGCATCGCCCGGTCGCTGATTGCGAAACTGAACGGCAGGCGCGTCTGTTCTGACAAGCTCTCTGCCCCAGGTATGCGGATACTCCATCGACGCGCCCTCAAGCTGGATTATTTCCACCTGAACGACGTCGGCGTAAACGCTGGGAAGAAAAAGCGTCAGGAACAATAACGATAAAAATGATCTATAGGATTTCATAAACGTTAAATACTTTGGTTAATTGACGTTAAATTTGCTTGAGCAGTTCTTCTACAGCTTTGACGGCATCGTCTTTCTTCGCTAACCCGCCGAGCGTGAACTGGCAGCGCTTCTTTTTCTTTTTAATCGAAAACTGAGACGCCTCGCGCGCCCGGAACTCGGTTTCCGTCCAGCCGCGTTCTTTCGCTCGTTCCAGACGAACTTCTTCCGGCGTGTCGATAAAGACAATCGCGTCGCACATCTTGTCCCAGTTAGCTTCGAGAAGCAAAGCCGCGTCCAAAATTATATAGTACACGTCATTGGACTCGCACTCGTCCAGAAAACGTTCAAAACGTTTTTTCAGCGGAGGATAAATCAACGATTCCAGATACAGACGCTCCATGTCGGAGTCTTCCGTTCCCTGAAAGACGATTTGCGCCAACTTCGGTCGATTGACCGTTCCGTTGTCGTTGATAATCTCATCACCCCAACGCTGGCGGATTTTCTCTTTGATCGTCCGCTCGTTGAGCACGTCGTGCGCGACTTCGTCCGCCTTGAACGTAACTGCGCCTTCAGACTCAAAAATATCTGTATAAAATGACTTTCCCGACGCGATGCCGCCGACGATTCCGATAACTTTCATAATATTTAAAAATTGCTCTTGTCTGTTTAGGAAAAAATCGTTAAAGTATCAACATGGTTAAATATATGTCAGGGTGAGATATGCAATCTCGAGCCTTATAACAACCCAAAGGCGATAAGACAAAACCAGCCACTTGACAATAACTACTCCTATTATTACATATATCGAGATAAAAAGCAATGGTAGAACACAAAAAATCCCAACAAAAATTGTTAATTCCATTGATTTTGGCATTTGCCAGTCTTGCGTTGATTCAGGGCGGCTGCCAGATTGTAACAACAGCGTTTTACCTCATTAACGGGACGGAAGAAAAACCGCCGTGCAAAGTTAAACTAACCGGCAGAGTGGCGGTTCTTTGCTGGACGGATCCGTCGTTGACGTATACCGACAGCGACAACGCAAACATGGTCGGCGCAGAACTGAGTAAAAAGATCGCTTTGAAACTCGGCAGTAAAAAGAAGAGTAAAATTACAATGGTTCCCCAGCAGGAAGTTCTTAATCGTTTGGACAACTATCCAGACAACATCACAGGGGAAGAAGACCTCATTGCAATTGCCAAAGACCTTGAAGCGGACTATCTCATCGGCGTCTATTTGATGTCTTTTGAATATCAGGAAGGCATAGGCGTATACCAGGGCAAAGCCACCTACGCTGTTACGCTTATCGACGGCAAAGACGGAAAAGTGGTCTACGACAACCAGGTTATTCCGCAGTACGTCTATCCGCCCAACAGAACCGTCAGTTCAGACTCCGTCAACGGAGCGCAGTTCCGCCGCGAGTACATTTCCAAACTGGCGGAACATATTGGTTGGCAGTTCTACCCTCACGATCGTTTCGACGTTGACATCTGATTCAGAAAACAAAACAGAGAATATAGCAATATAACATAGGGGCGGCGCCGCATTGCCGCCCTTTCAGGAAAGAGGACATGCACAGCAGCTTTGACTTCAACATTTCACGCGCGCGCGTATTAATACGCGAGAAAACAGTCGCGGCGATTTTCATAATCGCCGCGGCCGCGTTGTTTATGTTTGGAAGTCAAACGGACGTTTCAGAGGCGCAAACGCTCTCGGGAACGCCGTATAACGCTCAAACCAACAACGCTCTTTCCGGCAGCCTTTCTTATTCCAACAGGAACTCTCAGACAGTCAGTTCATCAGATATTCCCCCAGCTCATCTGCCGGCGAATTTACTTGCTCAATCTCCAGGAAACGGAACCTCTTCTGCGGAGCGTGAATCAGAGTCCTATCCCCAGCCCAGCATGCTTTCAGAAGGAGCCAGCGTTCCGACGGGCTTGCAAACCTGCACGTTTCGTTTTGCCTGGACTGGAAACCGTCACACATGGCGCGGGCAGATAGAAGTCGTCAATCCTACCAATCATTCCGCGGCTGGCGCTATTCTGGAAGCGACTTCGCTCGGTCTGGAAGCGGATCAGGCGGCGGCGTATTCCGTACGACAGGGCGTTTTGTACATCCATCACCCGTCAGCGCGAGAATACGACGGGTACAACGTCTGCGCCACCGGTCAGAAGGGCTGCAAAGTCCGAATTACTCTGGCGGCAGACAATCAGGAGCCGCAAACGTTTGACATCAACTGGGAAGACCTGTTTTATCAGGCGTTTCAGTTCAACGTTTTGGACTCCAAAGCGACTCTTCGCCGAACGTCCGGCGACTTCCTTCGTTTGGATATAAACCGTGACAATCTGGTTTACTCGCCGGGAGAAAACTTTACCGCTCGGCTGACTCCCTACGAACTGGCTCCAGAAGGGCTGACAGACTACAATCCCGCTACCATCAAGGTAAAATTACAGCACACTCGAGAAAACTTTGAAGTCTACCAAAAAGAATATTCCTGGATTCCTCAAAACGGCGGCGACATCCTTCTCAATATTCCGCTGCCGCAGGAAGAAGGCGTTTACGACGTCGTCATAACAGCCAGCCGCAGTAAAGTTGGCACGATTCTTCCCCGCGTTACAGGAGCCGTCAACAAGCAGCTGGAAAACGCGCATCTGCAATCAGCAAAAGAATTGGCGTCTCGCAAGGTTCAGTTGGCGGTTATTGACCCGACAAATGCGGCGTCAGAACAAACTGGAGCAATGGAAACGCGCCTGGCGGCGGAAATCGACCCGGCAAACCCGCGATGGTGGGAACCGCTGGAACGGTTGTCCCAATTCCCCCTGGGGCTGCGCGGAAAGCAGTGGGAATACCCGCTGGGTAACGGAAACGCCCGCGTTTCCCAAAGCGAACTGGGACCAATTACAGAACTGGCGGCGAATCGTCCTGGCGAAAACCCCTGCTGGGAGGCGTATACGTTCCCGGTTGAAAAAACTGGCATCCCGCATATTTTGGAAATTGAATACCCGTCGAATTCCGAACAGACAACCGGAATTAGCATCATTGAACCCAACATTGCAGGAGCGATTACGCCCGGCAACGTCGATTCCGGATTCAATGTTACTGCCGATTTGCAGCGTTCGCTCGACAAGCCGACGTGGAAAACGCACAAAATCGTCTTTTGGCCTCGAACCAAGTCTCCGGTTGTTGTAATTTACAATCTTCGGGAAGACGTCGTTTCCCGATACGGCAAGATTCGAGTCATGTCGGTCATTGGAAAACTCCCCAAAACGTATTCCGGATCGTCCCCGCGATTACTGGCGGCGTATATGGACAGACCGCAGTTCCCCGCCATGTTCTCGGCAAAAAAGACGGCGTCAGAAAACGCGACAATGGCTCTGGACAACTGGGAAACGTTTTACGACGGTTCAACTCGAATGGTGGAATACCTCAATTTCGTTGGATACAACGGCGCCATGATCTCCGTCAACAGCGACGGCAGCGCCATCTGGCCGTGTCCGGAAGTTGCGCCAACGCCTCGATACGACACAGGCGCTTTCTCTCAAAGCTGTTCTGACCCGGTTCGAAAAGACGCGCTGGAAGTTCTCATGAGAATGTTCGACCGCCAGCAAATGCGGCTCATTCCCGCTATCGAATTAACGCAGCCGGTTCCAGCTTTGGAATCCAAAGTCCGAACTCGCGACCCTCAGACGTCCGGTTTGCAATGGATCGGTCCGGACGGCAAAACGATTTTGGCGTCCTATCCGCCTGAAAACGGCGCTGCGATGTACTACAACATTTTACATCCGGAAGTTCAGCAGTTCGTTTTGGATATGGTTTCGCATTTGGCGTCCCGTTACAAAAACCACTCGGCGTTTACCGGGCTGGGGCTGCAGTTGACGGACAATTCCTGGCTGATTCTTCCGCCGCCGCAGTGGGGCATGGACGACGAAACGATTCGGCGTTTTTCTGCCGAAACCGGCGTTCGCGTTCCGGGCGACGGCGCAGAACGATTCCAGGTTCGAGCGCGCTTCCTCAACGGACCGGCGCAGGCGCACTGGCTGAAATGGAGAAGCGACAAGCTGTCTGAATTCTACTGCCAGCTTCGCGACAGACTGCAAGCCGACGGCTCCAGCCGCAATTTGTACCTTTCAGGCGCAAAACTGTTTACTCGATGTCATCGAAACGCTCTGCTGCCGAAAATTCCGCAAACGACAGGAGTTCAAACCGCTCTGCTTCAATGCGGGCTTAGCGCAGACTTCGGTTTTGGCGCGAAGCGAAATATCGTTTTGACGTACTCTCAACGCGTTATCAACGGGCAGACGCTTCGGCAGTCTGCGGCGGAACGGCAATGGAACGTCATGCCGGACGTTGACGCCTTTTTCAGTTCTCATAACGGACAGCGAATTCAAGCCAGCCTGTTTTATCATCCCAGCCATCGAATTCGACTGGCGGATTTTGAAAAGAAATCGCCGTACAAACCGACGTACGCGCTTCTCAACAGCATACCAACTCCGGCGGGAATCGAAAACCGTAAACGGTTTATCCGGAGCCTTGCTCTTTGGGACACGCAGGAATTCTTCGACGGCGGCTGGACGTTCGCCTTGGGCGAAGAAGAGTCCATCGTCAACACAATGGCGGCGTTTCGCTGCCTGGCAAATCGACAGTATAACGAAGCGGAGCCAGCTCCTCACTCCTCACTCCTCACTCCTAACTCGCAAAACGCCGAGGCTCAGCCATTGCCGCCGCAATCCAATGCTATCGTCTGCCGCTGGATTTCCGATGGGCAATCCACCTGGGCGTACGCTGTCAATACAACGCCGTATCGGATTGCAGGAAAAATCCGGCTCAACCCCGTCTCGTCCGGCGGAATGACGCCCGCCGCGCCGCGCAGTCTGGACAACGTCCTTTATCGTTTTTCCGAACTCAATAACAAAGGAGCTGCCTTTATCGACAACGTTCCAGAATTGGTTTACGAAAACAGTCAGCTCGTTTGGCGCAGCTATTTCGCGCCCTTTGAAATACAAGTCGTTCGATTCAACGCGCCGGTTCAGCCCAGCCGTCCAACAGTCTCGTGGAGTCAGCAAACAATTGACCAGATAAAAACCGCTATCTCCGATCTGGCAAATAGGGCGGAATCCCTCAAGACGGCAAGGACGATGAGAAGCCTTGACAACCCGGACTTCGAACAGTTCGCCGACGACTCCCAGCCGATTCCCAAATGGTTCGTTTGGAAAAACCCGAATCAGCCGGAGAATTCTGCGTCTGGCGCGTCGATAGACAATCACACAGCAGTCAGCGGAAAGAGTTCTTTACGCCTTTTCTGCGACGGCTGGCCGACAGCTGTTTACAGCAAAGAAATCGCCGCTGACGCCACAGGACGCTTCACGGTGAGCTTGTGGGTTAAAAAGAACCCAAACGTACCTCTGCGATGTTTTATTCGCGCCAAATGCGGAAACAAAAACGTCTATCGAGAAATGCTCCTTTATCGGGAACTCGAAGAATCAATCGTCAATCAGCAGGGAGAATGGCGGCAGCATTTCTTCCACATCAACGATTTACCGTTGGAAAACATGGACAAATTGTGCATTGGATTTGAACTCCCCCAGCAGGGCGAAGCGTGGATTGACAACATCAATATTTCCGACCTGTATTTTTCAGAATTCGAACAGCGGGAACTATACAAAACCCTGCTTCCGCTTAAAACCAAATTTGCTAATGGGGAACTGGAATACTGCTGGCAATATCAGCAAGGGTACTGGCCGCAATTCCTCATGGACTGCGTCGAATTGAGAAACGCGCCCAGCGCTCCGTTAGCAACAGTCGCTCCGTACAGCGGCGCAATTGGGCAGCCCGCCGACGCTTCCTTCGGAAAAGCGCCAAATCAGCCTGTTACACAAACTCCGCCAGCCGCTCAGCCCACTCAGCTTAGCGGAACGAATCAAAAGAAAAACCTGTTCGGTTTCGGAAAGACCCCGAACGTCGCCGTCCCGACTCCCAGCCAGTCCGCGCCGACGTCAGAATCGCCAACTCCTGAACCCCAAAAAGAACCGGAAAAGAAAACGTTTTGGCAGCGAGCAACCGACTGGCTGCCATGGTAAGTAATTGCAAGGGAATAGGCAAGAAACAGTAACTTCGCTTTCGGCGAATTAATATCTGCTCCCTATTCCCTACTCCCTATTCCCTACTCCCTAATGAATCACACCGTTTCCTGGCGACCGTCCGCCTCCGTTGAAGCGTTAAAACTCCGCGCTGACTTGCTCAAGCGGGCGCGAAGCTATTTCGATTCCCTGAATTATACAGAAGTCCAGACGCCGGTAATTTCTCGCGATACTACCATCGACCGCTGGTTGGAACCGATAACGATAAAAACGAACGTCGAGATTTCCGAAGCCCGCCCCGCTGAGCCGGTTTTTCTCCAGACGTCGCCGGAATTCGCCATGAAACGGCTCTTGGCGGCAGGCATGGGGTCAATTTACCAAATCTGCCCGGCGTTTCGAGACGGGGAATACGGTCAGCGTCACAACCCGGAATTTACAATTATCGAATGGTACGGCGTCAACGACGATTTCGACGCCGGCATGAGCGTTCTGGAAGGGCTTTGTCAAACGCTGCTCAAAGAGCGCTTGACAGTTCAAATCGCTCAGCGGATTTCCTATCGAGACGCCTTTCTCCGATACGCCAGCCTTGACCCGTTTGCCGCGTCCATGAAACAGATTCGAAACTACTGTCAGACGGAAAACCTGGGCGTTCCAGACGGATTCGACCCAAACGACCGCGATTCCTGGCTGGACATAATCCTGTCGGAAAAAGTTCAGGTCAAACTGGGATTCAACAACGACGCCCCGGATCAATGGCGTCCGACAGTTCTGTACCATTACCCGGCGACGCAGTCCGCGTTGGCGAAAGTGGTTGACGAACCTTACGGAGCGGTTGCCGAACGGTTCGAGCTTTTTGTCGGCGGCGTGGAACTGGCTAACGGGTACCATGAGCTGGCGGACGCAGACGAACTGGCGCGGCGGCACGAGTTGACCAACCGTCAGCGTGTCGCAGACGGACATGCGCCGCTGCCGCCGAACTCGATTCTCCTCGACGCCCTGAAATCCGGCTTCCCGCCCTGCGCCGGCTGCGCCTTGGGTTTCGACCGCGCCGTCATGCTCGTCTTCGGAATCCGCGACCTGCGCGACGTCCTCGCCTTTGACTGGGGGAGAGCGTAGAAATTTGCAATTAGCAATTAGCAATTTTCAATTATT
>JAEEGL013458003.1_pt1 | contig 10224 bp, 11 predicted proteins | sample 9134231 | NCBI WGS metagenome assembly JAEEGL01 (sample SAMN16246548, study PRJNA631951) | gut metagenome | biome: gut microbiome; feature: rumen; material: fiber-attached | host: Bos | place: Iran: Karaj | collected 2018-10 | reverse complement strand
TTTAACGCCTCTGTTATATCTTCAATCTTGTACATTTACTCAACTTTTATCATCACAACACTGCTGCAACTTTTTAAACTCTTTCATCAAAGCACAACTATTGCAGTCAGAAACGTATGGCACAAAATACGTCCTCATCTCCCGTTGCCGTTCTTCATCTTCCTTTTTCAGATTGGCGAGGTCTGCCAACCGCATTACTAATTTAGATCTGCTTTCAGGGTCTGAAACCATTTTCAACGCCTTTCTCATCTCACGAATAAGCATGCCTTTTGTAAGAGGTTCATCATCGACATCTTCTTTATCGATTAGGGTCATTGTTTCACGGCTGATGGTAAGCAACTCATGATAGTATGCTTTAACATTGTCGCTACGAAACCAGCGTAACGCCATCCTGTGCCTGTTGCCCTCTTCCGCAGCCGAATTGGGGTTGATAACGTTGTAAGCTTTATCTATTGCAGATTTACCCAATGTGAGTATAGCTGCAACCATAAGCCGCTCCACGTCTGATAAATTGATTTTTGGCATCCTGAAACAATCTTTTTACCTTAAACAATCTGATTGCAAAGATAATGAACAAAAGGCACACGGCAAAGTTTTTTTGTTCCATTCGCTATAAGGTGGAAAATAATGTGCCTCGGAAAAAAATGAAAAAAAACTGCGGAGTGTTGAATCTGTATAAACCTCCATGCAAAAGGGGGGTGGGGATGACTGGCGGCTAAGCAAGGTTTTAAAATCAATGTTAAAAAGCATTTCACACAATTTAACTCGCTTTCAAGACAAAAAACGTTTGTAAAACGTTCGTATTACAAATGTTTTTCGTATCTTTGCATCAGATTTCAATGTGTTTACTTATTAAAAGCCTACAAAATTATGATTAGTTACATTGCCTACTACAGGGTTTCAACCAAAAGACAAAACCTCGGAATTGATGCGCAACGCACAATGATTGAAAACTACATCAAGTCTAACGGGGGTGTTGTGGTGTCTGAGTATGAAGAGAAAGAGAGCGGAAAGAACGACAACCGCCCACAGCTTGCGGCCGCATTAGCTGCATGTAAACGGACTGGAGCAACGCTATTGATAGCAAAGCTTGACAGGTTAAGCCGCAAAGTTTCTTTTGTGTTCAAACTGAAAGATTCAGGCGTTAAGTTTGTCGCTACAGACTTACCACAATTCAACACGATGACGCTTGCCGTGTTTATTGGGCTTGCACAACAAGAAAGGGAGTTGATCAGCCAGCGAACGACCGCAGCACTTGTAAGTCGGTACGAAAAAGAAAGCTGGAGCGTGTCACACGCCAACACACATAGGTTTGATGGTGCCAGCCGTGAGAAGTCGCTTGCAGTCCGCCGTGAATCAGCCCTAAACAATGAGTTCAACCGCCGTGCATACGCTGCAATTAAGATGGGGCTTGAAGGTGGGAAGGGTTACAATGAACTTGCAAGACATCTGAACGATAACGGCTTTGCGACAGCTAAAGGCGGTGTTTGGCGTGGCAATCAGGTCAAACGATTAGTTGAACTTTATGCCTGAGTATTATGACAAAAGGGCTTAGCAATAGCCCTTTTGTTTTGTAATGAAGGTTAAAAAGGTTAATGCGTTCCTTTTTGTATGATTAAATATAATTCATTTTTGCTCTTAGTCTGGTTCTCAATTTCCCCTTTAGCCTGTACTTCAACGCTTGTAATAAAGGGATATTTAATCATTTTGCGGCATTTTGCGGCATTTTAACAAAGTTTGTAGGTGTCAATAAGACGAGGTAACTTTGCTCCGTACAAACTAAATAAACACATTATGAGTAAAGGGTATGATAATCTTTCCGAGTTCTCTGTAAAAATTAGCGATGACAGCATGAGGCCAAAAATCGAAAGTGGCGATTTGGTAACATTCAAGCGTGTAAATCGTGTGATAGAATGGGGCAACGTGTATCTGATAGACACGAAAGACGGTGCTTTCCTGAAACGCATCTACGATGACGGCGACTCGCTGCGCTGCGTGTCGTATAACAGCGAGTATCCAGACTTTAAAGTGCCGAAAATTGACATCAACGGCATTTACAGGGTAGTTGGGCTGTTAAGATGTTTTTGAAGGCTGTAAAGTGCTTTAAAGTGTGTTATTAGTATTTATCACTTTCCTTTACGGAGTTCATCTTTTATCAATTCAGGGAAAGCCTTTTTTTAATACTTGGTTAAGAGAAAACACACCACAATTATTTTTGTGGTGTGTCTGTTGTCAAAAACTCTTTTTATCTTCTTTTTTATCAATACTTTTTATATCATATTTTTAAAGTTGTCGTTATTATGCTAAACATAATGTTGTAATAATGTCGTGCATAATGTTTTGCTTTATTAAAGTTGTCGCTATTTAATAGTTGCTGTAACTTTATTAAAGCTGCCGTAGCTTTTCCAGGAGTCGCCTTTGCTCTTCCTTCGCTTTTCGTGCTTTTGCAGCGTTCGCCACCTTCTCGTATTTACGTTTGACTTCGCCTAAAAAATCATCGTCATCAAAGACGCTTGCCGATGCAAAAGTATGTCGGCCGTACCCTAAAATTTTTATCATTTTACTGGCCTGTAGGTGGTTTATAGCAATGTCGTACCAATAGCGTTTGTGCCATTTATTTGCGATTTCTGCCACTTTCTTATCAGTCATCGCCTCCTCATACTCTGCTCGGTTCTTCGCACCAATACTGCGCCATTTTATTGCGTTGCTGGTGGTCATTGCCACCCCATCACGTGCGAGGCTGCGGATGGATAGATAAAAAGCCATCCGGACACGTTCGGCCTCGGTCTTTGGGAAAAGGTGGTTTAGTAGCCAATTAAAACTAACGCTTACAGGTACCTGGCCGTTCATCAGGTGGCCGTATTTCTTCTCCATTTGCAAAACATATTCAACATTGTATTCTGTGAGGGATAGAAGGCCGGCAGCCGCTTTTACTTGTCTGTAAGCAATAATCTTTTCACGTGTCTTTTCAAAGTCCTTACCCTTTCCTTTCAGAAAAGAGATAAACTCCTCGGTGAGGTTGTAATCCTCATCAAAAGCCCTTTTGTAGCCACCCCAATTCTCATCACCATCGTAACATTTGGGATTTCCACCGCCAAATGATTCCGCAAGCTTGAAAAGGTCTTTAGGCAGCGTTTCCGGTTCACGGATGGCACTATAAAGGACTTGTCTAAATGCGTCATTTTCGCTGATGCACTGAGCCTGTGCTAAACGCCAAACGGAATAATATGCAATATCAATTACGCCGTTTTTTTCGGTTAATAACAACCTGATCATCGGTAGGGCAAAAGTGGCGAATAAAGCTTTTTTGTTACTCATGCTTTTGAAATAATAGAGTAATAGAGTTTAAAACAAACTTAGTTCCTGATAGCGAGTCCTTTCCCATAGTGTCTGATTGGCTGAGTAATACTTTGCCGTGAATCCCGTATAAGGGTCTTTATCTTTCTTAATTGCTTGCAACTCGCCTATCTTTTCAAGATAATCCACATACCAGGTAATAGAGTTTCTCAGGATACCTGTTTCATACATACACATGAGTGTCGTTGCACCTCCGTTCTTATAGCGGAAGTAGTCCAAAACTCTAATCAAATCCTTGTCTTTTCCGATTAAAGTTTGTACCTTTCCGCTTGTTTTGTGAGCGGTGGCGTCTGCCCTTGTGGTAGGTGCCATTTCTTTTTGTGTCATAATCTAACCTCCTACATTCATCAGTTTTTTAATATCACCTTTGCGGTACTTTGGCCTACGCCCAATTTTTGACGGGACTAAGTAACCTGTTTTCGCCCATCGCCACAAAGTCACCTTTGTAACGCCCAACAAAGTCGCCACCTCGTCAGCGGTCAACTCCACCTCATCATCTTTTTCATTTTGAATGGCTTGAATACGTTCGTTAAACTCTTCTTGCCAGCCCATGAACAACTCACGCAAGTCGGCAGCATTTACAACCAGCTGCACATTATGATCTTGAAAATTTAACATACCTTTAATTTATTAAAGGGTTATTGTGGTCTTGATTCTCATTGCCGACTGATTACCAATTTACCACCGCCAGCGATACGGCTTTATCGCCTTAGCTGGTGCAAAGGTATATCAAAAAGAAAGCGTTTGAAATTGGGGTAACTTGGGGTAATTACATAAAGTAAAATCCCCAAAACCTTAGTGGTAATCGGGGATTTAGGGAAATAGCAACTTGGGGTAATTTGGGGTAATCACAATATTTCTCGTAATCTTTCGAGATAACCGTCATCAATCTTACCCTTAGTTATGGCTTGCTTGTTCTTTCCTATTGAATTAGCAGCGACCACCCTGTAATCAAGTTCCTGTCCTGAACCATCAGAAACGGAATCTTTAAAATACTTCCTCCCTATCTCGTTAATAGTGCGATGTAATTTTACTTTCTTTACTTTATTTTTCGACTTGTTGTATATCCCAGTGAAATATCCATGCCATACACAATTAATAAAATAATCTTCTGGGACATCATCTGCAATGACAGCCTCTGCAATCAAAAATGAGTGAATTTTCTTCAAAGGTATTGTTTTATATCCTTGAATTTTGAACTTGAACATAGTTTCAAACGGGGCATCATACACAACTAAACGATTCTCGGATTCTTCTTGCTGGTGTTGGTGCGCCCATGAATAGCCAATATCCCCAGCCTCATAGTAAGGTGCGCACAAAAAGTTCTCAACAGGGTTGTTGTTCGTCAGATTATAATCTTCCATAATATCAGCAACTTTTACCCTTAATTCTCCACAGATTTCTTTTAGCCAATAAAGAATTTCCTTTCCTTCTGTTGTCCTTTCTCCATAGTCAGCAAAAGGGAAACTGATATTGTCATAATCGGGAATGACGATATTATTCAAGCATTCCTTCCATACATCGAAACCGTTTTGAATACCTTCTAGACTTTGAACTTCGACATTCTCTCGAAAATCTACAACCAACATTTCAACGTCAAAATCATCATATTTCCTATATCGGTCTATCATCATTGAATGAATCCTGTCTGACGTATAAAATTCAGTTGTCATTATTCCATTTGCCAACGCCTGAACATCAGCAACGAATTGTCTTGTACGTTTGAAATCCTTCATATCTTTGTCCCGTGTTGTCCCACGTGTCCCACCGTCCCGTATTGGGACAATGGGACAGATAGGGTATGTATTCAATCTAAATTACTAATCACGTCTTTCAATGTTTCGTCTTCTATCTTCCTGTATCGTTTGAAAGCCTCTGAACCTTCAACGTGTCCCGACATCTTGCCAATCAAATTTGGGTCTTGAACTTTGAAATATAAATTACCTACAAATGTTCTGCGAGCCAGATGGCTTGACGCAATAGTGTTGATGGGAACTATTTCATTTTCGCCAGTCTTGGCGTTTCTAATCTCCACGTTGCGTGTTATCCCTGACATCTTGAAAATCATTTTAATTGCATCGTTATATCTTTGTGGCGTAATAAACGGGAACAACCGCCCTTTTTTGTCTGCGCCCTTGTATTTCTCAATCAGTTCAATGGCTTTAGGGTGCAAAGGTACACGCGCCTGTGTCGCTTCTTCGCCTGAGTCCTTTGTCTTATGTGGTGTGTACACCAACAACCCTTCATCAATGTGGCATGAGGTAAGCTTTATCAAGTCACCGATTCTGCACCCGACAAAGCAATGAAATACAAATATATCCCTTTGTTCTAAAAGGGTCTTAATAGGCATACGGGCTGGTTTGCGTTCCTCTTCGCTCATGTGTTCCCAAATTGCGGCTAAGTTCGTTTCAGCTATCCTGTTCCGCTCAGCAATGGTGATATAAACGGGAGTCCCTACCTTTTCTTTGCCAATCTTGATTCCGTCAAAAGGTCTATTCGCAGTATAACCCTCCTCATAGAAATATTTAAACAAAGTCTTTAGCCGAATTTTCATCCTGATAATGGTATTATCACCTCGCTCCTCCAGCTTTCTATTGCCTGGTTTAACAGATAGCGGATAATTACTAAGTAGTTTTTTAAATAAAGTCGGGTATCTTTCAGCGAGCAAAAACTCTTCTTTCAGGTATGAAAAAAAATCTTTTAAATCTGCTTGGGTAATGGTGTTTATGTCCCATGTGAAACCGCCACCTTCTTTTGCTTGCCTATAACCTTCATAACGGGCAACTGCACGAATTAGAACCCTATACACCCGTGTATGTGAGTCGGCGAAGACGTGTGACATTTCGCCATGAGGTTTTGTCAAAAATTCCTCGGATAATTCGTAAAAGGTCTTAGCCGATTTCTTATGCTTCTCTGGATGGCTAAAGCGGTCTATGACATCAACAAGCCAGCTACCTTTAACAGATTCCTTGCTGGAGGTTTCATACATCTTGATTATGTGCGTTTTCATGGCTTTAATGCGTTCCGCTTGCTCTTTATGGTATTTAACCTCTGGCGTTTCTATTCGCTTGTTTATTACCAATTCGCCGCAGTCACGCAAAGCCCAACCAAACTTTTCTGCCTCGTCCAATGTGGCTGATGTTACCTTATCCGGTATGGTAGTATTGTACTCCGTCCTTGTCCTCTTCCTGTCAACATAATACTCAAAGAAATCACGACTAACATAGATTTCGCTTTTTGCACGAAGGTTGAAACGTTTGCCATTAAAGAACCTGACAAGAATCTCTTGCCTACCCGTTTCAGGTGAAATTTTAGATGATAGTTTTAACTCAATTTTTGCCATAGTATAAAAAATAAGTAAACACATTGGCAAAGGTAAAATAAATAAGCGAACCACCCAAAATTTTTGGCGTGTTTTTGGCGTTTTAATTGTAATTTAATGAAAATTGGCGTTATTTATTGTAAAATTGGCGTCATGTGGAATTTTTATAAATAATTGCAAATCAGACAAATAACAACAATCTTTGTCGTAATATTTAATCCTAAGTTGTCCGCCTTGGACAACGAAAAGATTCCCAATCACTTGATAGTCAAGCGGTTGGGAATCTTCGTTTATGCGAAATCTTTCACTTTTAGCCTCTATATCAAGTGGAAGTGGCGCAAAGCATTCATGATGCCATCATCGTCAACGGAGGTGGTCGTGTAGTCTGCCTCCTGCTTGAGTGATTCCAGTGCATTGCCCATTGCCACGCCGATACCTGCGGCCTTAATCATGGAGAGGTCGTTGCCCCCATCGCCAAAGGCTATCGTGGCATTGGGGTCTAACCCCAGATGCTCTGCCAGGGCGATGATGCCCTCTCCTTTGTCGGCCCCCTTTGCCGTGATGTCCGTAAAGGCGGGATGCCAACGGCCGGAGGTACACTCCGGAATACGCGCCATCATCTCGCGCTCGTATGTTTCCGGGAAGAAAGGCGTCATTTGAAGTATCCGCTGTTCCAATACCTGCTCCAATGGTTTTGACAGGTTCAGGTTCTCCACGGCTATCTCACCACGGAAGACCTTATCGACCTCTCCATGCGGGTCAAGTACCGCCACGTCTTTCTCGCCCACCACAATCAAACCGTAGTCCTTCTCCTGGGCGTCACGGACCAACGTCAATACGGCGTCTTTCGGAATATCCTTGTATCTGACCACCTCCTTGCCGACAAAGCATAAGGCGCCGTTGATGGTTACATAGCCGTCAATCAGGTGTTCGATGGCACCGAGGTTGGTGATAATCAATGGCGGACGACCCGTCGATATCAGCACCTTGTGGCCGTTGGCCTTGGCCTGTGTCAGCGCGAATATCGTCGAGGCGGGGATTTCGTGGGTTTTGAAACTCACTAGCGTACCGTCGATATCGAAGAATAGGGCATACTTACAACCTAATTCTTTCCCGAAACACCGTCTGAACTCACTCTCGAAGTTAGGCGTCAGGATGTTCTTGCCCATCGCGTCGCGAATCTCCTGCATCGTCCAGAAACGGCCACCGTCCAGTTCCTCTGCCGAAGGATGGATTTCCCCGTCATAAACGGCGCGGTTCACATATACCAGTTCACGTTCGCGCCGGCTGTCAAACACATACATGTCCACGAATTCAGGCGTGAAATCCGTGATGCCCAACTCCTCGCGCACCTCACGGCGCAGTGCCGTCTCGGGCGTCTCACCATAGTCGATGTGTCCCCCGACCGCCGTGTCCCACTTGCCCGGTTGTATGTCCTTCCATTCGGGCCTTCTCTGCAGATAGAGGTCGCCCTGGGAGTTGAACACATGGAGATGCACGACCGGGTGCAGCAGCCTTGAACCGCTGTGGCACTCACCCCGTGTGGCCGAGCCGGTCACCGTTCCGTTCTCGTCAACGATTGGAAATATCTCTTGCTGATTATCCATCTTGCCGTGCCACTTATTCGTAGTGTCTGATTCTCACGTCGATGCCGTCGCCCTTGAGTTGTGCGGGAACGCCGCTCACGTCGGTCTGTCCGTAATGATAGGGGAACAGCACCTTGGGTTTCACCGTCCTGGCAGCGTTCACCAGTTGTTCGGTTGTCATCGTATAGGGTTGGTTGCAGGGCATGAACGCGATGTCGATGTCTTTGATAGACGCCATTTCTGGGATGTCTTCCGTATCACCGGCGATGTAGATTCTCAGACCGTCGATGGTCATGATATAACCGTTGTCGCGCCCTTTGGGGTGGAACTGCAGATGTCCTTCGGTGGTGTTATAGGCCGGCACAGCCTCCACGGTGATGTCATCGGCTATCTTCAGCACGTCGCCGTTGGCCATCACCTCGCCGGCGCCATACATATCAGCGCACCGTTTGTTGGTGACGAACCGTGTCGCATCGTCTGAGAGCAGTCGGATGGCCTCTTTATCGAAATGGTCGCCATGTTCGTGGGTGACCAACAGATAGTTGGCCTTGGGCATAGCCGTGTAGTCAATCGTCTTGTTGCCCAGTTTGGTCACGGGGTCTATCTCTATCTCCTTGCCGTCGTATTCGATACGGATGCTGGCGTGTACGAGCGCATGGAATTTGAGCGTTTTCCCGCTTTTGGTCTTGAACACATCCGTCTCGTAGGTGTCCGTTGTCACCTTCTGTCCGTCTTTTGTCCAAGCCAGGATACCCCCTTTCAGGTTGACGCACTGATAGCCTTCTGCCGCCAGTTTGTTGGCCGCGTTAGCCGAGCGTCGTCCGCTTCTGCAATAGATGGCAATCTTCTTGTCGGCGGGGATGGCCGCCTTTACCTTTTCCACGAAATCGCTCTGGCTTTGGTCGATAAGCACCGCCCCCTCCAGATGTCCTTCGGCATATTCGGCGGCGCTGCGCACATCCAGCAGAACGGCATCAGGGTTTTCTGTCAGTTTAGCAAACTCTTTTACGTCTGCATTCTCAAAATTTTGTTGGCCGCAGGCTGTGGTCAGTCCCAATGTGGTCAACAGGAAGGTGATGATTTTTTTCATATTGTCGTATCGCTTTTATTGTTTTTGGTGATGTAATTTCTCTGTGGAATCAGTCCTTGTTCAAACCGTGACGGGGCATCGTCCTTTATGTATGGTTTGTGAGGGCAAAGGTAAGAAAAAAGAATCAATCCATAAAAAACTAACCCATAAAAAAGGCAAACATTGACAGATCGTTTGCCTTTTTGTGTCCTTGCGGGGTGGGAGCGCATGCCATGACTGGGCAGGCGCATGTGTCATCAACAAAGCGTTATGCGTCTTTTTTTACATTTTGAGCATGTTTTTATCGGCTTTTCTTGGTGGGAAAGTAAAAAAAGACTATTTTTGCGAATCAAAATACTGACATCATGAAAAAACTGTTATTTATTTCACTCCTTACTCTGGTTGCTCTGGCTTCGTGCCGGTTGCATGACGGACCACCAAAGACCGACCATCTGGGCGCCATGCCTAATCCCCATGACGGTGTGTTTGTCAGCGGTGGCGATACGCTCTTCTTCAACGGTGATGGGAAGACCATCCGTTGGAGCTTCGCTCAACCCGTGAAAGCATTGAAGAAACAAGGTGTCGGGTCGTACGTCTTCAAACTTTACAACGGGCAATACCGCTACGACGCTGCCGAGGAATTCGGCATCTACGATGGTGAGAAGTTACACGACTTCATGACCGGCCCAGGTTTGAACACCGAGGTGGAAATCTCGTTCTATGTCTTCGACGATGACGGCAACAAAGAAAACGATTTGAGGACATTTAAAAAGGTAAATAAATGAGGGGAATTTCCCTCAATGGACCTCAAATGAGCGGTTTCATACAGAAAACGCGGGGTTTCATACAACATAGCGGAAAATGTTTGGAACAAAGGCTGAAATGCATTT
>JAEEGL012060501.1_pt1 | contig 10224 bp, 7 predicted proteins | sample 9134231 | NCBI WGS metagenome assembly JAEEGL01 (sample SAMN16246548, study PRJNA631951) | gut metagenome | biome: gut microbiome; feature: rumen; material: fiber-attached | host: Bos | place: Iran: Karaj | collected 2018-10 | reverse complement strand
TGGATATTCAGAGCATCGTAAGAAAGACCGTCTGCGACATCGGCTACAACCGCGCGAAGTTCGGCTTTGACGGCAGCACATGCGGCGTCATCGTCGCGCTTGACGCGCAGTCGGACGACATCGCTCTTGGCGTCGACCGCTCGCTCGAAAGCAAGCAGGGCATTGACGCGGATCCGATGGACACCGGCGCCGGCGATCAGGGCATGATGTTCGGCTACGCCTGCGATGAAACGCCGATCCTGATGCCGCTGCCGATCGACCTTGCGCACGCGCTGACCAGAAAACTCACGAAGGTCCGGCAGAACCGTACGCTGACCTATCTGCGGCCGGACGGCAAGGCACAGGTGACCGTTGAATACGATGGAGATAAGCCGGTGCATATCGACACCGTCGTCCTTTCCACACAGCATGACGAGCAAGTCACGCATGAACAGCTTGAGCGGGATATGCTCGAATACGTCATCCGTCCCGCGCTGCCCGCGGCGCTGTTCGACGAAAAGACGCGCGTGCTGGTCAATCCGACCGGGCGGTTCGTGATCGGCGGGCCGCAGGGCGATTCGGGACTCACCGGACGCAAGATCATCGTCGACACCTACGGCGGCTATGCGCGTCACGGCGGCGGCGCGTTCTCCGGAAAGGATCCGACAAAGGTCGACCGCAGCGCGAGCTATATGGCGCGCTACATCGCGAAGAACATCGTCGCGGCAAAGCTGGCGCGGCGCTGCGAACTGCAGGTCGCCTATGCGATCGGCGTCGCGAAGCCGGTTTCCGTGCGCGTGGACACGTTCGGCACCGGAACAGTCGCGGACGAGCTGCTGGAAAAAGCGGTGGGCGAGGTCTTCGATCTGCGCCCGAAAGCGATCATCGAAACGCTCGGACTTCGCCGTCCCATTTATTCGCAGACCGCAAAGAACGGGCACTTCGGCAATCCGGATTTCCCGTGGGAAAAGACCGACCGGGCGGATGCATTGCTTGCGGCGGTCGAACGGCTGAAATAAGCATAAACATATCAATAAAGCCCCGCAGGTCAGCGGGGCTTTGTCATGTAAAGGATCACATTGCTTTGATCGCGTCGACGACGGCGGAGAGGTGCATGCCGAACGATGCTTTGACGAGGATCGTGTCGCCGTCGCGCAGTTCCGACGGGAGCGCTTCGATCAGCGCGCCGACCGTTTCGTATGCGTCCTTCGGATCGAACGCGGCGTTTTTCGCAAGCACGCCGACGGTCAGCATACGGTCGATGCCGAGCCGTTTTGCGTACGCGCCGATGCGGGCATGAAACGCAGGCGTGTCCGGTCCGAGCTCCAGCATGTCGCCGAAGATGCAGACCGTTCTTCCGTCGGCGTTTTTCAGCACGTCGAGCGCGGATTCCATCGAAGTCGGATTGCAGTTATACGTTCCGTCGATGATCGTGAACCGGTCCGTATGAATGACGCCGGAACGCCCCGCGCCGGGCTGAAATGCCGTAAGCGCCGCGAGCGCGGCTTCGTCCGGCACGTTGAGAAGATGCGCGACGGTCAAAGCGGCAAGGGCGTTCTGCACCATATGCTTTCCGGCGACGGAAAGCCGGACGGGCAGCTTCTTTCCGAACAGCTCCGCCGTGAACGAAATGCCGGACAGGCCTTCGGGCCTGAGCCCGGTCGCGCGGACGTCAACCCCCTCGGAGAGCCCGTAGGTGATCGCGTTCGGGATCATTCTGAGAAAATCGTCGTCGCCGTTTGCAACGACCGTTCCGCCGGGGCGCATATGATGAAGCATCTCGGTTTTGCCGCGGAAGATCCCTTCGCGCGAGCCGAAAAACTCGATATGCGCTTCGCCGATGTTTGTGAACAGGCAGATCGTCGGCTCGGCGACGCGCGCGATCGCGTCGATCTCGCCGAAGTGGTTTGTGCCGAGTTCCATGACGGAGACCTCGTGCGTTTCGTTGATCTGCAGGACCGTCGTCGGCACGCCGGTCTGGTTGTTGAGGTTGCCGACGGTCGCGTGGGTACGGAGCGTCGTTTCGAGGACCGCCTTGACCATTTCCTTCGTGGTCGTTTTGCCGACGCTGCCGGTGATGCACACGACGGGAAGATCGAACCGTTCGCGGTGCATTTTCGCGATGTTCTGATAGGCGAGGACGGTGTTTTCGACACGGATATGGGGATAAGGAACGTCCGTATCGGAAATGCTCAAAACGGCGCCCTTTGCCATGGCGTCCGGAATAAACCGGTGCCCGTCGAACGTGCCGCCCCGGATCGCGACGTAAGCCATGCCGGGCACAAGCGTGCGCGTGTCGATGGTCAGTCCGTCCACAACGGGCTCGCCGAAACCGGACGGCGCATACAGCGTTCCGCCCGCGGCTTCCAGCAATTCTTTGATCGTAAATCTTGCCGCCATATTATTTGTTCAGCGACAGCGAAATGATCGTGTCGCAAAGCCGTTCGTAGGAGTAACCGACGACCGCCGCTTCCTGCGGGAGCAGGGAGGTGGGCGTCATGCCGGGCAGCGTGTTTGCTTCGAGACAGTATGCTTTGCCGTCGTCCGTCAGCAGGAAATCGATCCGTCCGTAAACGGAAAGCTCCAGAAGACGGAATACGTCGAGCGCAGTCTGCTGAATGCGGCGTGTTGTGTCCGCATCGATTTCCGCGGGCGTGACCTCCTTTGCCGCGCCTGCCTGATATTTATTTTTGTAATCGTAGAATCCGTGCAGCGGAATGATCTCGATCGGCGGAAGCGCCGCGTCTCCGAGTACGCCGCAGGACAGCTCGCGGCCTTTGATGTATTCCTCGATGAGGATCGTGTTCTCCATGGAGAAGGCAAGCCGGAGCGCGTCGTACAGCTCATCCCGCTTCCGCACGACGGATACGCCGATCGACGAACCGCCGTTGCACGGCTTTACGACGCAGGGAACGGGAAGCGAATCGGGATCGAACGGATCGCCGGATCTCAGGAGCATTCCGCGCGGCGTCAGAATACCCGCAGCTTCAAACATCTGCTTGCTGATCCATTTGTCCATGGCATTGCGGCAGCCGGCTGCGCCGGAGCCGGTATAGCGAATGCCGCGCGCGTCGAAAAACGCCTGCAGCTCGCCGTTTTCGCCGCAGTCGCCGTGCAGCGCCATGTAGACGATATCCGCCTCGGCGCAAAGCTCCGGCACATGGAGACCGATATACTCGTTGAATCCTTCTTTGCGGGAACTGCGCAGGGCGTCGAGGTCCGGTTCGGATTCCGAAACGCGGAACGGCGGAAGCGGCTTTGCGTCTTTGAACAGATCGGATTTGCCGTCCCAATCGGGCAAACCGAAAAACAGATCGACCAAAACCGCCCGGTGTCCCAGGGACAGCAGCGCGTTTGCGGCCATCGTGCCGCTGGAAAACGAAACGTCGCGCTCGGGGGAAAGCCCTCCGGCAAGAACCACTATCTTCATATCCATACCTCTCTATCTTACTTTATAACATATTTTTTGCGCTATGACAACCGCTTCTTTCTTTTCGGGACAAAAATCGGGCGCGTTCGCGTAAACTGAACCGGATACAGCGGGTTTTCCGACTTGACCGCTGCTCCGGAAAGGAACGATATGAAACGAATTCTGTCTCTGCTTCTGATCGCCGTACTGCTTGCGGGAACCGGCTGCAGGCAAAACGTTCCCGAAAAGACGTATCACACCGATCTTTCGTTTTCCGAATTGTCGGATTCCGGCACGGACGCCGCGCTGGAGATCGCGCGGGCAAAAGAACTCAGGTTTCGCGTGGAGAGAGGAGAGCTCTCGGGCGCCCGCGCACAGGAATCGTTCGGCGCGCGGGCGAACGCGATGAGACGCCTTCAGACCGACGAGGCGATCGCATATGTGCGGTATTGCATGGACGTGACGAACGCCGGGAACAGGCAGAAATACGATACGCTGACGCTGCAGCTTCAGACGCTTGCGGGGATCCTGACGGACGTCGCACTGCTTTTATCGGAGGATCCCGCGCTGAAGGACCTGTACGACGCGGAAACGGTCGAAGCGCTTCTGCGGGCGGATGCGCTGTCCGATCCCGCCGTTCTGCCGTTATTGGCGCGTGAGCGCGCGCTGGAGGGGGAATACGAGGCGCTGCCGGGAAAGCTCACGGCGGAACTGAACGGCAGGAAATGGACGGGCGACGAGATCCTTTCCGATCCGACGCTGTCGCCGGACGATTTCACATACCTGTATGAATCGTATGCCGAACTGTTCAATGCGGAGGCGGGCGCGATCTTTCTGGAGCTGATCGCCGTGCGAAACGAGATCGCAAAGACGCTCGGCTTCGATTCCTATGCGGACTATATGTACGCATGCTGCGACCGCGATTATTCACCGGAGGACGCGGCGCTTTTTTCGGAGCGCGTGAAGAATGCGATCGTGCCGCTGCTGTCCGGAATGCGGAACGGTTTTTACGGGGCAGGCATGCGGCTGTACGGCATGGTCTTCGAGGAAAAACCGACCATGGAGCGGATCGGAACGGTCGTTGCCGGCATTCTGCCGGAGCTGTCCGAGCCGTGGGAATATATGCTTTCGCATTCCATGTACGATCTCGGCACGAATGAAACGCGTATGCCGGGGAACTTTACCGTCTATTTTGCGGACTGCGGCGCGCCGTTTCTGTTCGGCTCGTGGACGAACGGGTTCGAGATGCCTGCGACCGTCGTCCATGAATTCGGACATTATGCGGCATATTACCTGAACGGAGACGCCGTTTGCGCGTCAAACTCGCCGGATCTTGCCGAAATCGACGCGCAGGGGCTTGAACTATTGTCCGTTTTGCGGTATGATACACTATATGGCAGTCTGTCCGGAGCGGCAGAGAACGCGCAGATATTCTACTCGCTCTATACGCTGGTGGATGGCTGTATGGAGGATGCGTTCCAGCAGTTTGCCTACGGACAGGATGCGCCGACGGTCGGGGCGCTGAACGCCGAATACGGACGGCTTGCCGAAGCGTACGGGCTGGATCTGCTCGGCACGGATGCAAGGGCCTGGACACAGATCCCGCATACGTTTCAGTCGCCGTTTTATTACATCAGCTATGCGGTCGGCATGACGGCGGCGCTGGAGCTGTATTTATCGGCGCGGAAGGATCCGGACGCTGCGGCGAATGCGTATCGCGCCGTTCTGATGCGCGATCGCGGCGCACGGCTTTCGGAAACGCTGCATGCCGCAGGGCTTTCGGATCCGTTCGCACCGGAGACGATCAAAAGACTGGCGCTCGAATTGGGGAGCGAACGCCGGGACAGAATGAACGAATGAGGAAGGACAACGATACATGAAGAGGATTGGGTGTTTCCTGCTTGCCGTGCTGTTTGTCTGCCTGTACTTTTCCTATGCATCGGGCGAGGGCAGCTTTACGGTCGTATACGCAATGCCGAAGGACCAGCCTGCGGAGCGCCTGACGGATGCGGACGTGATGACGCGGGTGACCGTTTACCGTTCGCAGCAGATCACTTTGAAGCTGTCGGATGCAGGCGCGGGACGCACCCTGTATCTCGAGTGGTTCTCTCTCCCCGAAAACGCGATCGTCGTACAGTACGACGCGAAAGGCAAACAGCTTGATTCCAGAACGTTCGCCTCGCCGGAACGGTACGCCGAAGAGATTTCGGTCGATCCCGCCTGCGTAAAGATCGCGGTTGCGCCGCACGGTTCGGATTTCTGCACGGTTTCCACCCTCTATGTTTCCGAGCAGAAGCCGGAGCCGGAACGCGGATGGCTGTCCGCGACGCCCGAGGCGTGCGATATCCTGATCGTTGCGCCGACGCCCGCGGATGTGATGGAACAGTTCGGACCGACGATCGCAAAATATGCGATCGGACACGGCGTATCCGTCGGTATCGTCTGCATGACGGTGGATTACCGCTATCGACTCGGGGAACTGCATCGCGCGCTCGTGAAGCTCGGCGTCGAGCAGGCGCCGATCGTATTCGGGATTCACGATGAAAACTATCTTGAAAAAGGACAGATCCGCAAACGCTGGGAGCCGGAAGCATCGCAGGAAAAGCTCCGTGCGATTGTCGACCGGCTGCATCCCAAAATCGTTCTGACCGTCGACCGGTCCGAAACGGACCTGCGCGCGTCGGAGACCTACTCGATCGTATCCGCCGCGCTTGCAGAGAATCCGGCGGTGAAAAAGCTCTATGTTGCGTCCGATTCCGGCATGACGAGAATTGACTGCACGGAGCCGATGACGGCGCTCGGCGGCTGGACGGCGCATAAGGCGGCGACCGAAGCATACCGCCTGATGGATTCGCGCGGCGTGTACCGGATCAGACTCAATAAAACGCAGGCGTACCGTCTGGAAGCGCAGACGGTGGGCATGGACATCGAGGGAACGGACCTGCTTGAAAACATTGAGCAGAAATCCCTGATCAGTTACAGAACGCCGGAGCCGATGACGGCGCCGCCGGCGGAAGCCGCGGTAACCGAAGCGCCGCCCTCGAAATCGGCGGCGGTGATCGTCGACGAAGAAATTGAACTGCCGGCTTTCCCGTTTTCTCCGACGGAAGCGCCTGCAACGGCGCCCGCTGAGGAGGAAAAGAAGGGCGGTTTGTTCTCCTGCTCCGGAGGAAAGGAATCAAAGGTCAGCGTCGAAATCGAAGAAACCACGCCGCCGACGCCCGTAGCAACGGAAGCGCCGACGCCGACGCCGGAGCCGACGCCGGAACCGACGCCTGTTCCTACGCCCGAGCCGACGCCGGAACCGACGCCGGAGCCGGTCCATACCTATGAAAAAACGAATTTCGACGAACACTTTCTGAATGAGGATGAGCCGGAGTTTGTTTCGTTCGATGCCGAGAAGGGCGAGTGGATCTACCGCTCCGATATTCTGGCGGTCGAGATCACCCGCATCGAAACAAGAATGTCTCTGCGCAACAGTATACAGACAAAGCCGGTCGTATACTTTGTCGCGCACATCTATGAACGCGAGTACGACAGCTTCCGCCCGACGTTTGCAACATGGGGGCACAACGGACGTGAACGTGCATTTGCGGAGGACATGGCGAAAAATGCAAGCGCCGTTCTGTGGATCACGGGCGACAACCTCATCCAGATGGACACGGATAAAAAGGGCACGCTGATCCGCGACGGGTATGTGTTCCAGAAGTCCGCGCGCGTCGATGTGTGCTGGCTGAATCCGAAGACGCGGTCCATGGAAGTGCTGAAGAAAAACAGCTACACGGCGGACGATCTCTATGAAAGCGGCGTCGAGAACTGCTTCTCCTGGGGACCGATCCTTGTGGAAAACGGCAAGATCACGAACGACGCAAGGACGCAGCGCCGCGAATCCAACCCGCGCACCATGCTCGGCATGGTCGAGCCGGGACATTTTATCGCGGTCATGGTCGTCGGAAGACAGGGGAAATACAGCGAAGGCACAAGCTGTGAAGAATGCGCGCAGATCATGCAGGAGCTCGGCTGCATTTCCGCCTACAATCTCGACGGCGGGCAGTCCGCCGCAATGGTCTTTATGGGCGTCAAGCTCAATCAGGACAGCGACGGACGCTATAACGGTCTCTCCGCGAAGAACCGGTCCATGGCGGACGGGCTTACCTGGGGATACTCCAAACTCTGCGGTACCTACGGCGGATAAGCATTGACCGGATTATGGAGCAAAACAAAGCGGACGGCAAACGAAAACTGAATTGGATCCTGACGGGCGCGGCAATCGCTTTTGCCGCGCTCGCGATCGCTGTCTGTCTGCTTTTGCAGCCGAAGACCGGCGCGTCGGATCGTTTTGTGATCCGCTACGGGGACGGAAAAACGATCGCCTTCTCCGCATGGGAAACACGAACGGTCGTCATTCGCGACGGCGAGCTTGCCGACAGGGCGACGAGCGAGGGCGATGAAAACGTCATCCGGATCGAAAACGGCGAAGCATGGATGGAGCAGGCGAACTGCCCGCACGGGGAGTGCGTGAAACAGGGACGGCTCAGCGAAGAAACCGTGAAAAAGCGCCCGCTCGGAACGTGGATCGTCTGCGCGCCGCACCGCGTCTATATCGAACTTGCGGGGGACGGACAATGAAGATCCGTACGCTGACCAAAATGGCGCTTCTGACCGCCGCCGCGCTGATCCTCGGCTATATCGACTCTTTGATCCCGCTTGTTCCGACCGTTCCGGGAATCAAGCTCGGATTGTCCAATCTGGTCCTGCTCTACGCCGTGTTCTATATGGGACCGGTCGAAACGGTCGTCCTGATGCTTCTGAAGGTCGGATTGTCTTCGCTCCTGTTCGGGAATGCCGTCGGCGCGCTGTACGCGCTGGCGGGCGGCGTTCTGTCGACGGCGGCGATGCTTCTGCTGCACCGGATTCCGCGCGTTTCCGTCATTCCGGTCAGCACGGCGGGCGGAATCCTGCACATCGTCGGACAATGCGCGGTCGGCTGCCTGCTGATCTCGTATCGACCTGTGCTGTTCTATGCGCCGTGGCTTCTGATCAGCGGAACAGCAACCGGGCTGCTCCTGGGCATTGCGGCGCGCGCGGCGTTTTTCGGCATCGAACGGTATGAAAGGAGGCGCGGCGAATGAAACGGATCGGCTTGTTCCTCCTGATTCTGCTGCTGCTTCCGTTCGGCTGCAAAACGGAATCCGCGCATTCCGCAGCGGGCTTTGCCTGCGATACGGTGGTGACGGTCACGGCGTACGCGCCGCAGAAGACCGTCGATGAAACGCTGAAGCTCTGCGTCGATTACGAGGCGCTGCTCAGCAAAACGATCGAGGGAAGCGACGTCTGGAACCTGAACCGCGCGAACGGCGATCCGGTCGAGGTCAACCCGGAAACAGCGGACCTGCTGCGGCTTGCGATCGAGATCGGCGAGCGCAGCGGGGGCGCGTTCGACGTGACGATCGCGCCGCTTTCCGGCATGTGGGATTTTTCGGCGAACGAACCGGTCGTCCCCGATCAAGCCGCGCTGCAGGAGGCGGCAAAGCGCGTCGATTACCGCAATATCGTTGTTGAAGGTAATACGGTTACGCTGAAAAACGGCGCTGAGATCGACCTCGGCGGGATCGCGAAAGGATATATCGCGGACCGCGTTGCGGACTATCTGCGCGAACAGGGCGTCACATCCGCCTGTATCAACATGGGAGGAAACGTCGTGACCATCGGCACAAAGCCGGACGGCAGCCCGTGGTCGATCGGCGTCCGCGATCCGAACGGTACACCGGAGCAGAGCGAAGAGGTACTGAAGCTCTCCGACGCAACGGTCGTCACAAGCGGGAACTACGAGCGCTTCTTCGAGATCGACGGCGTACGCTACCATCACATCCTCGATCCGAAAACCGGTATGCCGGTCGCGAACGGACTTGCTTCCGTCACGATCGTCGGCACGAGCTCCGCACTGTGCGACGCGCTGTCCACCGCCTGCTTCGTACTCGGCGAAGAGGGGAGCAAAAAACTGCTTGCCGGATACGGCGTCCATGCGATTTTCCTGTATACAGACGGCACCCGATCCGCCATTCCGTCGGAGTAATCGGATCGAACGAATTCTGCCGGCAATAATTTAACAAAGAAAGCCCGGAAATGTTGGATTTCCGGGCTTTTTCGCGTTCTCGAAACATGTCGGATGCAAACGTTTCCGGCCGCATCGCGGGTATATCATATATCTTTAAGGGAAATGCAAATAAAGTATGGACAATCCACATTAATTCGTGTACAATAACAAAAGTATAATTATAAGTGGAGTACTATAACCTTTTACGGTTTGAACATACTTCCGCCTGCAGAAGTCAATCGAAGCGACACTCCAGAGAAAGGACCGAGAAGATGAAGAAACGACTGATCAGCTTATTGCTTGTTGTCATGATGATCGTGACGCTGTGCCCGATGTCCGTGTTTGCGGACGACGATGCGGCGGCGACGGACAACGGCGAAGAAACGGTGGTTGTCACGCAGGAGCCGGAACCCGAACCGGAACCCGCAGAGGAGCCCGCGGAGGAAGAGCCCGCAGAAGAACCCTCTGAGGAACCTGCCGGGGAAGAACCTTCTGAGGAACCTGCCGGGGAAGAGCCCTCTGAAGAGCCCGAAGGCGAAGATCCCGTGAATGGCGACGATCCCGCAGAGGGTGACGATCCCGAGAACGGCGAAGATCCCACAGAAGGCGAGGATCCCGCGGAAGATCCCGAGGAGCCCGAACCGGAAGAGCCGGCTGAGGAAGCCGATCCGTCGGACGAAGGGACGTTCTGCGGCGCGCATGCGCATACGCACAGCGCGGCGTGCTATGACGAGAACGG
>JAEEGL011831970.1_pt1 | contig 10224 bp, 7 predicted proteins | sample 9134231 | NCBI WGS metagenome assembly JAEEGL01 (sample SAMN16246548, study PRJNA631951) | gut metagenome | biome: gut microbiome; feature: rumen; material: fiber-attached | host: Bos | place: Iran: Karaj | collected 2018-10 | reverse complement strand
TTGCCGCATGAAGAACGGCATCGATTTTTTCCTGTTCCACCGGGCGGTCCGAATAACTCCTTGCCGAGTATCTTTCCGCTGCAAGCTCTGTAAAATTCATTGTAAACCCTTCCCTGATTTTAAATAATCCATATAGTCCTGGAGAATAATTTCGGCAGAGAGCGTGTCAACCCTCTGCTTTCTTTTTTTCCCTCTGGTATTGGTCATGTCCATTATGCAGTGAGCTTCCAAAGTCGTGCACCTTTCATCAAAAAGAACTACGGGAAGCCCCGACTCGCGTTCAAGTTTACCGGCAAAATCACGCGCCTTTTCGGAACGGGGGCCATATGATCCGTCCATATTAATCGGATTGCCGACGACAAAGCCGTCAACGCCGAGTTCCGCCGCTTTTGTAATGATTCCCGCAATCAGCCTGCGGTTGCCGTCTGCCACAAGTGTGCAGACGCCGACGGCAAGCAGCCCGGTATCGTCCGAAACCGAAAGCCCCGTGCGCCTGTCGCCGTAGTCAATACCCATAAGTTTTTTCAAGCGCCTGTCCTCGCCGCCACCGCTCCTCCGACGTTTTCGTCGAGCCACGGAATAACGTATCCGAAAAACTCGTCCCTGCAGAAATCGTTGAACGGCTCATGCCTGCCTTTTGCAACAAGCTTCATTTCAAGCGAGCAAAGCTCGGCGTTTTCAAGGCGCTCCCTAACCTCTGCAATACCCTTTCCGTAATCTCCGAGAGGATCGTCCTCGCCGGAAATCAGAAGCACCGGAAGCGATTTGGGAACGGAAAGAGCCCATTTGTCGTCGGAGATGAATTTTATCATTTTAAACATCTCTCTGTAGCCGGTAACGGTAAAGAAGTAATTGCATCTCGGATCTTCGGCGTAACGCTTTCTGACATCGGGATCAGACGTACCCCAGGAGAACGACGCTTTCTCGCTTTTGAATTTCCTGTTATATCCCGCAAAAGACATGCCCACGACAGCTTTGCTGATATAATGATCCCCGTGAACTTTCGACAGGAACTTTGCAAGGCCGATCCCCATCCCCAGCGGCTGATTGCCGGCAGTCGTACCGCATATTATACATCCGTCAACGTCGTCATGCCTTGATATGTACGCGCGGGCTATGAATGAACCCATGCTGTGACCGAAAATAAAGTAAGGAAGAGAGCGGTATTTTTCCTTGACGATATCTTTCATTCTGCCGATGTCCTCGACAAGAACGTTGTAGTCCTCGAAAAAACCGAGTTCCTTCCTGTTCTCCGCGGTGAAACCGTGCCCGATATGATCGTTACCGCAGACAATGTAGCCGGCGTCGGTCAGCCTGCTGACAAATCCCTCGCGCTCATACCTTCCGAAATATTCGCACATTCCGTGCGAAATCTGTACAATACCTCTTGGTACCGTCTCCGGGACGCAGACAGTATAAAAGATTTTGTGCTTTTTGTCAGTTGATTCAAATACACCGGTTGATTTGCTGTAACTCATTTTTAAAGTTTTGTTCCGTTCCTCTCTGCAAATTTTCTTATTTTCATATCGTCCGGCAACGACTCAAGTCCACCCGCAATATACGCGGCGGAGGCCGCGTTGGCGTATTCGCAGGTGAATTTTATGTCTCCTCCGGATTCGATAAATGCGTGTATAAACACCGAACAGAATATCGTGTCGCCGTCGTAGATCATGCTCTTCGGAAGATCGTACGCAGTCACAAACATGTAAAACGTTCCGTCGTAAATAAAATATCCCCGTCCGCTCATGCGGATAACGATATAGGACGCCTGTATCTTTCTGGAGATAGCCATACATGCCCTCATGCATGTCTCCTGATCCTTCAGATTTATTCCGCTGAGCAGTCCCGCCTCTTTTTCGTCAACGGACAACAGCGTACACTTTCCGAAACGTGAAAGCATTTTCTCATCCGGGCATGACATTAAATACAGTTCCCCGCCCTTGCGCTCTATCTGCGAGGCGATCTGTCCGTACGAGTTAACACCGGTACAGTCAAAAAGCGCCACGTGATCAGGATATACCATAAACGCGTCGTCGACATCAGACGCGGTAACCGAATAGTCCGGAGAACGGCACACGGTCTTTTCCGTTCTGTCAGGATAGATCATGGAAATGTGAAGCGGCGTATGATAATCGGAACACTGCGTAATAAACCTTGTGTCCGTCCTGACTCCCGGCCGCATTTCAACGGCTGAAAGATATTTTATGATTGCACGTCCGTCGGCGTCAGCGCCTGTTTTAGAGCATAAGATCGCCTCATTTCCGTAAAAAGAAAGCGTCATCGCGGCAATAAGTCCGTTGCCGCCCGGCTCACCGCTGCAGGAGTCGGAATATATGACGCCGTCGCTTTCACGGCATCCGCGAAGAGTAAGCTCTTTACAGACCTCACCGAAAACGAGTATCCTCGGTCTTCCCATTTTACTTCCTTTCTCAATCAATCAGTGGCATTCAAGCCAGTTGCCTCCCACGGCAGTTTCGGCAATAAGCGGCACTGCGAGCTCAACCGCATTTTCCATTTCGCGCTTAAGTATTTCGGCCGCCTTGTCCGCGCAGTCGCTGCGCGCTTCAACGATCAGTTCGTCGTGGACCTGAAGTACAAGTCTTGCGTCGATTTTTTCGCGTCTGAGAGCGGCGCTGACGTTTATCATGGCAATTTTGATTATGTCGGCCGCCGTTCCCTGTATGGGGCTGTTACGCGCTATGCGTTCTCCGGCCGCCTGCACGGGCTTTTTTGGAGAACTGAGCTCGGGAATGTAACGCCTTCTCCCGAATGCGGTCGTTACATAGCCGTTTTTCTTTGCGAATCCGACTGTTTCCGACAAAAAACCGTCGATCTCGGGAAAACCCGCAAAATAGTTTCTTATATATTCGGCCGCCTCCGCGCGCGTTACCCCGATATCCTCGGCGAGGGAAAAAGCGCTCATTCCGTATATTATGCCGAAATTGATGGCTTTGGCCTGTTTTCTCTGCTCCGACGTTACGCTTGAAAGCGGAATCCTGAAGACCGAGGCGGCTGTTGAGCTGTGAATGTCCTCGCCGAGCAGAAAGGAATTTATCATGTTTCTGTCGCCGGAAACGGCGGCGAGGACGCGAAGCTCTATCTGGGAATAGTCAGCGTCAACAAGAACATACCCGTCGTCGGCGATAAAATATTTTCTCATTCTTCTGCCAAGCTCGGTGCGGACCGGGATATTCTGCAGGTTGGGCTCCGATGACGAGAGACGCCCGGTAGCCGCGATTTTCTGGTTGAATGTTGAATGCACCCGTCCCTGCGGATCAGCTACCGCAAGAAGGCCTTCGGTATATGTGGAGCGGAGCTTCGTTACCTTGCGGTAATCGATTATCAAATCAACAACGGGATGAAACATCCTGATTTTTTCAAGAACTTCGATGTTCGTAGAATAACCGGACTGCGTTTTTTTCCCCTGCGGCAGACCAAGCTCTTCAAAAAGGACTTTTCCGAGCTGCTTCGGAGAATTAATGTTAAATTCATGGCCGCAGTAGCGGTATATCTCAGACGTATATCCGTCGGAAAGCTTCCCGAGTTCCGCAGAAAAATCCGACAGACCTTTCCTGTCGACGCGGAACCCCGTTTTTTCCATGTCGGAAAGTACCGAGGTGAGCGGGAGTTCTATGTCGCTGTAAATTTTCTCCTGCGAAGTTTCCCTGAGTTTCTGCTTAAGAACCGCCGCCAGATTGTATATAAGCGCTGCCGAATCAAAAACGTCGCCAAGAGTCACACCGAAATATTTCATCGCAAGGTGTTTAAGATCGGGATCGCTCTTTGATGAATCGACGACATACGCGGCAAGCGTGACGTCAAAAATCCCGCACGCTGCGCGACCGTACTCGGAAACAAATTTTTTTCCGTCAGCGACGGCCACCTCTCTCGAAGCGTCACGCAACAAGGAGGAGATATTTTCCGGAGAAAGACAAAACCTGTGTCTGCCGTCGTAAAGATTTTTCCCGTCAAAAGCGCAGAACCGGCCGCAGGCATCGCTGCTGAACGTATCCGAATATTCGGTATACGGATATTCCGAAGGTGCAGCCTTCGCTGTTCCTGAGATCTCACGGCAGGCCTCAAGCGCTTTGCCCATTCTTAATCTTGAAAAAACGTCTTCACATTTATCTGCGTCAATGCCGCGGTACCTTATCCCTTCAAGATCGGTGCCAATCGGCGAATCGCACTTTATCTGTGCGAGGAACCGCGAGAAAAACGCGTCTTCTCTCCCGCTTTCAAGTTTTTTTGCCCAGACAGGTTTGATTTCCCGGATATTTTCGTAAATATTCTCAAGGGTTCCGTATGCCGACACAAGTTCCAGCGCAGATTTTTCCCCTATGCCCGCAACGCCCTTTATATTGTCGGACGTGTCGCCGAGTAAAGCCTTGAATTCCGGAAACGTTTCCGGAGTTACGCCGGGATAGCGCGCGGAGAATTCTTCCCTGCCGACAGACGAAATACCGTTCCTGCCCTTGTAAAGCACGAATACGTTGTCGCGTATCAGCTGAAAGGCATCCTTATCTCCTGTGATTATATATGCATCCGTTTCATTTCCTGCCCACGACGCGCACGTTCCGAGAATATCGTCTGCCTCATACCCCGGTGCCTCGATGATCCTGATTCCGAGCGCCGCGATGCATTCCTTGACGAGCGGAAACTGCGGAACGAGTTCCTCGGGCATTCTGTGCCGTCCGGCCTTGTATTCGGCGTATGCCTTATGTCTGAACGTCGGTTCGTGAACGTCAAAAGCAACAGCGCAATAATCCGGATGCAGTTCATTCAGATATTTTATCAGCACGTTGACCGTGCCTACAACCGCGTTGGTGTAAACCCCGTCGTCTGTCGACAGAAGAGGCATACCGAAAAAGCAGTTGTTCATTATGCTGTTTCCGTCGACAAGAAGCATTCTTTTCATATATCGGTTTCCTCGGTATTATTTTCAGAGTTTTGTTTTTCAATCAGCTTGCGTGAGGCGACGTCAAGAATAAACGCGAATACGAACCCCGCGACAGTGCCTGACAGGCAAACTGCAAAATCGGCTGCCGAGACATATTTCAAGGGAACAAGCGGAATAAGCGTAGCCACAACTATTCCGAATATTACGTGGTACATCTGTCCCGGATATTTCTTGAGCAGATAATTTACGGGTTTGGCGGCAAGAGCTATCACGCCGAGAAGCCCGAGCGCGAACATGACGCATGAAGGCAGTCTCATACCGCCGACAGCATCGGAAAATCCGACCCTGCCGCCGATAAAGCCTATCACGTTCTCCACAGCTCCGGTTATCAGTCCGAGAAGCGGCTCATACAACCCGAGAAAAATCATAACAGAGGGGGCGGCAAGGCCGGGAATGATCATTCCGAGCGCAAGCAGAGCGCCGCAGACACAGAACCAGAACATATTGGGTTCAAGGTTCAGATTCGCACCGAATTTAAGTATGAAAAGCAGCGCAAGCGTCACGGTAAAGGCAGAGGCAAGGCATAATAACGATGATCTTCCGTGCCCGTTGCGGGACGCCTTTCCCCACAGCGCGGGAAGAGTGCCTATGATCAGTCCTATAAAAATGCATATTGCAAGTTTTTCGTTGTAATTATAAAGCATTTTCACCAGCTTTGCAAGGCCCGCAAAGCCGGCCGCTATGCCTATGAAAACAGGTATCAGGAGAAAAATATGCTTTTTCAGATTTTTCAGCGGATGAGCCAGAACCTCCATCAGCGGTTCGTAAATGCCGAACACGGTCGCAAGCACTCCGCCGCTTATTCCGGGGAGCACGGCACCCACGCCGATAAGTGCGCCCTGGACAAGCCTGATGACGAAAATCAGAATACTATTTCTTTTCATTTTTTCGAAGTACCGTGATCATATTGTTTTTAACGCAGAGCGGAAGGCTGAGCTTTTTTTCCCCGATCGTTTCGAATTTTACAACTGCGTTCTCATGTCTTTCGTCCGTAAAGGAAGTGACGACGCCCTTCCCGTAAAGCATGTGACTGATTTCCGTGCCTGCTGAAAGGCCACTGATCGCCTCGTGATGCGCCTCTCTGTCCGCTATTCTGCCGCGCGATGAAAGAGATGTTGAAACCGAATCGATAAAATCCGCGCCCGGCGCGCTCTCGCCGAATATCTTCTTGCATGTTATAAGTTCAAGAATTTTTCTTGCTCTGGTTATTCCGACGTAGAACAGGCGTCTGTCCTCCTCCATCTGCCCGGCCGGATCGGAGCCGGTCAGAACGTCCGTGCCGCCCTGAGAAAGACCCGGAAGAATGCCGTTTCTGCTGTCGATCATGATGACGTGATCGAACTCAAGACCCTTTGCGGAATGGATGGTGGACAGAACCGCCGAACCGCCTGACGCTCCGTTCTGAACTGTTTTCTGAAGAGTCCCTAGACGTTCGAAAAATTCGGTGCGTGACGGATGGGCAAACGCGAGTGCCTTGAGCGAGGTTATTTTGGTCGTTTCGTTCGAATGCTCCCGAAGGTATGAACCGTAACCGCAGTCGGACAGAATTATGTCGAGCGCAGCGGGCATTGAGGCGCCGGGAAGTTTTCTGAAGCCGCGTGCCGCCGCACCGCATCTTGCTCTGATCCTGTCGGAAAAAAATACTGATTTTGATATGAAGTCAAGGCAGGCCTCATTGCGTTTTTCACCGGATGCACGATTTCTTACTTTTTCAAGGTCCTTGCGGCTCAATCCGAGAGACAGCTTGTAATAAATTTTTGAAAACAGGTCAAAATCGTACGGATTGTCACCGAAAGCAAGCATGTTTTTTATATCGCCGATAATGTAGTGCGTGAAAAACAGGCTGTCCCTGCCACGCAGAGTAAAACCGAAACCGGACGATGACAGGCAGTCGATCACAGGAACAAGGCTGTCGTTAAGTCGGGCAAGCACGGCGACGTTGCCGTTTTTTGCAACAACGTTTTTTACGTATTCCGGAAGATCCCTGATGTCGGCCAGCTGCGTGATTCGTATTTTTTCACCGATCTCGTTGTCTGTCGTCATAAGCTTTTCACGGCGCGACGTGTTATGTGAAATAAAACAGCGCGCTGCGTCAACGATTGCTCCGGTGGAACGGTAATTTTTTTCAATGAAATACACTCTCGCATCCGGATAAGTCCGGCCGAATTTCAGAAGTTCATCGGGAGAAGCCGCGCGGAAGCCGTATATACTCTGATCCTCGTCGCCGACCATGAACAGATTGCGGCTGTATTCCGCTATTCTATGAAGTATTCTGTGCTGAAGAAGAGACGTATCCTGCGCCTCGTCGACGCATACGTGTCTAAATTTCCCGGCGCAGTACGCGCATATATCCGGATGCTTCATCAGAATTGAATAGGCGAATTTAAGCTGGTCGTCAAAATCCATAAGCTCGTTTTCAAGCTTATATATCTTATATCTGTTGAAAATTTCAGAAAAGTCGCGGCCTTCGAGGGGATCGAGCTTTGAAATTTCATCGTCTGAAAGCATGGCGTTAACCGCAAACGAAATGGCGTTTACGGCGTCGCGCACGTCGCTGTCGGAAGGATACCCGCCCGTTTCGCTTAAAATGCGCCTTACAACGCTCTCCTTGCCGTCGTCATCGCTCAGCATTCTGAACGACTTTGTGCTTTTCCGGTAGCAGTATTCGTTTATAACCGAAAGGCAGAAGCCGTGAATCGTGCGTATCTCTATTCCGTCATCGCCGAATTTCTCGATATACCTCTGGCGCATTTCGGCAGTTCCGGCAACACTGTACGTTATCGCAAGCACGGATGAAGGATCAACGCCGAGAACATGCGTAAGATACCCGAGACGAGCCACCATCACAGTTGTCTTTCCGGAGCCCGGAACGGCAAGCAGGAGAACATGCCGGTCAGCCGAAAAAGCCGCGGCTTCCTGCTGCGGATCAAGAAATATGCCGTATTTGGTTTTGAAACTCTTAAGCTTCTCTTCGCTCAACGGTTTAAAGTCCTTATCTTAAAAACGGCGTCATACGACGCCGGGTATTAAGTGCCTGTCCCGTACGTACGCCGGATCGGCCGTGTTTGCCTACTTTTGAAGTTTACCCTCGGAATCGTATATTTCAAGAGGCACCTTGTTGTCGTCGACAAAGGAGCGGATTCCCCCTCTGTAACGCCTGAAATTTGGTTCGTTGTGTTCAAGAGCAATGAGCTGCTCGGGAATTTCCGGATCGTTAACGAAAAACACGACTCTTTCCTCGAGCTCTTTTTTCAGTCCGAAAAAAGTTTTATAAACCGTATAGTCGTATACGATTTTGACGATGTTACCGGGGTTCAGACGGTAATGCTTCGGCCTGGATTTGTCCGTCGTTTTGTCACAGAACACAATTTCGTTCTTATGGACGATTATTGCGTCTTCTTCCACTGTTTTTGCCATTTCTTATTTCCTTTCGATAAAACACGGTATTATTTATCAAATATAGTTTACCATATATTTCCCGGTTTGTCAATAGCTGAAATGATTATTTTATAATTTTTTCGGCAAATTTTCTGCATTTGAACAGCAGGTTGTCGGCTTCTTCTCCCGTTTTGCCCTTTGCCATGACGTAGACCTTTATTTTCGGCTCCGTGCCCGACGGTCTTACGACAATGACAGCGTCGCGCGTACGGTAATACAGAACGTCGGAAACCGGCATGCCGGTGCCGGTCTTTTCACCTGTTTTAAGGTTAAGGATCTCTCCCGAAAGGTAATCACGTACGCTTCTTACTTTCTGACCGCATATTTTTACGGGATGCTTCAGGCGGAGAGAATTCATAACAGACGCCATCCTTTCCCTGCCGCCGGCGCCGGCGTAAGCCTTTGAGATCACACACTCGCGGTAAAACCCGTATTTTTCATACAGTTTTTCAAGCGCTTCGCCGACTGAAAGACCGCGCATACGGTAATATGCCGCCATCTCCACAGCAAGAAGGGACGCAACGACCGCGTCCTTGTCCCGGGCATAAGTCCCCTTCAGATAACCGTAGCTTTCCTCGAATCCGAGGATAAACGTTCCCTGCCCGATCAGTTCATGTTTCTTGATTACTTCCCCGATATACTTGAAACCGGTCAGCACGTCGTACATTCTTACTCCGTTTTTAATGCAGATTTCAGTTGCGAGTTCCGTTGTGACAATGCTTTTTACAGCATAGGCGTCCTGAGGGAAACCGCCCGTTTCGCGCAGTGCCGAAATAATATAGTCAAGCAGCAGGCAGCCTATCTGATTACCGGACAGGATCTTGTAGCCTTCTCCTGAGCGGACAGCCATCCCCATGCGGTCGGAGTCAGGATCGGTTGCAATGATCAGATCGCATCCCTGCTTTTCAGCAAGCTTTTCCGCAAGAACAAACGCTTCTGGATACTCGGGATTGGGATATTTCAGCGTCGGGAAATTCCCGTCCTGGGCCATCTGCTCATCGACAGTAAACAGTTTCTTTACACCTGCTTTTTTCAGGACGGCAGGAACGGAATTTCTTCCAGCGCCGTGAAGAGGTGTGAAGACAACGCCCATTTCGGGGACAGAAGGTATCGCGTTCGGATTGACGCGTTCGGCAAGCACCTTTTCGGTGTATGCATTGTCGGTATCGCTCCCGAGCATTTTTATTATACCCGTTTTAAGTCCACTGTCAAACGGAATTTTTTTTGCGCCGCTGAATATATCGCAGCGCGCGATGCATTCCGAAATGGCGTCCGCCTGTTCGGGACCTATCTGAGCGCCGTCCTTCCAGTATGCCTTGTATCCGTTATATTCCTTTGGGTTATGGGATGCCGTTATATTAATGCCGGCAACGCAGTTCAGATTCCTCAGAGCGAAGGACAGCTCAGGCGTCGGTCTGGGTGCGTCAAAGACATAGCATGTAATACCGTTTCCCGCCATTACCTCGGCGGCCGTATGGGCATAAAGCTCCGAGTTTAACCTCGTATCGTAAGCAATCGCAACTCCGTCCCCACCGACCTGCCTGATATAATCCGCAAAGCCCTGTGTCGCCTGCGACACGGTAAACACGTTCATATTGCCGATGCCGGCCGCCATAATCCCGCGAAGCCCGGCGGTGCCGAAGCTTAATGGGGCCGAGAATCTGAGGGCTATTTCCTCGTCGTTGCCGCTTATAGCCAGAAGCTCTTTTTTAATTTCCTCGCTAACCGCTTCGGAACTCAGCCATTTTTTATAGTTTGAATATGCGTTCCCGCTCATTTCATTAAACCTTTCGCTTATCCGGATATATTCCGGCGGCGCTGCGAACGCC
>JAEEGL011658739.1_pt1 | contig 10224 bp, 7 predicted proteins | sample 9134231 | NCBI WGS metagenome assembly JAEEGL01 (sample SAMN16246548, study PRJNA631951) | gut metagenome | biome: gut microbiome; feature: rumen; material: fiber-attached | host: Bos | place: Iran: Karaj | collected 2018-10 | reverse complement strand
GCCGGCCTCGCATTCCTCACCATCGGCATGCTCTTCGGAGCACTGTGGGCAAAGGAGGCTTGGGGACACTATTGGTCGTGGGACCCGAAAGAGACATGGGCGGCCATCACCTGGCTCGCATACCTCACCTACATACACTACAACCTGCTGCCGCAACGCAAACTGACAACAGCACTGTGGATTCTCATCATAGCTTTCGTGCTCCTGCAAATGTGCTGGTGGGGGATAAACTACCTGCCCTCTGCACGTGCCACCAGCGTACATACATACTGAAAAAACAAAACATCAACATGCGTAAGATCATCCCATTCACCCTCACCCTTCTGCTCCTCTCCTGCGGACATCATGGCGAAATGCGTGGTCTATTGTCGCGCGTAGATACTCTCCTGCGCACAGACCCATCGACAGCCCTCACCATCTCCGACAGCCTCTCGCAATACGAAAGCAATATGTCGCGCGCCGAACGGATGCGCACCCGTCTCTACCGCGGTGTGGCACGCATACGCACATACAAGCCCGTCACCGACGACTCCACGGCAATAGCCATAGCACGCTACTACGACAGCCACGGCACAGCCAACCAGCGCATGATGGCATACTATCTGCTCGGATGCACCTACCGCGACCTCGGCGACACACCCATGCAACTCGAGTGCCTGCAGAAAGCCGCCGAAGCCGCCGACACCACCCGCGCCGACTGCGACTACTACACAATTAATCTTATATATGGTAGTATTTCTGATATTTACTGCAAACAAGCATTACCAGACGAAGAAATAAAAATTATTAAAGAAACTGGGATTATTACGACTAAGAACAATGATGACTTTAATGCAATCAAATTAATAGAGAGACAAATACGACCATATTATGATTTAGGGGATACAAATATGGTTATTCAACTCGCAGACTCTGCACGAGTTCTTTATAAAAAACATGGATACGACAACATTGCCGCAAGAGCATTGTCCATACCAATAACCATCGCTATTAATCGTGGACAATACGACAAAGCAAAAAAAATGCTTGAAGAGTTCGAACAGAAATCTGGAATGATTGATTCCAAAGGAAATATATTATATGGATTGGATTATTATTTCGGATATTATTATGAAAATAAAGGAAAATTCATGGAGGGCATAAACAAACTGGACTCTGCCATATATTATTATAATCTTGCTCTTAATAAGCACCTTTATGAAATCGCATACGAGGGTCTGTTCTCTGTTTACACCAAAAAGAACATGACTGACTCTATTGCTAAATATGCCAAGTTATACACAAATGTCAAGAACTCTTCATTGGCTGCCAAAAATTCTATTTTAGTAAAGCAAATCATAGCAACATACAACTATAACAGACAAAAATATATAGCAGAGGAGAATATGGCGAAATATATAAACACCCAGAAAAAACTCCTTATTCTATCTGCCCTGTTGCTGATATCGCTATGCATCATAGGAACAATAATATATTATTCAAAGAAAAAGAGACATCAGCATGAATTGAAGATGCAAGGCTTGAAAGCAGAATACGACAAAGCACTCCTCACTCTCGAAGCAGCACAGCGCGACCTTAAACTGCTTAATTACGAGATGCACTCGGCTTTAGAAGGCAAGGAAAAGGAAGTGTCAAACATAGTACTTCTTAATGGCCAAACCACATTCAACTCTACTACATCCACAGAAACAATAGCTGCAGACATAGCAAGCATAAAAGAAAAATATAGGGCTTTGATAGAGAACAAGAATCAAGATATCGAGCAGCTCCAGTCAAACGTTGAAAGATTACACAAAGAGATAAAATCATACTCAATAGCACAAGAAGATGAACAATTACGGAATAGCGAGATTTATAAAAAAATCAAGTTTGCAAGTTCATTCCGTTCTGGACAGAAACCTCTAAATGACAAGGACTGGACGGAATTGACAGATCTTCTCCGAACATATTATCCCAATTATTATTCTTTTATTACCAATAACAATAATCTTTCTGACAATCAATTGCATGTGTGCATGTTAATCCGACTCGGGTTTCATCAAGGTGAAAAGTGCCAGATTATGAATACCAGCAAGAGCAGAATCAACAAGATAAAACAGCAAATCAACTATAAACTTTTTGAAGAAAAAGGAGCGAGAAGTCTGTCGGATAATCTACGACAGCACTTTTAACACAAGGGATATAATTTGTGTAACACGTTGCAAATCAACACATTACCCCCGTGCTCCATTTAGGGGATACAGAAGGGATACTTTTTTCTGCGAAAAGATTTGCAGATAATAGTTTCATGTCTGTAATTTTGCAAAAAATATAAACACTAATTATTTTATGGCAAAAAAAATAAGAAAAATTTTAGTTGAGCCTAATACAAAAGGCTCAGTAAAAAGACCATATTCTTTAGAAGAATATGAACAGATGCTAAAGGATAGACGTTGGGAATCAGGGGGATTCGTAGAAGGTCTTGGCTACATGGAAGGAGAAACGAGTTCAAACGGTTTCTTTGAAGAAAATATTAAATATGATGTATATGAGGGAACTGGAGAATTAATGCAATTTGTAGAGCACACAACGAGCCCTGTAATTGCTACCGCAGGTAATTTTAAATGTAAATGTACGGCAAATTTTTTTATAATACGTGATTTTGGAGGAGGTATTACAAATGCCACTGTATACATAGAAATAGAAGGCATGAACAATACTGCATATGATCCTGACATTCACAATGATAGGATTTATAGTACCTTTGGCACGCAAACTTCTCCTATTTGCATTTTCCGACCAAGAGGATTTACAATTACTTTCAACCAAGAGATTGTAGTCTTCACCTCTGTTCTTCCCGATTATAATTATACCAATAAAGTCTTTCGCCTGCAATTGAGTGGCAATGTAGAAATGCAGAAAGACGACAACGGTCTTGTTTTTGGTGCGATATACGAATTTAATGCTTTAGGTTATTTATCTGATTTTTAAAATTAGCTCGAAATGAACTTGAATAAATTATTTTTTCTGCTTATAGGGATAATCCTCTCTGGATGCGCGGCAAACCAAGGTATTCGTATGATGACCATGGAGGAGAAAAGTATAATACTCGATGAAGTCTGTGACTCTATCGGGGTGGAATCATTCCACTCACGTACTAGTTTTCCATATCATTTTCATCAATACAAAAATGATATCGAAGGTATAAATACGTTGAAACATGATATTGATAGTTTTTTCCGTCAAAACCCAGACAAGATACATACACGTGCTAGCAGAGAGACTCAATTTAAATCGACTTATGACTTTGTTGTAAAAACGAATGGAGATGGCATCCATTCCATGGCAAGTCCGTACCTGTTGCGCGATAATTTGCTTCTCTTTTTTTCAATACAGATAGATTGTCAAAACGGATTGCACATATCTCATGACCCAGCAAAACTGTCAATGATAAATGGCGGAATAAAGACATTGTTGAAAGAGAATGTGGAAATTAAAGATCTCAACGTAGAACGAATAAAAACTGCCCCAACTATTTTCAAGATTTCTTTTTCTGTTGATTACGGGATGAAAAAGTATACTGTGAATGCATTGTATACACCAAAAGCCTATATGATTGAAGAAAATACGAAAGAAATGACATATACGGTAGAATCTGAACGATTACAAAATTGATTAAAGAATAACCATTATGGCCTCGTAGAAGTGATTGTGAACGTCATAGGGACATATAATTCAGGCATAGGCTTAACAAATGTTGGAGCGAGCAGAACAATATACTCACAAAATATATACAAAAAGAACAAAACGATATAAGTTTACCTCTGCCGTATAATCAGATTGTTTACAAATACTTACAAGTAATCATATTATTACAAGAAAACAAATAAGAATGAATCCTTTCAATATCCGCTTCTCTGTCATAATGCCGACATTCAATCAGTGCGGATTCATACGCCGTGCTATTCTAAGCCTCATGCAGCAGACTTACCCTGCATGGGAACTGATAATAGTCAACGACGGCTGCACTGATGCTACAGAGGACTTTATCGGCGATTATCTAACCGATGAGCGTGTGACATATATAAAGAACCCGGATAACACCGGTCTCGGTCATGCGCTCAACCAAGGCCTCGATGCCGCTCATTATGACTACATTGCTTACCTGCCGTCAGATGACTATTATTTCCCAAGACATCTGGAAAACCTCGCCAAAGCGTTTAGCGATAACGGTGATGCTATTCTCATATATACCGGCATTCGCTATGAGACACGCGACTCGCTGTATCGCAATCCCGATACCCAGACCGACGGACAGCGCCGAGGATGTCCCCTGCAACTGGTGCAGACTACTCACCGCAAGACAGATGACAGATGGACAGAACGATGCGAATGGATTAGCGAAGACTTGTTTGCCATGTACTGGCAGAAACTCGCAGGCAGAGGAATGTTCGTCCCGACAGGAAAGATAACAGCATGCTGGACCTCGCACCCTCACCAACGCCACAAATTGGTTAGCGAACGCTATGGCGGAGGTATAAACAAGCTGAGGAACCACTATAAGACAAAGACACCTCTGAGGATACGACTATCGAAAGAGAAGACGTGGGACGAGGCAAAGGTATATTCCAGCTATCGGTCGGAATGTGCACTTGCCGAAAAGCCGATGAAAATTCTCATTGTCGGAGAACTTGCCTACAACCCTGAGCGTATATATGCCCTTGAGCAGGCAGGACATAAGCTTTACGGACTGTGGTATCCACAGCCAGGCTCCATAATATCTACCATCGGTCCACTTCCGTTCGGACATGTTGAAGACATACCATTCGAGACGTGGCGGGAGAGAATCAGAGAGGTCAGTCCCGACATAATCTACGGAATGCTTAATGCCGAAATAATAGGCTGGGTGTACGATGTGGTGAGGGCTGTGCCTGATATTCCATTTGCATGGCACCTGAAAGAGGGACCGCACATGGCTGTCAGGATGGGACTGTGGGAGAAGCTCGTGTGGCTCTACGACCATGCGGCAGTGAGGATTTTCCTCAACGAGGTGGTGCGCGACTGGTTCATGCAGTTCCTCCCAGAGAAAGACACTCCGACGATAATTCTCGACGGCGACCTGCCCAAGCAGGACTATTTCAAGGACTGCTTCTCAGAGAAACTGTCGGCAAGCGACGGCGATGTGCATACAGTCATAGCAGGACGAATGATTGGAATAGGAACACAGGGACTGAGGGTTCTTGCCGAAAACAATGTCCATGTGCACTTATATACGGAAAACTTCCACATTGCACGAGCCAAACTACTGAACCACTACAAAGAAAAGTTCCCCAGTCATTTCCATCTCCATCCACACGTATCACCAGCGGACTGGACCCGTGAGTTCTCAAAATACGATGCGGGATGGATGCACAATGTGACGAGCAGTAACGGTGGAAACCTGCTGGTTGCAACGTGGGACGATCTGAATCTGCCTGCGCGAATGAGTACATATATGGCAGCTGGCCTGCCGGTGATACATTCCGACAACAGCGGAAACATCGTGGCAATGGAAAAAATAATCGACGAACGTGGAATAGGAATATCCTACAAAGGCATGGCCGACTTGGTTGAAAAACTGCGGGACAGAGGCGCAATGAAAAAAATCGCCGAAAATGTAATGCGCCACCGACTGGAGTTTTCGTTCGACTATCATGTGCCGGAAATTATTACAACATTCAAAAAGGTTATTAATTAATAGTAGATTAACAATATTTTCTCATTTAATACGTTGATAAAATGGCAAAGAAAGTAAGAAAAACTAACAGCAAGCCCATTAAAAACAAGAAGGGCACAGTGAAGAACCCGTACACCGTTGAGGAGCTTGAACAGTTGCTCGAGAACGGACAATGGACAGGTGGATACGTAGAAGAGATTGCATACGCAGAAGGTGAAGGTGATAGTCTAGACGGAGATGGTGATGGATATTATGGGAACGATGATGAACCTAATTGGGAATGGGAAGTAGATGATTTTTTATATACGGACGAAACGGAACCAAAATTTTCTGGTAGTACATATGCAAAAGATAATAAAAAAGATTGCGCGTATAGATGTATTTCGAACTATATCCCAATTAATTCCATCGCTGTGTCAGATTTGTATGGAGAATGGTTGGTTAATTGTAAAAAGCAGTCGAGAAGTAAGGCAAATAATAAAATAAAAAAAGGAATGGCAAATGGAGATAAAGAAGATTTCCTTAACTATGTATTGCCAAAGTTTAATAAAAATGTAACTTTTGTAAATGAATATCATGCGGTAAGGGATATACTATTTAATGCAATGAACAACAATACCGTTCTAAATATGGTTGCAACAATCAAGATAGATAACAACTATCATGACGTTATATGTACAGGAGTAAATCCCGACAATACTATCAATTATTATGATCCACAAGATCCATCTAATCATACTATTTTTGCAATCGGGCAAGTTGGAAGACTATATGAAATAAACTCTAATTACTAAAGAATGAAATATACTTTATATTCATTATTTCTACTGTCTGTTGTGATGGGTTTTTCCAGCACAGAAATACTGAGCACAAATAGCTCTGTCGAATTAATAAGTGTAAAAAAAACACTTTGGAAGGAGTATCTTTCTAACTTTAACAGTGTTAAGCCTCCGTATCTGTGGTATTTCGGGAAATACAGACCTGATGATGCTACGGTTGAGGAAATTATAAAGAATAGATATTATAGTCATGGAAATGTAATACGTAATAATAAAATAGTCGAATCTGAATATTTAAACTTATTTGTTCCAAATACAGATGACGGGAACAGTTATGAGTATTATTATGGTTCAAAATATGTGAGAAAACAAAATGTAGTAGCGACATTATTCCGGAAGAAGATGGCGGAAGTAAACCATTTTGATATTATTCTGGCTGTATATACAAAAGATGGGAAAATGACAGATTCCCGTGTGATATGCAATGCGGATAGTCAGAGGCGAAGTGGTGTTTTGCTTGATGAGATAATATGGAGCGATGAGACTGTATCAAAAAAAAATAGAATAAAAGAGAAGTATATTGATTCGGAATGCCAGATATCTGTATATGATACCATTATGGCAAAAAAGTCACTTGTCTATATGGAAAAAAAACAGCCTACCGTTTTCTACTATGTAAGCAACAAGGGAAAAATAAGGACAGAGTCATACATTCCGTTGGGTATGAAAATTAATTATCCAGATCAACTAAAAAAAATATGTATCTCGAACTATTATCTTTATTATAATCCTAACAACAAAAAGGAAAAGCAAAATTTCCTGAAGCTTTTTCCTTCAACATGGAGGGAAATCAAGAATATATATATTGATGATTCAAGCCCGTATTATGAGGAATTTGCAATTCATCTTGAGACACTACGCAAGGTGGAGATGTCGATATCGGTGAAAGCTTATTATGAAAGAATAATAGATATTTTTCTACAGACAGATGATGAAGAAGACTTTGTTGGTTTAACTAAAACACTGGAGAAATCTTTGCTTTTTGATATGAATGCGGCCTTATACCCGACATCAGATAATGCTGAAACGATTCTCTCGGTGTTGTCTAAGCATTCACGTGCCGATCAGTTAGAGTTCTGGAGGAAAGTATTTCAGGGAGAAGTGCTTCCTGATGGATTCTCATCTTTTAAGGATACAATAAAGTCATTGTATCCTGATATGATGGAAATGTTATACGATGGTCGTAAATACTATGAACCAAGGGAAATAGAAGAGGTTGTCGTGCAATAGTACGTTTTATGTATAATATCAACTGGAGCCATGCTTGCACGTAAAATTGCTGGCATGGCTTTAAAAAATACAATGGAAAGAAAAGATATACTACTACGCAAGATTGCGAACACAATAGTTGCCAATCTGAATAATATTCCTTCAGACGGATTGTTCTATGGTAAGACTGGAGTGAGCATGTTCCTGTTTGCCTATTCCCGACAGACTGGGATAAAACAATATGGGATGTTTGCCGGCCGACTGCTCGACGATGTACTGATGTCGGACAAGAGCGGAATGACATCGGGAGTGGCCGAAGGATATGCAGGCATCGGCGTAGGACTTGTGTGGCTGTTGAGACACGGATTCATAGAGATAGAAGATGGAAACGTATTGAAAGTCTTTGATGATCTCCTGCTCGAGAACATTGATGAGAGCAGGCGATTGGATAAGCTATATGGCCAGAATGTCTTCTCCGCAGGAATATATTGGGAGTGGAGAAATCCACTGTGCGAGGAGGGCAATACCGCAAAGTGGGAAAAGAAGATTAACGATGCGAAGGCAGGCACAAAAGATTGCACGATAAGGGATGTGGCAAGAGAGAATGTCGCAGAGAATCTATGGTGGAATTTTGTAGAGCAGAAAGGAAACGACTATTCCATCGAAGAACTCGAAGAAACTGTCGCCCGACTTATGTACGACTTCATATACGAGATAGACACCATAAGCGGACAAATGGCAATAATAGGGCTAAAACTCATTGGGAATATATAATAATTTTACAGTCAACGCGTTAAAACAATGGCAAAGAAAATTAAAAAGATTAACGTTGCGTCCGACAAGAAGGGCACAGTGAAGAACCCATACACCGTTGAGGAACACAAATAGATTTTTGTATGTATGTTAGTCGAGGCAAGTTTCTCCGAGGGAGAAATATCGCTGTTGACAGATGCCGACAAAAACGAATAGCCCAGGCAAACAAGAAACTTTTCGGTGAGGAAAACGCAAAAACACTAAGAAACAACCTGAATCTCAAAAAATAGAGCAAAGCTCCCGTATCGTCAAGGTACTGGCGTAACGTACTAACAAATAGCATGTTGCGCCATTTTCTTATGTGCCAAAGTGTAGAAAAAGTGTAGAAAAATTCCTGCGAAAAAATTTGGAATTATTATTATATGCTAATATCTTTGCAGGCGTATTTCAACAAATTTTAATTACAATAATATGAAAAGGACAATAACAGCGTTTTTGTTTATTATTGCTGTGCTTTGCGCTAAATCACAAAACACGGCAATCTCAGTAATGGAATTTAATATTGACGACATTCCATGTAGATGGTATCCGGAAACTAATCTTCTCTATCTATGCGGATTTGATGTCGATGAAGGCGGGCTCATGTATTTCGCCGGAGGAGACCCACTACAGATAGCATGCTATAATGGAAGTAATCAGGTTTACAAACGTACCATCTTAAATGCCAAGCCCCAGCAGGACCTGTTTCATATCAAAGGCGATTCTATTTATATAGTAGATGACACTACATCAAAAATCATCAGACTCCATAAAAATGGGAAAGGCTCTATTAGTGAGTCTAAAATAGATATGAATAGAATAGAGGGCGGATGGTTTGACGATAACGGGATAACACTATATAACAGCATTCCAACCATAACTTTACATGGTGATACGATCCTATGGCTTAAGTCGGTGATTTCATACGATTATTCGTTGAAAACGACAAATAGCACTGATGCATCTTTATCTACACTGCATTTTCTTAGAAACAACATTCCGCTAAACATATCGGATAAAAACAATTACTTCGACAAAGGCTGTTTCAATGATAAAAGAGTTTATTGGCACGGCGGTTTTTGGCCTGGAGGTGAAATAGGAGAATTATTATTAATGGATATTGATGGTAATATTGTTGACACCTTCTCTCATCATGACAATAACAGTTATACATATCCTGTTATGGGAAAATATGATGGCCGAGAATTAAGTACGATTTCACAAGAATTCAATGTCCGCAGAGGGGATTATTTATATGCGATAGGATATAATGGCACAGAGAAAAAAGTATTTGTCTATAAAATGAAATTAACGAATATCTTTCCGAACTAAATTATGTATTGACAAAAATGCATGAATGATTTCGTTTACGAGATAAACACCATAAGCGGACAAATGGCAATTATTGGACTAAAGCTCCTCGAAAATGTATAATATTTTTTCAACTATGCCGTTAAAGCTATGGCAAAGAAAGTAAGAAGAACTAACAGCAAGCCCATTAAAAACAAGAAGGGCACAGTGAAAAATCAGTACACCGTCGAGGAGCATGAGCAGATGCTCAATGACGGGCTGTGGACTGAGGATGGTTTCGTAGAAGAACTCGGCCTCGTGGAAGGAGAAGGTGATAGTCTGAACGGAAATGGTGATGGCTATGGAAACTATATTAATAACGAAGATGACAATCCTGAT
>JAEEGL010422101.1_pt1 | contig 10224 bp, 12 predicted proteins | sample 9134231 | NCBI WGS metagenome assembly JAEEGL01 (sample SAMN16246548, study PRJNA631951) | gut metagenome | biome: gut microbiome; feature: rumen; material: fiber-attached | host: Bos | place: Iran: Karaj | collected 2018-10 | reverse complement strand
GAATCTCCCCGGAAAAAGCATAAGGACCATCCCGGTCTCGGTGAGGAAGGCCGATTCCATCCGAAAGGCACCGGTAATCCGCTCCCGGAGGGGACGATTCTTACCTTTGCTCTTGCGGGGAACCAAAACAGCGGAAAGACAACACTGTTCAATCAGCTCACAGGCGCCAATCAGCATGTCGGCAACTTTCCCGGTGTAACGGTCGATCGGAAAGACGGTGCCATTCGCGGTCACAGCGACACTTCCATCACAGACCTGCCCGGAATCTACTCCATGTCCCCCTATTCCAGTGAAGAAGTTGTCTCCCGTGACTTTATTCTGAACAGCAAGCCAAAGGCTATCATCAATATTGTAGATGCCACAAATATTGAGCGTAACCTGTATCTTACCATGCAGCTTCTCGAGATGAACATCCCCATGGTAGTGGCCCTGAATATGATGGACGAACTGACAGGCAACGGTGGCACTGTTGACATCAATGCCATGGAAGCCATGCTCGGCGTTCCGGTTGTACCGATTTCTGCTTCCAAGAATGAAGGTGTCGATGAATTGGTACGCCATGCGCTCCACATAGCGAAATATCAGGAAAAACCTTTACGGCAGGACTTTTGCAGTGCGGAGGATCACGGTGGAGCCGTACACAGAGCACTGCATGCCGTAAGTCATCTGATTGAAGATCACGCAGATGCTGCCGGGCTTCCGCTTCGTTTCGCAGCAAGCAAACTGATTGAAGGGGACCCTCTCATTGCAGAACAGCTGGATCTGGATCGGAATGAGGAAGAGATGCTGGAGCACATTATCCTTCAGATGGAAAAAGAACGCGGATTGGATCACAGTGCTGCAATGGCTGATATGCGTTTTGAGTATATCAGTAAAATCTGTGATGCATGCGTTATCAAACCTCATGAAAGTAAGGAGCACATCCGAAGCCGGCGCCTTGACAGTGTGCTGACCGGAAAGTTCACAGCTATTCCCATGTTTATTGGCATCATGGGGCTTGTTTTCTTCCTCACCTTCTTCCTCATCGGTCCGTTCCTCCAGGATTTGCTGGCCGGTGGAATTGAAGCTCTTGGCACCTTTGTAAAGCAGACAATGCAGGCAGGGCATGTCAACGAAGCCGTACAGAGCCTAGTAATGGACGGCATCTTTGAAGGCGTCGGCAGTGTACTTAGCTTTCTTCCTCTCATCATTATTCTTTTCTTCTTTCTCTCCCTTCTGGAAGACAGCGGCTATATCGCCCGTGTCGCTTTTTTCATGGATAAGCTTTTGCGCCGCATCGGCCTTTCAGGGCGAAGTATTGTCCCGATGCTGATCGGTTTTGGCTGTACCGTCCCCGCCGTTATGTCAACCAGGACACTTCCCAGTGATCGTGACAGACGTATGACTATCCTGCTCACCCCGTTTATGTCCTGCACAGCAAAACTGCCAATCTATAGTTTTTTTGTCAATGCTTTCTTCCCTCGCAGCAGCTGGCTGATTATTACAGGTCTATATCTGCTTGGGATCGTAACAGGGATACTGGTTGCCCTCGTTTTTAAAAAGACGCTTTTCAAAGGCGAGGCCGTTCCGTTTGTCATGGAGCTGCCGAATTACCGTCTTCCAAGCGCTCGCAATGTCATGCAACTCTTATGGGAAAAGGCAAAGGACTTCCTTCAGCGTGCCTTCTCTGTCATTTTTATCGCTACGATTGTTGTCTGGTTTCTGAAGAGTTTTGACTTTGGCTTCAACCTTGTGCAGGATTCTCACAGCAGTATCCTGGCTGCTGTTTCCAGCGTCCTGGTGCCTCTTTTCAAACCGATCGGGCTGGGTGACTGGCGTATAGTTACTTCCCTGATCACCGGTTTTATGGCAAAGGAGAGCGTTGTATCTGTAATGGAAATTCTCTTTGCTTCCGAAGCTGGCATCACTTCCATGATCACAACCCTGACTGCTACTTCTATGCTTGTCTTTAGCCTTCTTTATACTCCTTGTGTTGCTGCAATAGCCTCCATCAAACGGGAGCTCGGCAGAAAATGGGCCTTTTATGTGGTGTTGTGGCAATGCGGAATTGCCTGGCTCATGGCCTTTCTCGTGCGGATGGTTGGGCTGACACTCGGTCTGTAGAAAGGATTTGCTCATGAATCTCTGGGATATTCTGATTCTTTTTCTTGTTGCGGCTCTGGTGCTGATTGCTTTCAGAACCCTGCGAAAAGGCAGATCTGGCTGTTGTTCTGCCGGCTGCTCCGGTTGCAGTGCTTGTCGCTGTTCAGATTCCTGTGCATCCTGCAGCAAACAAAACGAACGTCATTTTCCCTCTGACAGGCCCTGATTTTCTTGTTGTATTCAAGGCGAAAATAGGGAGAATTTGCAAAAATATCCATTTTCCGGTACTTTTTCGATAGAAAAAGCAGGTCATTTTGACCTGCTTTTTCCATTTTCACGAAAGGGCTTTATTTTCACTTTTTCAGGATGGCATTATTGGTTCCAGTTCTCCGGTTTCATGCTTGCCGGGAGACGTTTCATCAGCAGTGATGTTACGGTACCTGTTACAAATCCCGTCACAAGCCCTGCCAGCATCAGAATAGCCATATAATAAACCAGCCGATCCGTTTCCAGAATAACCATGGCAAGCCCAACCTGCCCAACATTGTGGAAAACCGCACCCGCCATCGCGATTGCAATGGGAGAAAACCCTCTTGCCTTGTACAGCACAGACATCACGACCATGCTTAGTACCCCGCCGGCGAAAGCATACATCATTGCACTTACTCCGGAAAACAAAATCCCTGAAAGAACTACCTTCACAACCATCAGGATCAATGCTGTGGGAATACCCAGCCAATAAATGGCAAGGAGCAGAACACTGTTGCTCAACCCAAGTTTAATGCCCGGAACACCGGTCGGCACGAGATTTTCCAGGTAGCCCAACATCAGCATTACGGTAACAAGCAATGCAGAAACGGTAAGCCGGCGTGTTTTTTTACCCGTTCTCATCTTTTCCTCCATCCGCAGGGACAGCGGAAGCGGAAATCTCAGGATGTGAAGCCTGATAGGCCTCCTGCCCGGCATACAGTTCCAGCATCCGTTCTTCCGTTTCTGAGGGCGTCAGCAATTCCAGAGAGAGATGGTGCGGAAGGCAGATCACCATATTGAACAAGATCCTGCTCTTTCTGTTCTCAAGTGTTACTTCCCCCTCTCCCACGCAGTTCTGGTTGTCACAGTTGGAAGACTCCATGTAGAAGGAATTCTTTCCGATATGAACAACATTCTCACTTCCGTCCGCCTGTTTAATACGGAATGCGTTTTCACCATTCAGCGGAATGGGAGAATAAACACCGTTATTTGTTGTTACCAGCAGATAAGCCTCTGCCGGATATTCTTCCAGATAAGCTCTCGCGGCTTCCCGCGCTTTCTCGGAATAATTGTCGAAAACATTCTTCCCTGCCTCCGTTTCAGAGAAAGGATCCTCTGACGGAGAGGCCATTCCTGCTTCTGCAGAATGCTCCAGCTGTGCGGTTTTCGATGTACGCATCGAAAGCCCGTAAATAAGCAGCACCACGGCAAGCAGCAAGATCGCAAATACCACAAAGAGATCTCTCTTTTTCATTTCCGCTATTCTTATTTTGCTACAGCGTAAATATCTTCCCGCAGGCAGTTAAAAGTAGGCAACTGAGCACGAACAACCTCTGTCCGTGACAGATCAATCTCCGCATAGAGAATCTGTTCTTTTTCGTCAGCAGCAGCAAGTATCGGGCCGAATGGATCTACAACCATTGAGTGACCCCAGCATTCGTAGGAGAACCCTTCATGCCTTGCTGCCGATGCACCTGCGAAGAACACCTCATTGTCCACAGCCCGCATACGCAGTGACATTTCCCAATGGGCCGGACCGGTCTTCATGTTGAACTGTGCAGGAAGAAAGATCATTTGTGCTCCCCTTTTTGCCATTGCCCGGAACAGTTCAGGAAAACGAACATCAAAACAGATTGCCACACCAAAGCGCCCGTAACGGGTATCAAACACCGTGATATCTCTGCCCGACGTAAAGGTGTCAGATTCCCGGAAACACATTCCCGGAATATCCACATCAAAAAGATGTATTTTCCTGTGTCTGGCAATCTGCTCCCCTTTTTCGTTAAAGACAAAGCAGGTATTATAGATTTTTCCGTCTTCTATTTCCGGAACTGACCCGCCGATCAATACAATCCGGTTCTCTCTTGCCCAGGAAGACATGGCTTTTACACTGCTTTCATGCCCCTGTACTGCAATTGTTCTGAAATACTTTTTGGAATATGGGCAATTGAACATTTCCGGCAGGCAGACAACCTGAGCACCGTTTTCCGCCGCTTCCCGCACCATTCCCTCGGCTTTTTTCATGGTTTGCCCCTGGTCAAGTTCTGTTCGGATCTGGCAGATGGCGGTTTTGAAAGTGGTATTCTCCATTGCTGCTATCCTTTTTTATTAATAAAACAGTTTTGCAATCGGGCTGTCTGCATCTAAAATGAGTGTCTTTTCCGCTCCAGTCATCGATTTCGTCAGAGCATCCAGAGCAATCATATATGTGTAGAAGTCTGCTTCATCCTCAGAATCATACACATCCGCCAGAATCCGCATATACTCCGCGTCTCCTTCTGCACGGAGCTCAGCCGCCCGGGCATTCGCTTCCGAAAGGGTAATCATGACCTTCTTGTCCGCTTCATTACGGATGCGTTTCGCCTCCGCATTGCCTTCTGCAGTATAGGAAGCTGCTATATTGTTTCTCTCTGAAATCATGCGTGTATAAACAGCATCTTTGTTATCGTCCGGAAGATCCAGCGTTTTGGTTTCAACCGCAAGAATTTCAATCCCATATCGGTCAAAATTGTTACCGATATTTTCCATTACCAGTTTTACAACCCGACCATCCCGTCCGGAGATAATAGTCTCCTGCTTCTGGGATGAAATCACGGTTTTAAGTGCATTATAAATAATGGCATTGATGCGGCTTTCCGCATTGGCAACGCTGCCTGACAGCGACTCGATAAACAGCCTCGGATCACTGATACGCCAGAGTGCAAAGGAATCCAGAACCATGGAGTGCTTATCTCCCGTGATGACATCACTGATGGGAAGGTCATAGAGCAGCTCCGTTTTCGGCAGTGTAGAAACAGACTGAACAAACGGTACTTTAAAGTAAAGCCCCGGTTCACTTCTCACATTGTTCACAGCCCCGAACTGCCACACAATACCGTATTCATTCTGATGCACGATATACACCGATCCGAAGAGAATCAGGAGAATAACCAGTAAAGCAACAACGGCAAGAATCCGGCTCAACGGCTTTTTTCCGGCAGTAAAACTCATTGTCTTCCTTCCTCCTTTCCAGGCTGCACGAAATCATCCAGCGGCAGCATGGTCGTCATTTCTGCACCGTCCTTCCCGGCAATGACGATCTTCATCTCCGGGAAGATATCTGAAACGGTCTCATAGAATAGCCTCTGCTTTGTAATTTCGGGATACTTTGCGTATTCTTCATACAGTTTCTGGAATCTCGACGCCTGCCCGTTGGCTTCATTAATCCGCGAAGTCTTATAAGCTTCTGCCTTTTGCAGCACTTCATCTGCATCTGCCTGTGCCGCTGGCAGAACTTCATTGGCATATTTGTTGGCGTTGTTGGTTGCCGTTTCAGCATCCTGCTTTGCCGTCTCTACCGCTTTAAATGCTTCCTGTACTTTAACCGTTGGAGGTTCTGCATCCTGAATTGTAATGTTCACAAGTGTAATACCGAGATCTTCCTGCTCCAGACGGGCAAGGATTTTATCTTTAATTGCAGACTGGATTTCGCTTTTCCCTGTCGTTATAACGTCGTCCACCTTATAGAGGCCAATCGTATCTCTGATATACGACTGGCACAGCATCTTGAGAATCCCTACAGGGTCTGCAGAGTTATAAAGATACTTCACCGGATCCGTCACACGGTATTCTACATAGAAATCTACGTTGACAAAATTGTAGTCTACCGTAATCATGACAGATTCTGTGGGAATAGAATTTCCTGTCCGGATATCATACCCGATGGCGAACCCCTTTGTGGCTTTGGAAACCAGCGTTTTCTGCTGGATAAACGGCCATTTGAATTTTAATCCGGAGGTCGACACAACAGACGGTTTCCCAAGTGTTGTGATGACGGCAAATTCATCTTCCTGAAGCTCATAAAATGAGTTAAAGAAGATGGAGATGATCAGCAGCAAGACCACTGCTATGGGAATCAGTGCCGGTTTGAAACGGAACTGCGGCCTTCTCGGCTTTTCCTGCCGTGGCTGCGGCTCCGGATCCGGGCGTTTCCAGCTGTATTCGTTTGGATCCATTGATTTTCCTCTCTGTCCTTCCGTTTCACGGAAAATAATTTATAAGTTTATTGTACCGTAAACAAACCGTCATTGCAAGCATTTCTGTCCTGTGTGACAGTTGTGTGACGCCTCTTGTGTTAAACTGATTGTGTCACAAAAAATCTGTACTGAAGTCGGGAAAATATATTTCTAAAATTTAAAAAATTGTTACAATTAGGTGCAGATTTTTCGAGTCAACTATGATATACTTTTAAAAATCAAATTGGAGGTGCAACCCATGGCAAATGACATCATCAAGAATAACCTGGAAGATCAGGTACTTGACGCTGTGACAGGCGGCGCAAACATTATCAAAACTACGGTAAACGTACCAACGGATTCCAAAATTCCTCCCAAAATAGACGGAGAACCGCTCAATGACCTGGAGCTGCTGAACGTATCCGGCGGTGTTCTCGCTACCCCCGTTGGCGAAGAAGCAAAACCACAGCCTGTTTTTGCTCCGGCTTATTCGACAACATATGTTGTCAAGCGTGGTGATACGCTCAGTGCCATTGCCTTGCGTTACCATACTACGGTATCTGCCCTGCAAAAATTGAATCGCATCGGCAATCCTGATCTCATCACGGAAGGCACAACGCTTCTTATCCCGACAAGATAAGCGTCCGTTTCCAACAGAAAAGAATCCAGTCATCGGAGAGATGTATTCTTTCCCCTGACTGGATTCTTTATGTATATGCCAAAACGGTCAGTGCAGTATAAATTGCAGCAACGGTGAAAAGGATGATCGCCTGCTTTCTGCGATGCTCAGTCAGAAGCCCGACATACTCTCGCACAGCCGCATTTGGCCAGAAATACCATTTCGTCGGTGCTCCCATACCCACAGCATCCAGGCCTGCCTGTTCTGCCTTCAGGCCAGCACGGAAAACATGATAATTTGTTGTAAAAAAAGCAACTTTTCCATTTTTCCGCACTCCATCAATGATCTCTTTGGAAAAGAGCATATTTTCCAGTGTATTGACAGAACGGTTCTCCGCAAGAATCTGCCCGTGCGGAATCCCCTGTTCCAGCAGATATGCCTGCATCGATGCTGCTTCCGACTGCACTTCATCTGCTCCCTGCCCGCCGGAAACCACAAAACACGCTTCCTTGCCGCTCTCCTCCAGCTGTGCATTCCGGAACTGTAAAGCGAGGTCAAGCCTGCCTCTGAGGAGGGGCGTCGGTGTGCCATCTTTCTTCAGGGCACACCCAAGAATAATCAGGAAATCCCTGTCCTTCTCCGCTTCGGTTTTCGCAGCAATCACATCAGCAACTGCAGATCCGATGATCATACATTCAAAATAGAGATAAAATGCCGCCAGGAGGTTGATCAGCAGATTTTCCCACAGGCTCTGCTGTCCGTACACAGCAGCCCGGTAATCCAGAAAATCAATCAGAACCTGTCCCGCAATAAGAAGAAAGGAAAGGATGATTCCAAGAACATTTACAAAACGAAACCCTTCGTGCCGAATCAGCATTATGTTGGAGATAAAAAGGCTGGCTGCAAAAAGCAGCAAAAAGGGTGCTGTCAGAAGCATATAGTTCTTGGCAGAATGAAGCAGGGTAAAAATCGTCTGTGCTTCCCGAAAACTCTGCGGATTTTGAAAGCAATGAAAGGTTATATACACATACGTCCCGGCGAGAGAGAGGATAAACAAGGCAAATCCAAAATAAAAAATGGTGTCGTAAGAGTACAGATTCTCTTTCAGCTGTAGTCTAAATGCTCGCCAGAGCAGACAGACAACAAGAGAAAAATAAACTGTCAGCACCAGGTTTGTCCACATCAGCCAGCCCGGCTTGCCAAGCTTTATGAAATACAGCATCAACATCCCCGTCACAGCTGAAAGCCCGATAATGCCTGAAATTCCCGGCATCTTTTTACGGATGCCGGGTTTCAAGGCTTTCTCTCTTTCTCAGAAGGATCTGCACTGTTGGGATGGGTGTGCAGGAGATTCATCATAAGTGTTACAAACCAGGAATGTCTGTCGACACCGTCCTGATCCCGAAAAGTGTCAAATCCACCTGTAACGGAGCTGAGTTCCTCATCAGAAAGTACTCCTGTTTTCCGGATTGGCTCCGGTTCCGTGACTATTTTCATAACCGGTCCTCCTGTCATACTTTTGAAAAAGCCTCTGCCCAGAAAGAGCAAAGGCTTTTTCCGATCTCTGACGAAGGTCAGAATTTAATAACCAACTTCTGGCCTACCGAAATCTGATCGGCATTTTTAATGTTGTTCCACTGGCAAAGCTGCTCGACTGTGCAGTGGTATTTCTTTGCAAGTTCACCCAGAGTATCTCCGCTCTTGATTTCATAGGGGAGCTGCGTTCCGCCCTGAATGCTGCTCAGTACTTCATCGTTCAGTGCTACTTTTTCCATATCCATCTTTGTTCCTTTCTGAAAAACTTGTTCTTTCTTTTCTACCCGCAAACGGTTTCTCTCTTTGTCTGCAGACACAGTATAATACAGGAAATGTCACACAACTGTCACACAACATCAGTACTTTTTGCGAATGCGCAAAATATTGTGTCCTTCTCTGTAGTCATAGCTCACGTCATCCATTATCCTCTTGACAAGAAAGATACCCAGCCCTCCTGTCGGGCGATCATGTGCTGCAAGGGATACATCAGGGTCCTTCTTCGCCAGGGGATCATACGGTCGCCCCTGATCCAGAAATATTACAACCGCCGCACGCGGATCCTTCTCCAGATCCACCTGTACGGTTGCCATACCGGTTCCCGGGTCATAAGCATAATGGGCAATGTTGCTGAACAGCTCATCGATCGCTACATCGAGTTGCATCTGCGTTTTCATCGGACAGCCTGCTTCTTCCAGCTGTCCATTGACAAAGTCGGTAACTTTCTCAACATTATCAATAGTAGCGGGAACTGTCAGCTCTCTCATTATTCAATATTCAGGATGTCTATAAACCCGGTTACTTCAAACACTTCCATGACAACTTCGTTCGCATGGAGGAGCCTCATGCTCCCCTGTTTTGCCATCATCTTATGGGCAGAAAGCAGAACGCGCAGACCGGCAGAAGAGATGTACTCCAGGTCACTCAGATCAATCACCAGTTCTGTCACGCCGGTGAGATTGTCTTTCAGAAACTGCTCCAGTTCCGGGGATGTTGAAGTGTCAAGACGCCCTTTCAGTGCAACTTCCAGAACAGTGTTTTCCGTCTTTTTGCTGATTTCTAACATGATGCCTTTCCTCCTGTTATCATTCAAAATTTTTAACAATGGTGAAGCTTGCTTTTTTCTTTTTAATGCCGACGATTACATCGTCAGACAGTTTAGCCACAATAGATTTCTCCAATTCATCCCAGGCTTCCCTGTTCTCTGCCCTTTCTTCCCCAGGAACAAGATTCTGCCTGTATCCGTTCAGAGACCAGACCGGGATAATCATTGACTCTTCGCCTGCCCCTGCAAAGTTCACTTCTGCAGGAACCACCTGTGCTCCGTATTTTGCTTCCATCTTGCCGACATCATCATAAAACAGCAGGCTGTTTTCGATAATATCAGCTATTTTACCCATAAATCCTTTTCGGCTTGCATTTTCTCCGGACGTTGAGAGTGCTATCAGCTGATCCTTGCGGTCCCGATCCATATCGGTTTCCACTTCAAGACAAATATAACAGATACGGCCTTCATATTCAAGCCAGAATTTTCCTTCGAACCCATCTGTCATTGCCCGAACCATTCCAAGCGTCTCCTCCACAAGAAGCTGGAGATGAAGCCAGTCCTTTCTGGAGAGGCCGAGGCGCATAGCCACATCGTCCGTAATTTTCATCGCAGCGGGAAGCCGGATATTTGTGTTTTTCACCGGCAATTTATTCGTCTGCATTGTTAAACCTCCTCTATTCTTCGGCAGACCCGGAATT
>JAEEGL017242152.1_pt1 | contig 10225 bp, 6 predicted proteins | sample 9134231 | NCBI WGS metagenome assembly JAEEGL01 (sample SAMN16246548, study PRJNA631951) | gut metagenome | biome: gut microbiome; feature: rumen; material: fiber-attached | host: Bos | place: Iran: Karaj | collected 2018-10 | reverse complement strand
GTTGCGGCCCGGACGGCGCCGGCCCCCCCCGCAGGAGGAGGTAGGCGGCTACGCCCAGGACGGCGACCGCGGCAAGGGCGGCGGGGAGGGCAGCGCTCCGACGCGGCCGCCTGCGAGGGGTTGTGGTTACGATGGGCATGGACGGGCGGAAAACCGAAAAGCCGCGGAGGCTTCCGCGGCTTTTCGGGGTTGAGGTTCAGTTTGGGTGCGCCATGCGGTTAGGCGACCTTGCGCTTCAGGCCGAGGGCCACGAGGCCGAGGGCGATGAGCGCGACCGATGTCGGCTCCGGTACGGCCTTGAACGTGCCCGAAGACCAGGAGGAGGTCGTAAGCGTTGCCGGTTTGTTGGCTGGAGGTTCGTAGGTGAAGCCGCTCGTGCTCATCACCGTGTACGAGAACGAGCCTCCATCCTTGATTTCATCATAGCAGACAAACGTAAGATAACTTCCAACATCCGTTGAACCACTGGTAGTGCCACGACCTGCGACAGTTCCAGAGTTTCCACTTGAGGTGACCGAGGAGGTGATAGCATCCATCTCCAATGTCTCGTTGCCCCACGATGTAATCGTCGATGAGATATCCCCGTTGAACACCTGATAAGTCTTATCAGCCATGGAGGAATCAATCTTCCACGAAACAGAGGCGGCCTGGGAGATGGTCGCGATCAACACAACGGCGCTTGCGAGCGCAATAATCTTTTTCATTGTTGTACTCCTTGTAAAAAATTAAAGAGAGAAAGTGAGAGTTCCAGCACTTGGGGACTTAATCCAGAAGCCCTCGCCAGCGGAAATCTGCGTTCCCGTGCACTCATAACCATCAAAGGCCCAGCAGTCATGACCAACGGCCTTATCGTCAGCATCATAAGCATCGTTGATGAAATAGTAAGGCACGTAAATTCCACCCACCAGAACGTCGATTTCGGCACCATCGTTCTCCTGGTCATCATACGCGCAGGCCGTAATGCCTGCCGTGGTGACATTCTGGAGACCCGTCGCAACGGGGAATGGGTTTGAAATCAGAGTGTACACATTGTTGCCGGGGAAGGACACCGACAGAGACGGCGCGGCGCTGACTTGGCCGTAAGTCTTGAGCGAGGCCGTTCCGCTGATGGCTGCGGCAGGAACTTTGAGCCAAAAGCCGCTGCCAAGAGCCTGAGCATCAGCGGCGGTGCATTCGTAGCCATCATAGGCCCAGCAGTCCTTTCCAACATTCTTATTGTTGGCATCGTATGCATCATTAATGTAGTAGTATGGCGCATAGATTCCACCGACAAGAACGTCGATTTCGGCGCCGTCGGTTTCCTGATCGTCATAACTGCAGGCGGAGACACCGGACATTGAGATCAAATCGTCAAAGGCGATGGTGGCCGCAGTGCCGCCAACCGTCTCGAACTGTGTGCCAATCAAGTAGTAGGTGTCCGCCGCAATTGCCTGCGTCGTGTACCCTACCGTGTTGGCGCTCTGAACCTGGGCCAATGCTGATGCCGCCACGAGCGCGCAAGCTGCTGTAACTAACTTCTTTTTGATTGAATTTTTGCAACAAAATACAGAATTGTAACAATAAGAATATATTCTGCCGTAGGGTAATCGTAGGGTTTGGCCCCTACAATTACCCTACGGCAAAGTGTCCGTGCAGTAGCCTGACACCATTGTCCGGCGTGATCTGCTTCGCCCTACGGCATCCAGATTTCCCCCCAGAGCGGGCGGAAGCCCTCGTCCGAGAGGTTGATGACGTCGATGGTGTTCGCGCCGTCGTGCAGGACCCCGTCCGGCACCTGGTAGGCAGCAAGGTAGAAGCCTTCCTGCGCCGGTGTGGCCGCCTCCTCCGCGTCCTGCCACACCATGCCGAGGGGATTCGCGGCGTACTTGTACTTTGGGGGCTCCGGAAGAGCCACCGCCATGGTTTGGCGGCTTGCCGGCTCGTCGGCGGAACTGGGAACTGGGACCTGGAAACCGGGAATTGCCAACGGGATGCATCGCGCACCGTTAAGCCGCAGTTCGACGCTCAGCGGCTTGTCGCCGCCGATGATCGCGATGGCGCGTCTGCCGGCGGTGCGCCCGCCGGCATCGACGCGGAAGGCGACGACGCTCTTCGACCACGCCTCGCCGGGCATCGCGATGACCTCGCGGTCGCCTTCCGTGCCGCAGACGGAGGTCCTGAAGGAGTGAATCTGGCGGCGCGGCGCAGCATACACGCGTTCCCTGTCGCCGGCGTAGGAGAAGAAGCGGCGCATCGCCTCCTTGTCGACAAAGCCGCCGTTGTTGGCGAAGTGGTTGTAGAAGTAGATGGTGTCGGCGCCGCGGTGGTAGAAGCTCGCGGCGAAGCCGGCGTCGGAGGCCTCGTCGCAACGCAGGTGCGGCCCGCCCGGGAACGGGGTGGCGCCCCATTCAAGGCAGGGCGCGAGAACGACGCGGCCCGGCAGCAGCCGGCGCCAGATGTCGATCGGCGTCGCGAGGGCGTTGTTCACGCGGTACGCGGGGGAGGGCACGACAACGTCCACAAGCCCCTCGTCCGCCCATGTGAAGACGTCGAGCCCGGCGGCGCGCGTGTCGAGCGGCGTCTGCGGCGTGCGCACGGCGACGCGGACGCGGTGGCCCCATCTTGCCGCGGCGGCGTCCGCCTCGGCGCGGACCTCGCGGACAAACGCGGTTATGAGCGGCGCCGTCGGCTCCTCCATGCCGGGCGCGCAGAGGGGCGGCGCGCGCAGCCAGTCAAGTTCGATGCCGTCGCATTCGTGCTCCAGGTACTCCCGGACGAGGGCCATCTGGTAGTCGCGCACCTCCGCCTTGCCGTAGTCGAGACCGTTGTTGTTCCAGGCCCAGCCGTACTGGCGCCGGTAGTGGCAGCGCCAGAGGTCCGGCCGCGCGCGCCAGAGTCCGTTGTGCATCGGAAGCTCCGCGTCCGGCGTGAAGTGCACGTCGTTCATGCGCATCGAATGCCACATCTCCGTTCCGAGCTCGTGGCAGCGGCGGTAGCGCACGGCGAAGGGGTCGGCACCGCTCTCGTCGAGCGCGCGGGCGGCGACAATCCAGCGCTTCATCGCGGGTTCGGGGTCGGTGTCCACGACCTCGCGCCCGTTGAAAAAAAGCCTGCCGTCATCGCGGAACTCCACGCCATCCCAGATCGCCTCGCGCGAATGGCTGCGCCAGTAGCAGCGCTGGAAGTTCATGTTGAAGAGAATCGCCTCCACGCCGCCTTTCGCGGCGTAGAAATCGACGTCCGCCTCCAGCCCCGCCTCGTTCATGAGCGAGAGCGGGTAGTTGAAGAACGTCATCGCGTCGGTATTGATGAAGACGCCCATGGTAGTTCCCAGTTCCTAGTTCTCAGTTCCCAGTTCCTAGTTCTCAGTTCCCAGTTCCTGGCTCGTAATTGCTAGTTCGTTGAGTTCGTGGATGTTGGTTCGATGAACAGTTCCATCCAGACGATCTCGTGCGCCTCGATGGTGTGCTCTGTGCCGCGGTTGAAGAGCTCGACGACGTTCCAGCCGTCATGGAGGACGCCGTCTGGGATTTCGGCCTGGACGTAGAACGACTCGACGCCCTTGCGGCGCGGCACCTCCGGCAGCGGCGCGCCTTCCGGGAGGAGGGGGCACTTCACCGTGTTGACGAGGATGTCCACCGGCAGCGGCACCGTCGCGCCCACAATGACCTTTGCCTTGCGTCCGGCGACTTTCTCGCCCGCGTTGACTTTCACGCCGCCGTTGCAGCACTGCGGCCAGATCCAGAGCGGGTAGCAGGGCTGCGGGAACTTGCCCTCGCCGTTCGGGTCGTGGCGCGTCACGACGTGGCGCCGCGGCCGCGCGGCGATGGCGTCGCGGTCGGCGGCGGCTGTGAACAGTTCCCGCGCGAAGGGCTTGCGCGCCGCCTGATTGGCGAAGTGGTTGTAGAAGTAGATCGCGTCGGCGCCCTGCTGGTAGAAGTTCGACGCGAAGCCCGCGTCCGTCTCGGCCGTGTAGGTGATGGCCCAGCCGTAGTTGGAGGTCATGTTGTAGTCGATGCAGGGCGCGATGACGACCGGTTTCGGCGCGAGCGCGCGCCACAGGCCGATGTCGTAGTCCTGCTCCGTCGAGGTGTTGTTGCAGGAGGGGATGAGGATGTCGATCAGCCCCTCCGCGGCCCAGGCGGCGACGTCCATGCCGTTGCCCACGGCGTCCTTCGCGTAGCACGGGACGCGGGCCGCGACGCGGACGCGGTGGCCCCACTTGCGCTCGGCCTCGCGCGCGGCGGCCCTCACCTCCCGCATGAACTGCGTCAGGAGGGGGGCGTTCATCTCGTCGAAGCCGGGGCGGAAAATCGGGATGGAGCGGAGCCAGTCGAGCTCGATGCCGTCCGACTCGTAGTCGAGCAGGTATTCCCGCGCCATCGCGAGGTGGTAGTCATAGACCACTTTCTCGCCGTAGTCGAGGGCGTTGTCATGCCAGTCGCCGCGCCAGTTGTGGCGGTACCAGCCGCGCACGTACTCCTTGTGGTCGAGCCAGAGGTCGCCGTGCTGCGGCCGCCACTCCTGGCCGCAAGTGGCGTGGTGCACGTCGTCCATGCGCATCGAATGCCAGATTTCAAGCCCCTTCGAGCGCCCGTGGCGGTAGCGGTACGCCATGAACTCCGGGAAGACCTCGTTCATGCGGCTTGAACGCAGGAACATCGTGCGGTACGTCGGCTCGGGCGACTCCTCGTCCTCGCGGAACGGTATCGGCTTCCCGCGCAGCAGCAGGCGGCCGTCGGGGCCGATCGAGCAGTCCTTCCAGTAGGGCGTGCCGACCTTCGTCGGGTAGAACGACCGCTGGAAGTTCATGTTGTAGAAAACGGCCTCCACGCCGGGAACGGCGTAGTAGTCCACGTCGTCGCGGACGGCCTGTTCAAGTTCGTCGCGCCCGTAGGTCTCAAGCGGCTTCGCGAGCCAGAAGTTCCATGCGTCGGAATTGATGAATACTGCCATGTTTTTCCCCGTCTGCGCCGCGTTCCCGGCGCCGCAGAACATTATACCAGACGACCTACTTCAATCCAGTCGAAAAAAAAACTTGTTGATTCTTGCCCGCATTTATGCGAATATTCTCACACGCGCACATTAACAAGAAAAAGACAACGCGGGACATCCCATGGACAACAACGGAAGATCCGCCGCCGACATCGCGGCGAAGCGCAGACTTGACATCATGTTCGGCTCCGGGACTGTCGCCCTGGTGGCGGCAATCTACCTTCTCACGCTCTCCACGGGCGTCTTCCCGGGCCAGTCGGCGTCGCTCATGGCCATCTACACCGGCGTCGATGAAATGGTCGCTCCGGCCCATCCCATCTGGGGCGCCATCGTCGGCGCCCTCGGCCGGCTCGGGGGCACTGGGCTCGCGTTGCGCCTGAACCTTTTCAGCATGGTGGTCTCCGTCTGCAACGTCGCCATGCTCTACTGTCTCTTCTCGCGTCTCGTGTACGGCCTCTTCGACACGCAGAAGGTCTCCGAGCAGGTCACACGCGGCGCGGCGGTGTGCGGCGCGTGCTTCGCCTCGCTCGCCCTCGCCTTCAGCGTCCCCGCGTGGATTTCGGCGACCCGCCTGCACTTCCAGGCTTTCGACCTCTTCCTGCTCCTCGTTCTCGCTCACCTCTTCCTCCTCTACATCCGCACGAAGGCCCTCGTCTTTTTCCTCCTCTTCTCGCTCCTCTTCGGCGCGTCGGTGGTGGAGTGCGCCCCCATCGTCCTTTTCGGCCCCGTCTTCGTTCTCTGCGCCTTCAGGTTCTGGCTGCGCAACGACGACTTCAAGGGATACCGCCTTTTCCTCGGCATCGTCTTCACCCTCGCCGGCCTCTGCCTCTACCTTCTCGCCGCCCACCAGTTCACCGAGCACGAGGACCTCACCCTTCGCGGCTACTCGACTTTCTGGTCCGTCGTCATCCAGATGCTGCGCGACCAGGCCCGCCTCTTCCAGGACTCCGTCCCCGACATCGGCTGGCTCTTCCCCATCGTCTTCGTCGTCCTCCCATGGGCCGCCGCCGCCGCCATCGCCCCCCGCGCGCTCAACGAGGACCGCGACTGGAGCATCGTCTTCTTCCACGTCGCCCTCTCCATCGTCGCCGTCGCCACGGTCACCAACACCCCCATTTCGCGCTGGGGCCAGGAACTTGCCTATCCGCGCGGCGTCCTCCCCGTCTTCCTCTACGCCATGACGGCCATGGTCGCCGGCTACGCCATCGCCTACTGGTACGTCGCCGTCGCCAACAGGCGCAACATCATCGCCCAGGTCGCCGAAATGCCGAACGTCAAGTTCAGCGTCTGGAGCGGCTATGTCTTCGGCTGGCTCGTCGCCGTCATCGTCCTCCTCGCCTCCATCACCAACGGTTTCGAGGCCAGCGGACGCCGCGGCGCCTTCGCCGACGAGTGCGCGCGCATTCTGCTTGAAAACCTCAAGGGTCGCCAATGGATGATCACCGACGGCATGTTCGACAACCATCTCCGCCTTGAGGCGGCGCGCGTCGGCCAGCCCCTGAAGCTGATCGAAATGCAGAAGAACGACAATCCCGTTTACATCCGCCAGCTCAAGAAGATGATCGAGACCGATCCCGAATTCCCGGAGGCCCTCCGCGTGCGCTTCCAGAACACGGCCGACCTCGGCGTCACCGCCTTCGTCCAGGATTGGCTCGCGTCCGACTCCAACGTCGTGGACCGCGTCGCCGTCATGTCGGCGCCCGACCTGCTCGTAGGCGCCGGCTGCGCCGTCGTTCCCAACTACTTCTGCTTCATCGGGGTGCGCGACCAGAATTCCCTCAAGGACGAGCCTTTCCTTGAAAAGTACGGGGAGTTCTGGAAGCGCATGCGCAAGATTCTCGCCAAGGCGCGCGGACTGAACGACCCGGTCGCCGAATACCGCGGCGCCGTCCGCCGCCAGGTCGGCTTCGTCGCCAACAACGCCGGCGTGCTCCTGGAGGACCTCGGCCGCGACGAGGAGGCCTACGAAGTTTACGGTCTCGTCCGGCAGATCGATCCAGAAAACATCTCGGCCCTCCTCAACCGCGTCGAAATGCTCCACCGCAAAGAGGCCGACGGCTTCCACGCCGCCGACCGCCCCCAAGTCGAGAAGGACCTCCGCGACTTCGTCGCCAAAATGAAGCGCCGCCTCCCCATCTGGTCGCTCTCCCGTTCCTTCGGCTATGTCCGCTCTCCGCTTCTCTTCGCGCAGCTCGGCTGGACCTGGGCCCTCTCCGGCCAGCCGGGAATGGCCCTCGCCGGCATGGAGCGCGCCGCCGCCGTCGCGACCACCGGCGCCTCCAGAACCCGCGTCCGCGAGGCGATGGCCGACATCCTTCTCCGCCAGAACGAGGACGAAAAGGCCGAGACCATGTACGCCGACATCCTTGCCGAGGACCCCGACGACCTGCGCGCCCTCATGGCCATGTCGCGCATCGCCGCCCGCAGGGGTTCCTTCGAAAAGGCCCGCGAATGGCTCGACAAGGCCAAGACCTCCGGCGCCGACAACGCCGCCGTCACTCTTGAAAGCGCCGCCGTCGACCTCGCCGCCAACAAGCCCGAGGAGGCCCGCATCAAGCTCACCGAGGTCACGGAGCTGCAGCCTCGCAACCTCCAGGCCTGGGGCATGCTCGCCGTCGCCGTCATCCAGATGCGCGACTTCGAGGAGTGCGAGAAGCGCATCCTCCCGCGCATGGAGTCGGTCGCCGGCACGCCCGACAACTACCTCATCCACATCACGCGCGGACAGCTCGCCTACACCAAGGGCAAGGACTTCTACAAGCAGGCCCGCGACTCGTTCGAGCGCGCCTCCACCCTGCGTCCCGGACTCCCCCTCCTCATGGAGTGGGTCCTCCGCCTCGACTTCATGCTTGTGGACAAGGACTCCGCCGAAACCCACGCCCGCCAGCTCCTCCGCGCCGACCGCGACAACGGCTTCGCCAACTACATCATGGGTTCCCTCATGCTCGAACGCGGCCGCCGCGACGCCGCCGAGGACTACCTCCGCCGCTCCATCGGTTCCTCCCGCTCGCCCGAGGCCCTCAACGACCTCGCCGAGCTCCTCCGCAAGACCGGAAACTACGAGGAGGCCGAGAAGCAGGCCCGCGCCGCCATCGACCTCGCGCCCGACTTCTACGTCACCTACGACACCCTCGGCGGCGTCCTTTCCGACACCGAACGCCTCGCCGAGGCCGAACAGGCCTACGCAAAGGCCCTCGAGCTCTTCCAGGAGGACCTCCGCGTCCATCTCAACTTCGCGAAACTCCTCTACAAGCAGGGCAACCTCGTCAAGGCCCGCGAAATGGTCGCCAAGATCAACCCGCGCCGGAGCGAACTCCCACCGGCCGAACAGGCGGAGCTCGCCCGCCTGGTCCGCGAACTCACCCCCGGACGCAAATAGCCGTTCAACCGTTCAACCGTTTGACGGTTCAACCCTTCAACCCCAACCCTTCAACCATGAAAAAGCTGATTCTCCTCGTTTCATCAGGTTTCGGTCTCGGCCTCTCGCCCTTCGCCTCGGGCACCTGCGGCGCAATTCTAGGCGTTCCGCTCGGTCTGGCCCTCACGCTGCTCCACGGCCACCTCGCCATCCAGCTCGCCATCGCCGCGGCCCTCACCCTGCTTGCCATCCCCATCTGCGACGCCGCGGAGAAAATCTACGGCGTGAAGGATGACGGCCGCATCGTCGCGGACGAGTACATGCTCCTCCCGATTTGCTTCATCGGCCACGCCCCCCTGTGGCACAATCTCTTCGCCGGCGGCGAACTCACCCTGCGCACCATCGCCTTCGTGGCGGTCATTTTCGTCATCAGCCGCATCTGCGACATCCTCAAACCTGCGCCCGCCCGCCAGCTCCAAGCCGTACGCGGCGGCCTCGGCATCGTGCTCGACGACCTTGTCGCCGACATGTACGCCTGGATCCTCATCTGGGGCGTCTCCGGCTACATCCTCTAGTCGTCAGTCGCCAGGGGTAGGTGATAGCAGCAGTTATCTCCTATCTCCTATCTCCTATCTCCTATCTCCTATCTGCCGCGCTCCGCCGCGTCGGCGCGGCGGAGCGCGGCACAAATCTTGCTGCCGGCGATGCCAGGAGCCTCTTCATGAAACACTCGCTTTTCCTCTCCGCCCTCCTAGCTCTTTCCACCTGCGCTCTCTCCGCCCTCTCCGCATCCGCCGGGCGCACCATCTACCTCGAGACCTTCGACAACCTCGGCGACTATGTCGCCTGTTTCAACCCCGGAACCTGCGTCACCGAGGCTGAGTGTGCCGGCCTCAAGACCCTCCGTTTCGCGCCCGAGGCGCCTGGCGCCGCGCGCCAGGGCTTCTTCCACATCCAGGAAGCGCCCTCCTCCGGCGACTGGACCTTTTCCTTTGAATTCCGCTTCGGCGGAGGCGCCTACGCCCACGCCTTTGCGCTCGACCTCCTCTTTGGCCACGGCGCCAGGCCCCAGGTCGTTACGCTCCAGATCGCCGACAAGGGCGCTTGTTTCGGCGACGGCCCCTTTCCCGAGCCGGCCGACGGCGCCGACGGCCTTCTCCCCGCCGGCAATTGGAACAAGGCGGCTCTGACGGTCCAGGACGGCCACGCCCGCCTTTTTCTCCGCAGGGGCGGCGTCCTCGCCGTCGCCTGCGAGGGCGACCTTCCCAAGGCCCCGCTCGTCGGGTGGAACCTCTCAATGGCCGACTGCCGCCCTCCCGCCCAAACCCTCCAACCCTCCAACCTTCCAACCCTCCAAGGCGGGACGAGCCATCCCGCCGGTCCGTGCGGCAGCGTGGACGTCACCCTCGTCCGCGTCACTGACGGCTCCTCGCGCCCCTACGCCGTCGGCGACCCAGACGAATGGCTTCCCGAACTCGCCGCCCGCAAGCCCGAGACAACGCCCCCCGACTTCGGCGAGGCGCTTTCGAACCGCGTCGACCGCCCCGTCGACCTCGCGGTAAACGACCTCGCCCTGAAGTTCCGCGTACCGCCACCTCCCGCCAAAGGCCAGTACCGCGTCACCCTCTCCTTCCTCAACGGCACCAACCGCCCCCCGGCCATCTCCTTTTTGCCGCAGAACGTCGGCATTGAAGTCGCCCGCCGCCGCTACTGCGCCGCCAGCGGCGCCTTCTCGAACGTCACGGACAAAGTCACCCTCACGAACGAGTCCCCCGGCCCCACCGCCGCCGGCGCCATGGGCCGCCCCCCGATCCACGTCCGCCCGCCACTTCGCCGCCGCTACCGCTACCACCAGCCAGAAATCAACCAAATCCGCGCCGCCATGGACCAGAT
>JAEEGL016623510.1_pt1 | contig 10225 bp, 7 predicted proteins | sample 9134231 | NCBI WGS metagenome assembly JAEEGL01 (sample SAMN16246548, study PRJNA631951) | gut metagenome | biome: gut microbiome; feature: rumen; material: fiber-attached | host: Bos | place: Iran: Karaj | collected 2018-10 | reverse complement strand
CCGGCCGCTCCCGCGGCTGCGACTGGGACGATGAAGAGGATTGGTAAAAAGTCATAAAAATCCCCATTTCATCGGTGAAAAAGGTGTCTGGTTTCACATTCCAGGCACCTTTTTTTATGTTTTGAAACTGTCTGAAAAACACTTTTTCACGATATGGGACATTGTTTTCCTGCTGTGAGACTATTGTCCCCCTGCTTTGCCGTACCTTCGCAGCGTGAAAACAAATGAGTATAGACATCAACAGAAAACAAATATGGATACACTGACAATCATCATCATCACGGGTCTTGTGAACTTTGTCATCCTTGTGCTTATTCTACTTAACCCGATGCTTAACAATAAAATCACGGATGCCGCCGTAGAGGACAGCCGACTGAAACACGAGAACCGCAGTCTGGAGAAAGAGAATAAGGAGTAATCAATCACACATATTATGAAGAAGATATTGATGACCATCGCGGGCCGCGAGCCCAAGTCGCAAATCGGCAAGTTGAAGACAATGAGAAAGAATTTCCTTCTGATGGCAATGACCATCATGGCGCTGGGCTTCACCGCCTGTTCAAGCGACGATAATGACAACAATCCCCAAACGGAACCGGGAAAAGAACAGGCTGAGTACACCATTATGTATTATACCGGTGGTGCCGGTGACATCGATTCTATCATGCTTGGCACCTTGGGTGACTTCTACAAAGCCAACCCAGAGGTTTACAAGAAGGTGAACGTGGTGGTACAGTTCAAATACTCTACGGCCGAGAAATTGAGCAAATCTTCCCTTGGCGAGCGTGGCTCAGAGTTCTGTACAACGTTCGGTAGCAAAACATTACGATGGACCGTTGACCCATCCAAAAATGCCAATCAGGAGGCTACTGACCCAGGTAATATCTACGGTGCCGACAATGCCGACATCACCCGTGCCGACTCCCTGACCAACTTTATTAACTGGGCGGCACGGAAATGCCCAGCCAAGAAGTATATGCTGATTATTGCCGACCATGGTGGCGGATACATCCCTGCAGGTGATTTGCCTGAGACGGAAACATCACGTGCCACTCGCGGCTTACTGGCTGACGATGGACATAACCGCAAGACCCTCTCTGTCCAGTCGCTTAGTCGTGGCATCAAAAATGCCAATGTGCGCCTGGAGACCGTTTATATGCTGGCTTGCATGATGAACAATATGGAGTATCAGTTCGAACTGAAGGGCCTGTGCGACTACGTGATCGCCTCCACCTATCTCATGCCCGATAATGGCGGCGTTATGGACGTGTTGGTCGAACAACTCAGTCAGCCGAATGTTGACATAGAGCATGCCCTCGATGAATACATTAAAGCCGACGTAAAGAGCTGGGAATCGGTGATTGAGAATCCTGAGTCCACCGTATGCTACACCGACCTGACCCTGACCCGTACCGCCAACATCAATAAGTTGGGTACGTTGATGCGACAGTTTGTAGATCGCCTCTGCGACACCTATACCAACGGCACCGAGGCTCAGAAGCAGGCTATTGACAGTTGTACTGCACGTGCCGTCAAGGTACAGGAGAACTATCCCTACTACGACGTAGCCAAATATATGAGCAGTATCATGTCTGCCCTGCCCGAAGTCTATGATGTCAGCTTCTGCCACCAGATGGAAGAAACCTTCAACAGCTGTATTGCCGCACAGTATTATAGTACTTACCTTACCGTCCATCATTATATGGTGGACTATAGCGTCCTGCTCGGTGCCAGTGGTGCCCACAACTTCCTGATGTGGAATACAGATCAAGAAACGGGTGTCATGACGCCAACGACAGGAACGTTGTTTACCGATGATGGTGAGAAATACGCGTTTGCTCTTGTGCCGACCGATAATCCCCAAAGCTACAAGATGGAGAATATGACGCTTATTGGTAATTGGGGTGGTACCCTTGCAAACACCTACGAGCAATTGGCTTTCGACAAGGCCGTAGGTTGGAGCCGTTGGCTCCGTCTCAACCGTCAGTGGCCGAACATCTTCTGTCCCAGTGGCCTGCAATTCGAACTACCCTCAGCAGACGCCAGTGTTCAGTAAATAATAAAGTCCCCGTGATTCTCGTAATACCAAAAATCGCCCATTTCATCGGTGAAAAAGGTGTCTGGTTTCACATTCCTAACACCTTTTTCACGATTTGAGACTATCTTTTCCTGCTGTGAGACTATTGTTCCCACGTCTTGCCGTACCTTTGCCATCGAAACAGCGAAACTCGACTTGCACGAGATTTGCCAGTCGAATTAACAATCACGACAAATTAGGTCAAACAAATAAAGCTTAACAATGAAAAAGATTTTCTATCTGATGGCAATGACCATCGCGGCGCTGGGCTTCACTGCCTGCACCGATGACAACGACAACCCCGAGCAGCCCGTAGTGGTTACCGACGAGAAGCCGTTCCCCTACGACAGCGAGATAGACGAGAGTGTGCGGCCTGGCGACGACTTCTTCCGCTATGCCCTAGGCAAGTGGTTAGACAGCAGCAATCCTGAGCCGACATTCTACACACAGATAGACGAAACAAACAAACAGGTACTTGCCACGGCGATGAACACCAATAACGATCCCCTGATGGTGCAGTTGCGCAGCTTGGTTGACGAGGCCATGGCAGACGACAGCCGCAGCGAGGCCCTACTCCGCGACCGCCTGCAGATGTTGGAACAGGTGGAGACCGCCGACCAGCTATATGCCGCTTTCGCCACCATGCACCAGTTGGGCTATAGTCCGATGGTACGCGTGATGCCATACGTCGTAGGCAGAGAAATCATGAACCTCATGATGACCGGCGGTAAGCCAATAGAGATGGACACGGTGATGACGAGAAAGAATCCGGAAGTACTCAAGGAGAAGGTTGCGGCCTACTGCCAGACGCTGAGTCTGCTAGGCTACAGCGACGAGCGCATTGCCGAAATCAACAGTCACGCCTTAGCCTTGGAGCAGGTGGAAATGGCAGATTTCCTCCCAACGTTCGAGTACTTTAACAAGCCCGAAGCATTGACTCGTGGCGCAGACGATGAGGTCCATGCAGCAACGGTAGCAGTGGGCGTGCTCATGGGGCTGGACAAGGAGGCACTTGAGAACAGACGGATAGCCCCCATTGGCGCCGGCATCAAGCAACTGATGGTGCAGCTGATGATGGCTGGCGAGCAGCCACGGCTCGTTCCCATTTTCCGCGACTATCTGATTTACAACGTTATCAGCCAGGATGCCGTCTGCGTACCCCATCTGACCGGCAAGACCAACCGCACAGCCATACTGAACGACTTGCTACACTACAACAAATATTACAAGTACCGCGTGCTGGTGGAAACCTACGGACGCGACAACATCTGCAAGCAGCAGTGCGAGGACATCCTGGAGCGCATGCGCCAGACGTTCATTCGTCGCGTCGATGCCCTCAACTGGATGAGCGACGCCACCAAGGCCGAGGCTCGCAAGAAGGCTGAAGCCATGTTGTTCTACATCGGCTATCCCGATACGTGGAACGACGCAATGACGCCCACCGTCAGCGGCAACAGCCTGCTCTCAGCCGCCACCCAGCTGCGCCAGCAGGCCACCGAGATGAACAAGAAGATGCTGGGCAAGAGAATCGAAGATGTCGGCTGGGACTTCTGGGGTACCTACTCATCATTCGTTACCGACAATTCCTACCACATGACCTCTGCCAATGCCCTTGTCATCCTGCCGTCATGGCTCACGCACCCCCGTTTCAACAGCGAACTGAGTGAAGCCACACTCTACGCCGACGCCATCACCTTCAGCCATGAGTTCTGCCACGGCTTCGATGCCAACGGCTCGGCGTACGACGACCAAGGATCTTCGCGCGACTGGTGGGCACCTGCCGACAAGCAGGCCTTCCAAGAGAAGCAGCAGGCCCTGGCCACGCTCTACAGCCAACTGGAGTTCATCCCCGGACGGATGGCCGACGGAAAACAGACGCTGACGGAGGACATGGCCGACTATGGCGGCGTGACGCTGGCCTTGGAATGCTACAAGCAGCGGCTCACCGAGCAGGGCTTCACGGGCGCGCAGATGGACGAACAAATCCGCAAGTTCTTCCTCGCCTACGCACAGATAAGTAAGCATGAGTCGGAACTCTCGCCGGAAAAAATGGTGCAAGCATTCGGAGATGACCTTCACTCCCCCTTCCACGTCCGCGTCAACGGCATGATGCGCCTGCAGGACGACTGGTACCGCCTCTACGATGTCAAACCGACGGACAAACTCTACCTGGCTCCTGATCAGCGCGTAAAGATTTGGTAAGTATTAACCATAAATAACAAACAACAATGAAAAAGTTTTTCTATCTGATGGCAATGACCATCGTGGCAGTGGCCTTTACGGCCTGCACGGACGACGAAACGTCGTCGAACCTTATGATTAACAACGGCGCTACAGAAGTAACCATCAACCGTCTGGGCGGCTCAGTGGAGATTCCCATCACGGCCAACGGCGAGTGGACGGCCACCATCTCAGGCAACGAGATGGACGAACTGCTCTGGAGCGACGTGGAACAGGCAAAAGGCAACGGCAACGGTGTGCTGACCGTAGACGTGGATTATCTCAATCCTGCCCTGCAGATGCACGAGCGCAAGGCCCAGATTACCGTGAAGAGCGGTGACAAGACGCAGACCATCACCCTGCGCCAGTACATCGGAATCAAGGATGGTGAGTCGGCTCCCAACGATGGTACCGAATACTACCCCGACCTATGGCACGGCAAGGGCATCGGCAAGGGTCTCAACCCGCTGACGGGTGACATGTCGCCCAACTTCGTCCTGAACATCAAGAACGTCATCAATCTGGCCAAGGATGAAGATTATTCCACACTGTTCACTCAGGAGACCCGTCCTGGAATGACTGCCGATGTACTTTTGCAGGACACGCTGAGGGACAACCTCGACTCCTTAGGCGTACACTGTATGATCAACGTGAAATTTGCCAAATTCACATTAGGCTTGGAGGTGGATTACAAGAACAAAGGCCAGCAGGTGGAGCATCAGGCCATCTATACCGGCTCGCAAGACCTGGAATATCTCTATGCATCCACCTCATCATCTGACATCGCAGCCCTTTTGGAGGAAGAATGGGATGAAGAAAACAATAAATGGGTAAGCAATGCAGACAAATCGAAGAAAGTCGTTTCCCCTGGATTCCGCAGTGCATGGGCCAATGTGATGAAGAACAAGGACAATGATGCAGAATTCACAAAAGCCGTCAACAAGATGATTTCCCAGTTCGGTCCCGTGTTTGTCGATGGTGCCACCCTCGGCGGCAGCGTCTTCACGGCCATCGAGTACGACTCTCTGAGTGTTGAAGACAACTTCAAGGTCAACGGCAAGATTACCGCCAGAGTGGCATTGGCAGCCATACAAATCAATGGCCAAATAGATGCCGGCTATTCTAAGGAAGGTACGGACATCTGGCAGAACTCCCACTTCTACTGTGCCATTTCGGGCGGCGCCCAGTCATCATATAGCAAGTTGTTGGAACAAATGAACTCCAACACTCCCGACCGTACGGCACTGAGGGATGCCGCCAAGGAGTGGATGGAAACCATTAGAAATTCTAACGACAATAACGACAACACCGCTGTCATCAGCGTAGAATATACGGGCATCTGGAACCTCTTCCCCTGGGATGTCGCAGATAAGATCAAGGACGTCGTCTTGGATTATTATAAAGACAAGAAGACCTGTATCTCCATCGACGACATGGGCGTTAAGAAGAAGAACCAGCGTTGAACGCAACTTTCTGACCTATGAGCCACGACAGAAAATATATAACTCTCGCAGTGACGGTGCTGGCAGCCCTCGGGCTGTCGGCCTGCCACGACGAGTATGAACTAACGGACGTTGCGCCACCGACGGGCATGAAGGTCTCGCCCTTCACCCGCGCTGCCCAAGAAGATTCCATGACCATCAAGGACTTCCGCCGCAGTTATGGTGTGGGATTCAGTTACGATGGTATCTGGGGCCAGCCCTGCAACCTGCGCGACGCACACTGCCGCGTGCTCGACTTGGAGCAGGTGCAAGCCTGCAGCGATGAAATCAATTTTCCGTTGTTCTACACTTCCACCAACAACGAGACCACCATCAAATGCACGACGTCCCTCAGCCACAGCGAGTACATGCAGGTCACCTCTTTCCATGCGGATGTCGAGGCCGAGTTGCTGGTGTTCAACGGCAGTTATGCGGCCAACATCAGTGTGGCGGAAAGCGGCCACACCAACGACTTCTTCTGCGACGTCAGCTATGTAGCCCCCGCCATGAAGATGGAGCTGCAGGACGCGTCCATCTCCGCGCTCGTGACGGAAGAGGGCTACACGGACATGCTGACACCCAATTTCCGCGATGCCGTTGACTGGATATACAAGTTCCGAAATTCCACTAACGTCAATGCCATCGTCGATTCCTTCCTTGTGTGCTACGGCTCGCACGTTGTTGTCAGTGCATCTGTGGGTGGCTCTATCGACATTCACATGACCATGCAGCGCGACTCGCTCAACGACATCTACACCAACCGGGATTTGGGCATGGCCATCGTGGGAGACATCTTCTTAAAGGTATCGTATAGCGAGGACTACAAGAAGGAACTCAACCTGCTCAACTCTGCCGACTGTAACATCACCGTCAAGGGCGGCGACTTGAGCACCATCCCCAACGAACTGATGCACTTCCGTTTCGGCGAGCGTCCAGACCTGTCGGCATATGCCGACAACTGGCTGAAAAGCCTCAACTACGCGCCCAACGACTACGCCAACAACAATCTTGAGATGACCGATATGCAGGTGGCGCCCATTTGGTACTTCATCCCCAATGAGGATGTGGCCCGCTTGGTAAGACTCCGTGTAGAAGGCACCGCCGAGGAACTCATCACTGAGGCCGGTTACCAGAACTTCACCAACACCAGCTTCCAGTTGCCACAGAGCGTCGCCTGCAAGATGGGCGGACAGAGCACCACGTTCAGCCAGCCCGCCGTGGCCAACGTTATTGCCTCGGGCCGCTACGTGGCCACCATCTGCCGCGAGCAGATCGACCTGCCCGGAGTGGGCGAGAGAGAGTTGCAGGTGGTCTATCCCATCTACAACCAGCAGGTGAACCTGAGTTGCGGCTATGCCACCTACGGCGACAAGGCCTACAAAGTCCGCTGGATAGGCGGGAAGTGCAAAGTAGAGCGGGACTCGCTGTGTGCGCCCTCGGCCGACGGCACCATCTACATGACCTACGGCGTGCCTGGCTGCGTTCAGTTTGCCAACATCAAATACCAGCCCTGCCACACCGTCATCGGCTACGAGTGGCCGATGGCCATCACCAAGAACGGTACCATAGATGCCTCGAAACCCTACTACCTGACCTACAAGAGCGGCACGGACTTCCTGCTGCGCACGACGGACGGTCAGGAGCAGAGCGGCAACCTGGACGGTCTGCCCAACTGGACACTGAGGAACGGGCGCATGGCGCGCGACAAGAATTACTATTATTACTGGAATCCTAATGAAGTGAATTACCAATGAACGCAGTCAAAGACATATTCAAATCGCTGACAGCCGCAGCAGTTTTCGTGCTTGTGACCTCACTTTGCTTCTCGTGCAGCGACAACGACTCCGACATGCCGCCCGTGGAGGTGACGCCCTTGGAGTTGAGCGAGCAGCAGGTGGAGATAGGCAGCGACGGACGCTATTACAGCGTGACGATGCAGGTGAATGGTGCAGACCTTTCGCTTCAGGATGTCCATGCCACCACCTATGCCGACTGGATACGCTTGGAGGCCGACACCATCAGCCGCGACGGACGCCTGACATTCTACGTCAAGCCCAATACCGACACACGCAGCCGCGACGGTATCATCACGTTGAGCCTTTTAGTTCAAAGTTCAAGTGGTTTCAAGGTTCAAGATTCAAGTTCCACGGTTGAGTTCACTGTCCACCAGCGCTGCGAGGCCGAGGACGATGCCAACGCCCTGAACGGTGACGTCATCACCCGCAAGGCCCGTGTGGGCTACGGCTACAACATGCTTATCGACTACATGAACCCGGAGTGCGTCACCGAACCCATCCTCGACTATGAGAAACTGGTACAGGCCGAGCAGACCTGGGGAACCATTATTGCCGAGGAGGGACGCGCACAGCAGAGCCTCAGTTACCACAGTTCCTACAGCATTGAGGAAATGTCATCGTGGATGAGCAAGCAGACCACCACCGAAATGGATTTCCTCTTTATCAACAAGTCTGTCACAAAGTATCAGAAGACCTCGGACTACGACCTGAGCCAGCAGACCTTCGGCTACAGTTCGCTGAGCAAGGTGGTGGCCACACGCTACATCGACGAGGGCAAGGTGCAGAGCATCATCCGAAAGGGCGGCGACATCTTCACTAAGGAGTTCCGCGACATCTACAACCAGGTGAACAGTAGTCCCACCGCCGACAATGTGCGAAAGATGATACAGAAGTTCGGCACACACCTCGTGACCTATGCCGATCTGGGCGGACGCTTGGACTACTCCGTGAACTTCCGCTCCGAGGAGACTAGCCATGAAACCGTGGACAAATACATGAAGTACATAAACGGTAAGGTGAAGGAGGACAAGAATACCAAGGAGGCTGCACGCGCCATCATCAGCAACGGCGGTCTGAACTTTGACATCTACGGCGGCACCGAGGCAGCCATCACGGCACTGAAGAACCATGCCCAGGCCAAGGACCGCTACGGGCAGGTGGATCCAGGCGTGCTGGGCGAGTGGCTGAACAGCATCAAGACCAGCAACCCACAGAGCGTCTCGCTCGTGCGAACCACGATGCAGCCCATCTGGCAACTCTTCACCAACCAACAGGCCCGCGCGGAAATCATCAACCACATCCTTTCCCTGGCCTACAGTGAGGCCGGCGAGGTGGGCGTGCGCCTGCAAGAGTTGGGACTTGACAACTACTACCGCTTCGACGTGAATAACGAGATGCTACAGTTTGGCAGCGATGCTGGCAGCACCCTAGCCAAGATTATCTACTTCCAGGGGCTGCCCAAGGTGGAGGTATGCAACGAGTATGTGCCGGAACTGCGCGGCGACCGTCGTGTCACCATCTTCTATCCTATCTACAAGGGGAAGACCAACATACGCCGCGGCTTCTTCCTCGGCGACGGTGAGAACGCTCCCGCCGAGGTGACCTTCGATCAGGAGGGTGGCTGCTACGTCAGACAGCTGGAAGGCTACGGCCCCGGCGACCGCCTCACCACCCTATATTATATAGACGGTGGTTTCTATCCCAGCAGCTTGGGCATCAATATCCCAGAATATCAGATGACCGTCAAGGACGAGTGGCTGAAGATTGGCGACGTGGCCCATCCCATCGTAAAGATTGGCCCGGACTTCTGGACCCGGAAGAACATCGGCGCTGAAATGAAGTTCGGAAACACCAACCGTGGACGCTTTCAGGTAAGGGAAACCATGATTGACGGAGTTTTGTATGCACAGATTTTCGGATCAAACCAACCGCTGTTCAGCTCGAACTACGCGGACGTGTATGGCACTGCCACCGACAAAGCGACGGGGAAGTCCACACTGTGGTTTCTGCCCACGCTGCCCGACAAGGATGTGCTCACTACCTATCTGGGGAACAACCACAAGTCGCTGTTGAAGGGCCAGGCTTCAGGCTTCGAGGCCGACTTTGCCGGTTTCTACGGACACTACGACCCGCGCGACGGACACGACATGGGTGAGAATACCCTCAGAGACAATGACAGCCTGTGCTATGTGGCCTTTAAGACCGACTTGTCGAGCGATGACGGACAGGCTTTGGTGCTGGCCCCCGACTACTCCTGGCAGTCGTACAGCATTATGTCGTCGCACAACAACTATTTTCCGGTGAGGCTGCACCGTACTTCTTACTATATACATCAAACAAATAAGTAATCAAAATGAAAAGGAAATATTTAGCCATTCTCTTGGCATGTGTGCTGCCCTTGGCATCTGCCTGCAGCGATGACGACGACAATGCCGTCAGTGAAAAGGAAGCGGAAGAGCAGGGAATCAGCTCAAACCAGCAGAAGTACTACCAGATGATGCTGTCGCAGTTCTGCACGGTGGACAGCACCTCTGCCGGAGCAGTAGTTTACCACCCGCGGCTGGGTGAGACCATTGAGGCCACACAGCCCAGTGTCTATTACGTGGGTGTGGAGAGCGAGCAGGAAGCCCGTAACTGCTTCACAGCCTATT
>JAEEGL016149459.1_pt1 | contig 10225 bp, 1 predicted proteins | sample 9134231 | NCBI WGS metagenome assembly JAEEGL01 (sample SAMN16246548, study PRJNA631951) | gut metagenome | biome: gut microbiome; feature: rumen; material: fiber-attached | host: Bos | place: Iran: Karaj | collected 2018-10 | reverse complement strand
GTTCCTATTCCTGTTCTTCCTTCACTATTTGTTGGTAGTCTATCTTCTACTAGATCATATCCATCAAATGTTCTTGGATCTATCTTATATTCTTCGTTGTAATTTACATCATGTGTTTCGTTATATAATATGTCTCCACTTATTACATCAATGTGTTTTTCTACCAAGCCACTTTCTACTCTTTGATAGTAGTAATTTACTGTTACATCTTCATGTCCCATTGTTCCATTAGCATTTGCTGGTGTTTCTACTAAGATGTAGTTAGTGAAGTCTTTAGAATTAGTTTCATATGTATCACCTTGTTTTAAGTTAGAATCTGTCGAAGTATCAAGAATTTCTCCGGTGTCTTTATCTATATGGTTAACTGTTAATGATACATTTTTAACATAATAGAATACTACTTCTGTAGGATCGATTTTTATTGTTCCTTCTGTATTTCCACTATTGTCTACATATGTATATCCTGAAATTGGTTTTTCAGACACTATATACCTTTCATCTACTTTTCCTTCTTGATGTTCTCTTCCTGATATTTCTTCTCCTGTATATTTATCAACATACTTAATGTTTACTATTCCGCTTCTTACTTTATAGTAATATGTTATCTCTATTGGTTCTAATGTTGTAGTTCCTGTTGCATTTGTTGGTAGTCTATTTGCTGATACTTCATACTTAATTGGTACATTATTTGATGGATGCGTCTCATATTCATCACCAACACTATAAGTTGTTTCTTCATCTTCTGCTAATGTTACAAATAGCCCTCCATTTTCAAATGTATCTTCCATATGATGTACTATTACTTTTGTTGTCTTTAATCTATAATAGTAATTTACTACTTGTGGCTCTACAGTCATAGTTCCTTCCGCATTACTTGGTGTTTCTGCCAATTCATATCTTTCATCTAATTCATTACTTGTCTTAGCCTCTGTAGTATATTCATCATCTACTTTTCCTGATATATGTTCACTTTTTGCTACGGTTCCTAATTCTCTTAATGGAACAGGTGATTCTGTCTTGGTTCCATCTGGATTTATTATATAATGATTTACTATTACTTCTGCAGGTTTTAATCTATAGTAGTATATTACCTCAATATTTCCATCTATATATTCTCCACTAGCATTCTCTACATTTTCACTTACTAAATTATATTTTGTTATATCTTCATGTGGTTTAGTTGCATACATACTTCCTATAGCACCTGATTTATTTTCTGTTGGTGCTAATGTTCCATCTGCTAGCTCTATTGGAGTAGTTGTTCCTTCTATGAAGTGATGTACTGTTACTGTACCTTTTTGTCTCTCATTTAAAATGTCTATATTTTGTTCTTTTTCATCAACTACTACAGGATAAGATTCACCATCCAATAAATAACCTTCTGGTGCCACCATCTCTGTTATATAGTAATTACCATATTCTAATGTTGTTTTCGCTTCTCCTTGCTCATCAGTAACAAGTCTTCCAAGACTCTTACTTTCAATGTTTATACTATTAATCTCGAAATCATCCAAACTATATGATGGAACTTCTACATTCTTCTCATAAGCAAAAATTAGATAATATTTTTTTCCTGCAACTAATTCACAATAAGTTTTTTGATTAGATAAATTTCCTGAAAATTCACTTAGTTGCTTAGCACTTGAAGTTATTTCTGGCGTGTCAGACAAATATATTTTACCTTTGTTTCCATTATAAGTTCCATTAAGACTAGTAGATATATCAACCGAATATCGTCCTTCTTTTCCAATTAAATCAACTGGCATACTAGCTATAGCTTTTGTTCCTATGTAACCTTTGTTATTTGATTTGTATTTTCCGTCATATCCATAGTCAAATCCAAATGTTTTCATTTCATATTCTGCATTATATAATGTAGTACTATTTACAAAGAATTTATCTTGACTAGAATTAACACTACTATCTTTTCTGTAACCAATAAACAAATAATAGTTATTACCACCTTGCAACATTGTAGAATAATCTTGTGAAGATACATTTCCAGAAATATAAACAAATCTTCCATTAGTATCATAATATTGAGGGACATATCCTGTTGTATTAACAGTTGCAAATCCTATATCACAATTATACTCACTAGAAATACTACAATTTAATTTCAATATATACGTTCCAGTTTTATTTCGTAAATTAATATTAGCCACCGAAATAGCTGTAGAATCATTAATATTATAATTATTAGAAGTCATTACACCATTTTGTTGTACAAAACCATAGTTTCCTGACTGATTATATTGAATACTTACATCATTCACTATATTTCCAACAGTATTCTTTGGAACTGAAAATTGTTGATTACTAGAAACCATTTCAACTTGCTCTAACTTATCATAAATGTTTTCTGATATTAAGAATTCTGCATTAGGTATTTTATTCCCATTTTCATCTATTTTTGTAATTTTTAAATCGTTATTTTTCTTTTTATAATAGTATGTAACTATTATTTCATCACCGCTATAATTTCCATTAGCATTATCTGGTATATATACTAGTTCATATTGTTCATTTAATTCTTCATTTGAAATTGGTTCAGTAGTATATTCTTCATTCACAATTCCATATCTTTCTTCTTCTTGAGCAGTTTCCCCAGTTTTTAGTGGTACACCAATTGTTGTCCCAATAATATAATGTCTAATTGTTAATGGTATTTTTGCTTCTTCATAGTAATAATTTACTTCTGTTGTTCCTTCAACAAAATCTCCTTTCGCATTAGCCGGAAATACATATTCACCATTTTCATCCATTTCTAAATTATATTTTTCAATTTCATAATTTGGACTAGTATCATATTGTTCACCAATTGAACCTTTATATTCTTCATCAGTCGCTAATTTTGTAGTAGTATATTCTTTTGAATTATTTTTTAAATAATGATGGACTATAACAGTTGATTTTTTCTTATTTGTAATATTTATAGTATGATTACTATCAATAGAGAAATCAACAATTATAGGTTCTTCATTCAAAATATAATCTTCTAACGTTCTTATTTCTTGTATTTTATATTTGCCAAAAGGAAGTTCCATAGAAGCTTGTCCGTTCTTATCAGTTGTTACTTCAACCTTTTTGTAGTCTTTAGTATTAGGTTGTAATCTAATACTATTTATTTTAAATTTGTCTTCTCCCTGGTCTACTGAAGCATCTTTATAATAGCCCAAATGTAAATAATAAATCTTTCCAGCTTCTACTGTCTTCGTATAATCTTTAGCACTGCCAGATGTTCCACTTGTATAAATTAATCTATTGGTACTTGTTGTCCTTACTGGTCTAGTAGTATTTTCCGTAACAAAAGCATATCCATAATCAGTGCTTTGGCTAGAAACCTCTGCATTAACAACAATATCATATTTTCCAGTAGCATTACTTAAGTCTATTGGTATATATGAACTAGCTGTAGAGTTCGCTTTAGCACTATTATTAGACTCGAAAACTCCATTATTATTTATAAAAACAAAATTTTCAACTTCAGTATCAACTGAATAAATATTAATTGCATTTATACAAATTTGATCTTGATTTGAATCAGCACTTCCATCTTTTCTATATCCTAAATGCAAATAATAAACTTTTCCCGCATCTAATAATTTTGAATAATAGTCATCTGCCCCTTTTGTACCAGATATATAAATAAATCTATTTGTACTATTACTATATGTAGGAGCAGTTGTATTTTCTGTAATAGTTGCATATCCAATGTCAAAACTATTCTCACTTGAAATTTCTGCATTTATTTCAATAACAAATTTACCACTAACACTAGTCAAATCTATTGGAATATATGAATTGGCCGTAGTATTGGCAATTCCTGTTGAATTTCCTATTGTCATCTGATAATTCTTTCCATTTGACGGAATCAATTTATCATTTGATTCAACAAAATAATATAAATTATTTTGGACTAATTCGCCTTTTAATGAATTGTAAGAAACACTTTTATTTATATTATTTGTAACATAGTCTTCCCCATTATCAACAATATTATTTATTTCATTGCCATTTAGAGAACGTTCATCAATCTCTTCTACCTTGAATTTAACCCCTTGTAATGGATCATTTGTATCTTCATCAATCTTATTTATTTTCATCACATTAGAAGATTTTATATATTTTACTACAATTTTATAATCATTTGTAATATTTTCTATTATTGGTAAAATATATGTTCCATCATCAGCCACAAAAAATTCTTGCTCAACATTGTTTATTTTTATCCATTGAATCTCATAACCATCATCAGGAACAAACTTAATTTCCTTAGAATTATTTTCTCCATGTTTTACAATTTCATAGGCTAATTCATCTTCTCCAGAAACAGTTCCTCCTTTTACTCCTTCATTTTTTTCAACAGAAGTTATTATTTTATATTCCTTCTTCTTATTTGTAAAATCAATTTGAGTCTTCACTGCATGTAATCTCGGCCCAGAAATACCAATAACAATTCCATTGTCATAACTATTACTTGTATCTTTTCTTCTAATAGTTTGGTTATCAATAGACAAGCTGTTTGTTCTAAAAAATCCTCCAACCACAATAGTTTGATCTTTTAAAAATCTTAAGAACTCAAACTTATTGTATATACTAGAAGAATCTCTGTTTCCATTAATATTCTTATACCAGCTAATACTTGAATTATTATATACTTTCACATAATAAGGATAACTAGATGTTGTAGCACCACTTTGACCAATATCAGAACCACTTGTACTTACTACAGCCCAAGTACTATCATTAAAAACGTCCATTCCATCTACATACGCAAGTGTTTTAGAAAAAATTGTATTAAAACTACTATTAAACTTTGTAACTTTGCAATTACTACCAGTACCACTTAATACATAATAATTTCCATTTTCAGTACTTATAAACTTTTTAACTGAAGAAAGTTGTGAAATACTTTTTTCTTCTTTTATATTTAAATTACTATCAAATATAAGTACTTTATTATATCCCAACCCCACAATCTCATTATTTATATTTTTAGTAATTTTTTCTATTCCATCATAATTTATATTTTTAGCAGCCAAGCAATTACCTTCTAAGTCAAACTTAGCTATAAATGGTGTGCCTGTATCTCCTTGTCCTTCACGTCCACTAATGGTAATTCCATTAGAAAAAGTATGTCGTGCTAGAGCTTCTCCATAAACAATTAATTTATCATCATTAGTAAGTAGTAAGTACTTAGTATTTATAGTATTATAACCTGTTCTACTTATAAGACATTTAGAATCTAAATAATTTCCATTTTTATCAAATTTAACCATTGTTAAATGGTTGCTATCCGAATCAATTATTACTCCATCAAAGCGAATATAGTACGCATTCGAAAATAAATATAAATTTTCTTCAGAATCTTCTAAAATAAAATCTGTCTTTTCACCAGTGTTCCAAGATAATGCCGAAAGTGATGGTGCCCCCGCAACTCCGTTTTTCCCATTCTAAGTTGCCATAAGCATTATATTTTTTAATTTTTCCATCACGAGTATATATTGATATATACCCACCATCACGTGTATTTACTAAATATTTACATTGTTCATTATCTGAAGAAGAATCTAGACGATTATAAAATCTCATACCCGAACCTACTGTATAAGGCTCTCCTATAGAAAATTCTTCAACCTTTCCATTTACTTGGTATCCATCAGCAGCAATAATTTCTTGAGCTGTATAGGCTCCAGCAGGCAAATCAAGTTTGATTTCTCCATTATCGTCAGTAGTTACCAAATAATAAGCCTCTCTATTTATACTCGAATATGTTCCTATAATTTTTCCATTAACATCTCTTGCATAATTTTTACCATTAGTTACATTATAAATAGCAAATTTAGCACCTTTAATTCTAGCTCCTGTGTTTTCATCTTTCTTTGTTAATAAAAATGATGGAGTGTCTTCAATGGTCAAATATACTCTATTTTCCTCACTAGTATAAGAAATTTTTTCTTCATCTTGGGAAGTATAATTTAATACAATTTTGTCATTTTCCCAAGAAGCCGTAAAGCTAATATCTTTAATACTTTGATATCCATTTGGCGGAATAGTTTCTTTTAATACATAATTTGCAGAATAATTTCTTGTTGAATCACTTAACAATAACTTTTCAAACAATATCTTACCATTTTGATCTGTTTTTCCATCAGCAATTTTTAAATTATTTTTGTATAACTCAAATTTTGCATCTTGTAACGGCTCTACATTTGTTAATTGGCCATCACTTATATTTTTAATTTCTTTAATCTTATTAATCTCTAATACAAATTGAGGAATTTTCTCGTTTTCTATAGTAAGCACTACATTCGGTATATTTCCTTGATATCCTATTTCAGTTTCTTTCACATTTCCAGATAATATTTCTACTTTATATTCTTCATCGGCACTAATGACTTTAAATCTTATTGGTTCGATAGAATAATATTCATCATTTGAAACTTCTGTTAATGTATATTCATTTCCAAGTTTTAATCCTGATAAGTTTATTTCACCATTTCTGTTTGTAGAATAAGTTACACTATTGTTTGGCAATCCTTCTCCTGTCAAGCGAAAAGTTACTTTATTAATTAAATTATTAGTATTTTTTTCTACTTTAATTACTTTTAAGGTTGGACATACTTCATCTTCTACAAGAATTTTTGCTACCCATTTATTATCCTTTTTTTCAATAGAAATATTTTCTTTTGTTTCGCCTTCTATTTTTTCAATTTCTAAATTACCTTCAGTATTAACTGTGGTAATAAATCTTATTCCTTCATTATTAATCTCATAGTTTTCAGGTGATTTTATCTCTTTTATTTCATAAACTTTATTTGCAACCAAATTATTAAATGTTATCTTTCCATCACCCTTAGTAACATCTGACCAAGTTTGGTAAGTTTTTCCATCATCTAATAATTCAGAAAGTATATATGTGGCTCCATTTACTAGAAAATCCTTTGATTTTTGATATTTATATAATTCTAATTCAAATTGTCTAACTACTCTAAAACCAACTTTATTAGGCTCAGTACTCGTTCTATATTTACCTTCATCAGTAATTAAACTAAAATATACTGCATGTTGACTATATGCTTTTTTATTTAATTCTACATCATTTGGAATTTCAACATTATAATTAAATGCAAGCTCATCACCAGAATGGATAACTAAATTTCCTAAGTCTATTAAAAATGTTTTAATCTTTTTAAAATCTGTAACTTCATCTGCTCTTTTCCAATGATTATCGACATTGGTTAAATTGTTATCTACATTTTCATTTTCAGAATAATAAATAATTGCTTTATCTTTTATTTGTTGTGGAACTATTATTCCGTTGCCATCCATTGTTGTTGAAAATTCAGATTCTAACTCCCTATTACCTAATACCGATGTATTTCCTTTAAAAGGTATTTTTCCTACTATTTGGACATCAGTAATATTACCAGAATAATTATTTTTCAATACAACATTAACTTGTGCTGTATTTTCAATACCAGTTTTATCTTCAATATTAGCAACATCTGGAGCTATAACTACATCATTTTTATCATTAAAATTACTAATAGTCTCAAAAGTAATTAAACCGTTAGGTGCCAACAAATTTATCAAGCAACTATCTTTATTAACATTTTCATCAATATTTAAATTATTATTTATATCATAAGAATCTTTTGCTTTATTGATATATATATTATTTATTTCATTATATGCATATAACTCAAAATAGCTTTCTTTCGTTTCTGTACTAGGATCAGTACTTATATTACAATCAATAGTAATACTATATGCTTCTTCAGTAGAACTACTTGTAAAAATTTTAATGAAATTTCCCATATCATTTGACATATATTCATAAGAGATTATCGAAACATTATTATTATTTATCTTAACAGAATTAATATCTAATTTAACAATATCATCAGGTACCTTGACTAAAAAAATTCCATTGCCCCATCCTCTTAAATTTCTATATAAATCAAACTCCGTATTTATTATAATTTTTTCATTATATTCCGTTTCTTGAGTTGAAATTGCATTTTTAGATAATGTTAAATATGCATTAGAAACAGAACTACTATATAATGCATTTTTTGATTTTAAAATGCTATTTTCCTCATCAATTATTCCAACAACAGTTGACTTTATTTCTTTAAAATCATTAAATTCTTCTTCCGAATATCTATTAATAATATAGTTATCATTTATTTCTTTTGTAAAAACAATATTTATATCTCTATCCTTGGTTATATTTTCAAGTTCTACTCTTATATTCTTTCTATTTCCCAAATCAAACGGTTTCGAACTAGAATAATTCAAATAATTATTTTTATCAATTGTTAATAATTCCTCATTGTTTTCTTCATCTATAATATATATTCTGCCATCATTCGCTAACGTATCACTTAAAATATCAACTCCTACTTTTTTATATGTTACAAATTCCTCAGTACTCATATACTGACCATTAGATTGCAAAATTTCATCATAAAGTACGTCTCCATTTAAATTTGCTTCTCTAAGAATAATTTTATTTCTTTCTCTAGTACCACGATGGAAATACCACTCTACCTTATATTCGTCACTTTGATTTACATTCTGATTATTATATATTTTTATAGGATTATCTTTAGATATAACATATCTATAATAAGGCATAGCAATATAATTACCAATATTAATTGCTAAATGGTCATTTCCATCATTAACATGTTTATTAAATACGTTTCTACATACATCAGAAACTATATTAGATTTATATGGATTAGAAAATTCTGTATTCGAATTATTATAGCATTCATAATAGCTTTGAATTGGTATAACTAATTCAATAGACTTATCTATTTTATCATCATATACTTCCAAAGGATACTCTACTAGTATCTCATAAATATTATCTCTTTCTACCTTTGAAGTAATCTCTCCATTCTCATTTACAATGGCTTCATTGTCTATTTTAAACTTTCTATTTACACTGTCATAAATTCCCTCAGCAGCTTTATGCTTTAATTTCACATCTATTGGAGCATATCCATTTAATGTAGGCAAAGTTAATTCGACATGATTATTCTTTATCAACGATTTTCCAATATTTTCATATGTTCTGAATTTAGCTTCTAATACAATTTTGTTATTTTCTTCATCTACTCTATCATCTAAACATCCATAACTATTATTAAGATTAGACATTGACGTACTAACATTAGTATACCAGTCAACTGTTAATTCAATTTCTTTCCTAATTATGTGAGATTCTCCATTTGAATCAATATATTCACCTTTAAAAACTACTTTATTATCATTTCTTGAATAATTATTTATATTGTCTTGTAAAGCTGATACAGTAGTAGAAGTTCTTGAATAGTCGCCACTCCTAGCTGCTCCGCTAATAAGTTTTTGTGTTCCACCCTGCATATCATTAAAATAAATATTTTTTGTATTATTTCCAACAGTATTATTTTTTATTTGTAAGTCTTTTGGAATCATAGTTTTTAGATAAAAGTTTTTTCCATCTATTTCTATCTGAGCATTTTTCAAAGTTCCCTCATATAAAACATTAATGTCAAAATACATATTATCACTTGTTCCAATTTGTTTACATGTTCCCTTAATTTTTTCTGCTTCACCATCATAGTTCAGGTCTCTCAAGAAAAACGCACTAAATTTAACATTTTCAACAATATTTTCAGTTATTTCTCCATTTTCATCTACTTCATATACTGCATCATCTCCATCTTGGAATTGTTCATATGTCATAGCTCTTGCTAGTTCCGGATTATATACTTGGTTTTCTTTATTTAATTTATTATTTTTAGTATTAAGAAGCACTATTGCTATAATCGCTGCTATTGCCAAAATAAATATTGTTGCAGCTATTGCTATTGTTTTCCCAACACTTAATTTTTTTGTCTTTCGCTTCTTAGGATTAACCTTGTCTAATCCCAGCTCTCTTTGTTTTCTTTCTTCTTCGTTTTTAATCTCATTTTTCTTAAAACCAATGAGATTTAATAAAATAGAAAATTATTTAAAAATAATGAAAGAAGAAACATATCAATTTATAGGTAGAGTTGAAGAAAGATTAATTACAAAAATGAGAGAAGTTAAACTATATACTGAAGCAAATATTAAAAAAAGTAATGATTATGTTAATAATAATATAAATGAATTTTCAAAGAAAGTAGATCAAAATTTTGATTTATTAGCAGGTCAATTAATAGATACAAGAATGAGAATAAAT
>JAEEGL015763635.1_pt1 | contig 10225 bp, 7 predicted proteins | sample 9134231 | NCBI WGS metagenome assembly JAEEGL01 (sample SAMN16246548, study PRJNA631951) | gut metagenome | biome: gut microbiome; feature: rumen; material: fiber-attached | host: Bos | place: Iran: Karaj | collected 2018-10 | reverse complement strand
TGTTTCTCTGTAGCACGATCGACGGTATTGAGGATCTCTACTACTGCATCTACACCACCTACGATAGTGTAATCCTGGTTTACAAGGGATGATAGCTTTGATTCCAACACTTTCTCTACTTCCTTTATTGTATCCGGACTTGTACGGTCCATGGCTGCTATACGCTTGGTAACGTCCGCCTGTCTGTCCGGTGGAATCGCTCCAAGTATCATGGCACTCTGTGCAGGTGACATGTAGGACAAAATAAGAGCGATAGTCTGCGGATGCTCATCCTGAATGAAGGTAAGTATCTGAGAAGGCTCGGTCTTACGGATAAACTCAAAGGGCTTAACCTGAAGTGAAGCGGTAAGCTTACTGATAACGTCAAGAGCTTTGTCCTCACCAAGAGCTTTTTCAAGCAGCTCTTTCGCATAGGTAATACCACCTTCCGCAATATACTGCTGCGCAAGGCACACTCCGTAGAACTCCTCAAGAACAGCCTCTTTTATCTGAGAAGTAACACTTCTGGTATTGGCAATTTCCAGTGTGAGCTCTTCAATCTCTTCATCCTTAAGATGCTTAAATATGGCAGATGATTTCTCCGGCCCAAGGGCAATAAGGAGAATCGCTGCTTTTTGTGTTCCTGTAAACTCGGCAATCAGGGAATTGCCGCCCTCCATTTCAGCTGTTGGTTCCATATATTACTCCCCACATATTGAATAATTTACTATGGTGATATTTAGTTTACTCATTCCGAATATCACCCATAGTCTTCGTTCAGCCAGTTACGAAGTAGTGTCGCTGCTGCTTCAGGATTCTCCTCAACAAACTTCTCGATAAGTCTCTTGGTCTCGGAGCCGGTATCCATCTCGATATCTTCAAGCACTTCTTCAGGTTGGGATTCAAGGAGCTGTTCAACAGAAAGAGGCTCGGGTTCGGGCTCTTCTTCCTGCTTCTTGGAAGTCCACATGCTTCTTACGATGATAAATGCAAGAAGTCCAAGGATAATAAGGATCATCACGATCTGAAGAATATCGGTAAGAGTGATGTTCGATCCTGTTCTATCAAAATAAATATATTCCGTATAAGCCGCCATCGCTACATTTTCAGCTGAAATGCCGGTAGCCTTGGCAACTACATTGATCATCTCTTCGGGGACATCTTCTTTGACAGGCTCTGAATTGGCAACCTTGTACTCGTCCCAGGTCATATTATTGTTGTCGGCGGCTTTATAATCTTCCTCTTTTCTTACCACATAGTTGATAGCGGTGACGGATATGGAAGACTTGTCGTATTGAACAGCGCCGGGATTGTTTTCTTTTACAGTAATCTTCTCGTTAGGAAGATAATCTCTTGATTCCTCAGTGATAGTTGAGGAGGAATTGGTATTGTCCTGAGTCACATAGGTAGTCTCATCGCCCTCATTGGAGTCTGTTCCGGGAATACCGTTTACTCCGTTGACATTCTCTGCATTGTAGATATTCTCGTGACTGAGAACGCCCTGGGTCTGTCCGTCAGCAGGTGTATACTGATGATCTGTTACCTTCTCATTGGAGAAATCCATAACCAGATTGCTGGCAACTTCGACGTTGTCATAGAGCTTGGTTCCCAGAAGAACTTTTCTTACTTCTGATTTAACCAGCTGCTCCGACTTGGCCTTAAGTGATAACTGCGAGCTTGCCATACCGGCCATTGTAGTCTCTTCGCTACCGGTAAAAAGCATGTTGCCTGCTGTATCAAGAATAGTAATGTTATTGGTAGTCTTATTTCCGACAGAATTGGCAACCGCCCTTGCAAGGTAAGCTGCGTTATCCTCATTAAACTCAATCGTATCATCGAGAGTCAGAAGCACGAACGCAAATGCTTCCTCTTTATTTCCAATGAGTGTTCCGTCATTATCGGGAATATTAAGCTTGACCTTAGCAGTCTGAATAGCATCAAAAGTACTTATGAAATCCTGCTCAAGCTGACTTTCCAGATATTTGACATATTTCTTTTGTTTGTCGGATTCTGTTGTGGAGAAACTTCCGTTAGTTACATTTTCAAAGGCATAGCTATAAGCCTGGATATCATTGGCTTCAAGGAGAAGACTCGTCTCTCCTCTGTCTTTTTTAAGAACCCTGAATTCCAGTCCGTCCTCTGACATTTTGTAATTAACTGAATTTGAATCGAGAAGTTCTTTGATCTGGGCAGCTTCCTTGCCGGACTGTGCCGTGGTCAAAAGAACATACTGAGGCTGGTTGAGCACTGTAACCAGAATGATCACAGTAAGCAAGATAACAGCGCCGGCCCCAACGATAAGACGTTTCTGGCCCGCGGTAAATTGATTCCACCAGTCGAGGATTTTTTGCCATATGGCCCGTAATCTTTCAGGCATTTATCTCCCTCCCCTAGAAAAGCATACTTCTACTACGAATATCCCACTATGAATGTCGCGATATCGCTCAAATCTGCATCTGAGTCAGTTCTCTGTATGCAGACAGAGCCCTGTCACGCACTGCAATGGTATACTGAAGAGCTGTCTGGGCCTTCTGAAGTGCAATAGACAGGTCATGAGTATTATCTGTCTGTCCCAAAGCCCATTTGATCTCTTCGTTCTCGGCATCCGACAGATAGGCATTGGTAGTATTGATATTCTCCACCGCCTGATCGAATATGAATTTGAAGGAATCGTTCCCCTCTTCCTCCTTGCCAAGAACATTGTATACTCTGCTGTTGGTTTTCTCCGCGTTGCGGATAACCTGCGAGGATACATTTCTAAGTTGCGAAATATCCAGTGATGCCATAATTTAATCTCCCAAATTCAAGGCCCCTTGTGAAAGACCTGTAAATCATTTGTTATGAGTTACCCAGTTCCAAACCACGTGTAGCCATACTCTTACTGGCATTAAAAGCTGTTGCGTTAGCCTCATAGGAACGGCTGGCGTCAATGAGGTTTGTCATTTCAGTAACAGTATTTACATTAGGATAAGTAACATATCCATTCTCATCAGCATCGGGATGTGACGGATCATATACGATATTCATTTGTGTCCAGGTATCGTCCCTAACCTCCACAACCTTAACGCCCCTGCCGGAATAATGATCCAGCTTTTCATTAAGGATTCTGGAAAATGGAGTCTGTGTGCCCTTCTCTGCGAAGGTTACAACCTTTCTGATGTACGGAGATTTGGCTCCATCCTCAGTTCTTGTAGTATTGGCATTAGCGATGTTCTCCGAAATAATGTCCATTCGAAAACGCTGCGCCGTCATACCTGATGAGTTGATATTGAAGGAATCAAAAATACTCATGGGCGTGCCCTCCTTGAAACATCATCAAATATTATGATGACTTTGATGCGGCCTGCAGGTTGGCGAATTCATTTTTGAGTCCCGCCATAAGACCCTGATATTTAACCTGGTTGGCTGCAAGGGTGACATTCTCCGTATCGATATCCACGTTATTCTTATCAAGTCTGTAGGAGAAATTGGAATAATCGTTGACTACTCTTGGCTGTAAATGCTTGTCTTTAAGATCAGCGACTTTGGCATCCATAGTTTTGTATCTGGAATTGCCAAGAGCCCTCTCAAGTTCATCCTCGAAATTGAGGTCCTGTCTCTTATAACCGGGAGTATCAACATTGGCGATATTGTTGGCAATGATCTCGTTTCTCGTCCAGGAGGCATCGGCAGCCTTGTCGAGAACATTGATATAATCAAACACATTGCTGTTTATCATAGTCCCTCCATTTATCACAACTAAACATGGACACTCTATCTTATTATATTAATGATAAGATTTTTTAATGAAAAACACAAGGGTTTTGCACTTTATATTGTGTTTTTGTGAGCGTCTTACTACAAAATATACACTTGCAATCTTCGAATAATCAAAAAGGGATTTATCAACTTAATGATAAATCCCTTCATCAATGTCACATCCTGATAATAATTCATTTCAATATTATTGTCGGCTGTTTACATCTCTTGCTTTAGCTTTTTGATTTCGTTAAATACAACATCGTTGGTTACCTTGATGTAGGTTCCCTTCATTCCGGAAGATCTGGATTCTATGACTCCTGCGCTCTCGAATTTCCTGAGGGCATTGACAATTACACTTCTTGTAATTCCCACCCTGTCGGCAATCTTACTGGCAACCAGGACTCCTTCCATTCCGTCAAGCTCTTCGAAGATATGGATGATAGCCTGCATCTCCGAGAACGAAAGTGTGCTGATAGCTGATTTAACAACCGCAAGTTTTCTACTCTCCTCGGCATTTTCCTCATTTACAGCCCGAAGCATTTCAAGCCCCACCACTGTGGTTCCGTATTCACAAAGAATAATGTCATCTATATCGTAGGGTGCCTCGGTTTTATAAATGAAAAGTGTACCAAGTCTCTCCCCTGCGATTTCGATAGGAGTTATGATCGCCTGGAATTTGGAAAAATCAATTCCTTCAAATCCAAGGGTCTCCAGATTAACATTCTCTTTGGTGGAAAGAATTGTTAAAAGCCTCTCGTTCAGCATTGGGTCGATAAAAGAACCTACATTGTCAACAAGCAGATCACTTAACGATTCCACGTTGGCACTTTCACCAATGCCCAAGACTTTACCCTTTTTGCTTATAACAAACATATTAGAGGATAATATGTCGCATAAAACTCTGCAGATATCGTTGAATACGACCTTGCCCGAATTACTATTGTGAAGAAGTTTACCAATTTTTCGGGTCTTATCCAGTAGCTGTACACTACTCATTGCATCTCTCCTTTAATTTGTTATTTCCCCTGTGTTATAGTTATCGAAATATCGCTAATAAAACTACTACACTATTGTTATGATAGCATAAAAAAATAGGCGCTTCAAACAATAAAGCGCCTACAATTATGAAAAAAAGCTTAATTTATCTAAAAATTTAATATATTCACTCTTCTGTCTTCTTTTCAGGCTTGGCTTCAACATGACCGCATTCCTGGTTAAGACATACGATCTTGTTGCCCTTAGCTGCCATAACGCCGCCGCAATCAGGGCATTTCTTGGCAACGGGTCTTGCCCAGCTCATGAAGTCGCAATCGGGATTACCGATACATCCGTAATAGATTCTTCCCTTCTTGGTGCGCTTCATTACAATATCTTTGCCACACTTAGGGCACTCAACACCTATTTTTTCAAAATAGGGCTTGGTGTTCTTGCACTCAGGGAAACCGGGGCAAGCAAGGAATTTGCCGTGAGGGCCGTACTTGATTACCATGTTTCTGCCACAGTTCTCGCAGATCTCATCGGTTACTTCATCCTGCACCTGGACCTTCTCAACCTCTGCCTCAGCAACCTTAACAGCCTTGTCAAGATCGGGATAGAAATTCTCGATTACAGTCTTCCACTTAACTTCACCCTCAGCGATTCCGTCCAGAAGCGCCTCCATGTTGGAAGTGAAATTAACATCAACAATCTGAGGGAAAGCATCAATCATCATCTTGTTTACAGCCTGTCCAAGCTCTGTGATGAAGATTGCCTTGTTCTCTTTGGTTATATAATGTCTTGCAAGAATTGTTGAAATTGTAGGTGCATAAGTACTGGGTCTACCGATTCCAAGAGCCTCAAGGTCATGAACCAGTGAAGCTTCTGTGTAGTGAGGAGCAGGCTGAGTGAAGTGCTGAGCACTGTCAAAGGACTCGAAGCTAATCTTGGTATTGGTATCAAGATTCTTCATGAGAACATTTTTCTCAATCTGATCATCCTCATCAGTGTATACATTCAGGAATCCATCAAAAACAGTCTTGGACGCAGCAACTGTAAATCTGTGCTTGCCTGCGTCAATCTTGACTGAAGTTGTTTCATATTTGGCAGCCGCCATACGACTTGCCATAAATCTTCTCCAGATCAGCTGATAGAGTCTGAACTGATCTCTTGAAAGATAATCCTTGACCATTACTGGTGTATTCTCGATGTAGGTAGGGCGAATTGCTTCGTGAGCATCCTGAATCTTACCTTCATTCTTCTTGGCTGTTGCGCCCTCTGACAGGTACTTATCGCCAAAGTTCTCAGTGATATATGCATTGGCTGCAGCTACTGCCTCATCGGACACACGGGTTGAATCGGTACGAAGGTAAGTAATAAGACCTACAGTACCCTGCTTGCCAAGCTCAATTCCTTCATAGAGCTGCTGTGCAACTCTCATAGTTTTCTGAGTTGAGAAGTTAAGGCTCTTGGAAGCTTCCTGCTGAAGTGTTGAAGTTGTAAAAGGAAGCGGAGCCTTCTTGGTTCTCTCGCCCTTCTTAACATCGCTTATCTGATACTTGGCACCCTTAAGCTCCTGACAGATCTTCTCAAGCTCTTCCTTGTTCTTGATCTCTTTCTTCTCACTGCCTTCACCATAATAGTGAGCAACAAGAGGTTTCTTCTCACCCTCTGCCTTAAGATTAACATCAAGTGTCCAATATTCACTTGGAATAAAGGAATCTATCTCTTCTTCTCTATCAGCGATGATCCTGAGTGCAACAGACTGTACTCTTCCTGCACTGAGACCTCTCTTAATCTTAGCCCAGAGAATAGGTGAAATGCTGTATCCAACCATTCTGTCAAGAACACGTCTTGCCTGCTGAGCATCAACAAGATTCATATCGATGTCTCTTGGATGCTTCATTGCTTCCTTAACAGCGTTCTTGGTAATTTCATTAAAGGTAACCCTCTGCACCTGTGCATCAGCCTTATCAAGCTTAAGCGCTGTAATAAGATGCCAGCTGATTGCCTCACCCTCACGGTCCGGGTCGGTTGCGAGATATACTTTGTCAGCCTTCTTGACCTGCTTACGAAGCTCTGCAAGAACGTCTCCCTTTCCTCTGATGGTAATATATTTGGGTTCATAACCGTTCTGGATGTCTACCCCCATTTGGCTCCTTGGAAGATCTCTGACATGTCCGTTGCTGGCTGCAACCTCATAGCCTGTTCCCAGGAACTTCTTGATAGCTTTGACCTTGGTAGGTGACTCCACGATCAGAAGTGAATTTTTCTTTGAACTTGTTGATTTACTTGTAGCCATTACTGATTAATTGCCCCTTCACAAAAAATAATTGAATTAACAAATGTGATTTTCGGTCACTTTCTTATTAATATACATTTTTAAAGTTTTCGTCAAGCAATTATTTTTCAAGGTCTTTAAACAGTTGCCCTTCTTCTGTCCTTGAGATGATGTGACAGCTTTTCCTCATACATGCGTCTGTCTATGGATTCCATGAACTCCTTGACCTTCATTCCGCTATCTTTATCGTATACAAGAGCGCCCGCACTTACGGAAAGATTCATCTCTTTTTTGTTGCTCCAATCAATATCTGCAATGGATTCCTTGACATTCTCTATTCTTCTGTCGAGTTCCTTGGTGTCATTGATCCTTGTAATTACACAGAACTCATCTCCGCCGAATCTTCCAACAATGTCATTATCATCAAAGCTTACTCTGAGTACTTCCGCAATACACTCAAGAACTTCGTCACCGGCCTTATGTCCGAATTTGTCATTGATGGTCTTGAAGAAATCTACATCGATCATAATTGCAGCAAAATCCCTGTCCTGAGACTGTGATATGGCATTTCTCATAGCCATGTCAATTCCTCGTCTGTTAACAACTCCGGTAAGATAATCCAGGTTAATGTCTCTACGCTGAACATAGATAAGAAGTATCATGCAGGCAAAAATGGTTGCAGCATACTCAAGATTGATATTGTACAGCATTACCTGCAGAAATCCGCCTACTGCAATAATTAGCGGGAAAGTAATTATAGGAAGTCTGTAGCTTCTTATTATTCCCCTTCTGAACACCAATACATATGCCATTACCGCCAGGCATAAAACCACATGTGTGATACCTCTTGGAATAAACAAAGGTCCTCTGTTGTAGATACCTTCTGTATAGTAATAAAACCAGCCTTTTGAAAAAACAGCTGAAAATGTAACTAGAACAAGATTAATAAATGCATAAGCTTCAAGAGGTATAATAAACATTTTCCTCTTTTTCTTATCTGCATATATCGTGTAACAATCAATATATTTAAGCGCAAACAAAAATCCAAAGGGATCCAGCGCAAAAACGCCGTAAGAAGCAATCATCTGCAGTATTATGAAATGGCCGCCAAGAGCTTTTCCTATGTCCCCAACAGCGGAAATACCCACAAGCACCGCAACCAGTCCAACCAGCCTGATAAATGCCTTATTTGAGCGTGATTTCTTATCGTTCTCCTGGAAAAGAAGAAGCATCACAGCAAGAAACAACGTATAGATATTTAATACAAATCCCCCATTTGACAACAACAGCATATTTCTTCTCCCACGTAAAGTACGTTTTTTCTCCTCCAAAAAATTAGCTAAACGAAAAAAACTTTGAATATACTTTTACTATATCGAAAGAAAATAATCAAGCGTCCACTTTACTTTAGCCAAATAAAGTGGCAGTCCCCATCAATGGTTCTGCCACTTTTGATTGTAATTATGAAATTTACATAAAGTAATTATTAAATTTTTACAGACTAATTTAAGTTATATGACAACTAATTTAGTTAACATGCACTCAAAATTAGCATTCAAAATTTCGTATTAAAAATAACTTAATCTTCGAGCCATTTAGTCTCTTTATCAGTTTTCTTAGTAAACGGTCTCTTGATAGCCTGCTTAATGCCGTTAGGAAGGATATATTTAAGCTTCTCTTCCGCCGTTCTCATTGTTGAAGCATCCGGGTTATCCCTTGTAAGCTTGATGGCATCGAATTCGCAGCGTGTTGTGCAAAGTCCGCAGCCAACGCACTTGTTGGGATCTACAATTGAAGCTCCGCAGCCAAGACAACGGGATGTTTCCTTCCTTATCTGCTCTTCGGTAAATACCTTCTTGGTATCACGGAAGGTAAGCTCTCCGGGTTTCTTGGCATCAGCGGGAATCTGACGTCCAACATGGTCATAGTCCTTAACAAGAATATCATCCTTATCAAGCTCAATGAAGAAGTTAGGATCACGGCCGATTGTAAGTGATGAATGAGGCTGTACAAATCTGTGAATAGACTCAGCACCCTCTTTACCGCAGGCAATAGCATCAATGGCAAATCTTGGTCCATAGAACATATCGCCGCCTACGAAGATATCCTTAACTGTTGTCTGGAAAGTCACCTTATCAGCTATGGGAGCAGGTCCTCTGAATTCCACTGCTTCATCCTTAAGGAGGTCACCCCAGATAGTAGCCTGTCCAACTGAAAGGATAACGTTGGAACATGCAATTTCCATGGTCTCATTCTCATCATACTGAGGATCAAAACGTCCTTCGGCATTCTTAACCTGAGTACACTTCTTGAATACGATGCCTTTTACCTTGCCGTTCTCTGAAAGGATTTCCTTGGGTCCCCAACCGCCTCTGAACTCGATTCCTTCTGATTCAGCGATCTCGATCTCTTCAGGAAGAGCAGGCATGATATCGCGGGTCTCAAGTGATACCTGAGTGATCTTGGGAGATCCGCAGCGGATAGCTGTACGGCTTACGTCGATAGCAACGTTACCACCGCCGATTACTACTGTATCACCTGTAAGCTTATAATTCTCATCATCAATAACATCGTGAAGAATATCAACACCCTTGATCACGCCTTCTGCGTCCTCTCCGGGAACATTTACGCCGCGTCCACCCTGGCAGCCGATTGCGATATAAAATGCCTTATATCCCTCATCTCTGAGCTGCTTAAGAGTAATATCCTTACCAACCTCAACACCGAGACGAATGTCTACACCGAGATCTCTTAATACATCAACCTCAGCCTCAACAATGTTTTTCTCCATAACGAAGGAAGGAATACCATAGGTAACCATTCCGCCGGGTTTCTTGTTCTTATCAAACAGTGTAGGCTTGTAGCCCTTAAGTGCGAGATAATACGCACAGGAAATACCTGCAGGGCCGGCGCCTATAATTGCAACCTTCTCGTCAAAGCCGCCGCCAAGCTTAGGGATTACCTTCTCAGGTACATATCTTGTCTCTGCGTTAAGATCACGCATAGCAACAAACTTCTTTACCTCATCGATAGCAAGAGCCTGATCGATGGTGCCTCTTGTGCAGGCATCCTCACAACGGCGGTTACATACATGTCCGCAAACTGCAGGAAGCGGATTGTACTTCTTGATAAGCGCAAGAGCCTCGTCATATCTACCCTGAGAAGCCATCTTGATGTAACCCTGAACAGGAAGGTGTGCAGGACAAGCTGTCTTACAAGGAGCAGTTCCTGTCTTATGTGTGTTTATAC
>JAEEGL015094693.1_pt1 | contig 10225 bp, 4 predicted proteins | sample 9134231 | NCBI WGS metagenome assembly JAEEGL01 (sample SAMN16246548, study PRJNA631951) | gut metagenome | biome: gut microbiome; feature: rumen; material: fiber-attached | host: Bos | place: Iran: Karaj | collected 2018-10 | reverse complement strand
TCGCCGGTCTGAGGCACGGTCTCGGGCTCGGTTACAGGTGCGGGCGTTCCGGCAAATTTATACTGATTAAGGGCAAGGCCTTTGCAGGTCCAGTCGGTGTAATCGGTGTTCTGCTGGTTGGAAATTCCGCCGCCGCCTGCTACTAAGAACATACCGAAGTACAGATCATCCTGGCCGTAAACGAAGGAATCAGCGCCTTCTACGTCAGTGACCGTGAACAGTTCTTTCGGAAGCTTCGCAGTAAATTCATAACCGTTATCAAGCTTTACGATCTGGTTCGGAACTTTTGCAGTGATATCAGCGCCGCCTGCATTATCATCATCGAGCAGACCGTTTTTATGGTTGTGCTGAAGGACGGTAAGCGTATCGCCGAGCTTGAAGGAAACGAACTGTCCGGTGGTCTCCCAAAGTTTATTTCCTGGGTTGAAGTTAATCTGTACCATATTATCCTTTTCAAGGCCGATCGCTCTTACAGCTACTTCAAGGCCGTCGTCTTTTACGTTAAAGAAATACGTTACGCTCATATCGCCGATCTGGCCGTTTGCCCACGAGGTGGCATTGGTCTTATCGATGACGTAGGAAACGCTGTAGTCGCTGTCATTGAAGAGGCCTGCGGGAGCTGCTTCTTCTCCGGTATAAGCCTTCGCTGCATCTTCATCAGCAAAGAAAGCGATCCAGGCTACGTCGATAGCCCAGTTCGAACCGGTACCGGCCATCATATCGAAACGTGCCCAGGTGCCGTTTCCGGTCCACTTATTCGCATCGCCGCCTTCGTCCATAACGGCGTAAGCGAGATGCCATTCACCGTCGGCAACTATATTTTTTGCGATAGCGTGAGGCTCGGCAATAGCAATATAGAAGTCGATCGTCTGAACTTCGGTATTGGAAGTTCTGTACTTAATAACGGCGTACTTATTAGCCTCGCCGATATCAAGCGGGGTCTTAAAGACAAGCCAGGGGTCGTTGTTTTCGGCAACGTCAAAATTTACGTATCCGTCCTCAAGTGTCATCGTAACGGATTTGTTTGAATCTGCGTCAAGATCGTTATAAAGATCTTCAGCTGTTTCTAAGAAATCCGGGCCTTCTGCCGCGAAAGCACTGATAGAACAGAGCGAAAGAATCATTGCGATTGCCAATACGACAGTAATGAATTTTTTCATGTTTTTTTCCTCCTCTTTATTGTTTGAACAATTTCCTTGATTTAGCGGTTATAGCACCGCCGATAGTTTGATTTATTTTAACACGCCGGTTTTGGCTTCGTCAATATTTTTTTTATGTGTTTTACTGCCGAAAAACAATTTTTTATTGACAACTTTTCTGCGTTAACATACAATTATGTTCAGAGATCCAACCGGCCAGTTAAAACATATTTATGCAACCGTATGAAAGAAGATTTTTCAATAAACGAAAACGATCGCCTGATCCCGGAACATCATTATTATTCCGAGTATAATGATTCGAGCCTTATTAAAGAGCACGAACAGTATTCGGTCGAAGATTCTTACGTGCCGGAAGAATTTCAGGATTACGAGGGAAGCGGTTCTTCCGCGCTGCTTTCAAGGCACAGCTCGGTAATGCGCAAAAACCGCAACAGGCTGGGCCGCCTGCTCGCGCTGCTTGCCGCCGTAGCGGTGCCTGCCGCGATCATTATAATTACGCTGATCAATTCCATATACGTTGACGTCCGCGACTATAAAGCCGAAACTGAATCGCTGAACGTAAAGCTGCGGCTTCATTCATTGTCCGAAACCACCGAATTTAAAGCCGTGCTGACAGACCGGAACGGAAACGTTGCCGGCGAGGCGCAGGTCGACCGGAAGGCTCCGGAATTGCTGTTCGAAGGGCTCGAAGCCGGAGAACTGTATTACCTTGAAGTTTTTGCGGACGGCGAGTCCAAACTGAAACTCAACTATATTTTGCCGAAAGAAGACGTGCCTTCTGCTGCACCTTCAGATCTAACAGCGCCTCCCGATTCTACCGGAGATAACGGCGGTACTTCCGCCACCCCGAACGGGCACGGAACTGTCACGCCCGGACCGACGGCACCTCCGGATGCGACCGGGACTATAGGCGGAACACCCACGCCTCCTGCCGTGACGGAAGTTCCCGCGACGGCGGAAATTCCTACCGATATTCCTACCGATATTCCTACCGATATTCCGACGGAAATTCCGCCGGAAAGCCCAACTGTGACGCCCGAGATCACTCCCGAGGCTCCGACAGACGTTCCTACTGACACTCCTACCGATGCTCCCGTACCTGCCGTAACACTCTCAAGTTCGGGCGCAAGTTTCGACTACGTAACGCTGACGTTCGCCGCTGCAAATATTGACACCGCGGATCTCATCGTATCTATAAACGACCGCATCGTATCGGGCACGTCCGACGGAAGCGGGAACCTGACCGTCACCGCAAGCGGCCTCTCCCCCGGTACGCAATACGGTTACACAGTCACTGATAAAAGCGGAAAGCAGCTGCTTTCCGGCAGCATCACGACCGCCAGGCGCTCAAGCGTACAGATCACATTGTCTTCATTCACGAATGATCTTACCTGGGCGGATCTGGAATTCAACATCGTGAATCCGGACGGAAACACGGTCACCGCGACACTTGACGGGAGCGCATGCGATTTCAATATCAGCAATAACAAGATCCTCTGCGCTTTCAGCGGGCTGGCTGAAAATTCAAACCATACGCTCAATTTCTACGACTGGGACGGCAGCCTCATACTATCTCACCAGTTCTCGACCAGGGCAAGGGCGCATGCTTCCGTTTCAGTCACGTCTGAAACGATCGGATACGACAGCGCCTCCATCCGCTTCGCCATTACCAATCCGGACAGCAACGCATTGAGCGTACGTTATGACGGCACGGTCATAGAACGGTCGGTCAGCGGCAGCACGTACACACTTAGCAGGACCGGCCTCGTTTCCGGCCAGACGCACACGGTAGAATTCCTCGATTATGACGGCTCTGTCGTATTCAGCCGCTCGTTTGCGGCAAGGGCGCGAACCCCCGCGACGGTATCATTTACTCAGATCGATCCCGGTTTCAACAAGGCGACTGTTAAGATGAGCGTAAGCAATCCTGACGGCAATACTCTCGAACTCAGGCTGAACGGGACCCGCGTCAACGCCGATCTGTCATCCTCCTCACCTTCCGCGACGCTCACGGGGCTGAGCCCGAGGACAACGTATACCGTTTCCGTCTATGATACTTCCTGCAGCCGGACCGCCGCGTCAACGAGCGTAACCACCGTATCTTCGTTCTCATTGTCGCAGGACGGCTCGGGCAATGCGACGTTCACGCTGACCGACGAATTCAAAGCCTTATATCCAAACGCGACGTTGACCATCACCGACAGCCTCGGTCAGGCCATACCCGTCACTTCTCCCGCTTCCGGAAGGTTTTACGCCGCGGCAAACGATATAGCGTATACGGACACTTATTCAGTGAAGATCACGTCTTCCGGAAGTACCGTTGACACGCTCAGCACGACTCTGACCGGAAAAACGAGGCCTTCATTCTCCATGGAGCACACCGGTTACGCACCCGCCACGCTCGAGGAAGCGCGGACTTCCGAATGGAACGAAAGCAGTATAACGTATCCCGGGAACAGGTATATTTACAAATCAGGACACATAGATACCGTTCTCGAGAACGCGGAGGAATACGTTTATCTGGAGGGCAAACTTCGCTGGACCGCACTCATTTTTAAAGACTCCTCCGGAAAAGTTGCTGACATAGTAGTTTCCGGTATAGGGATAGAAGATACTGTTTTCGAATTTACGAAAAGCGTAGATATTGACTTCTTCATCTTCGCGGACAACAGCGAGATCCCCGCAGGAAATTACAAAGTCGCTATGTATACGACAGACGGATATGATTACGAAGAGATGCGGACGTACGTAGAAGACGCGAGGGACGAAGGCAATACAGCTGCCCGGACGGCACTGACCGACCTCTTCACGGCTTCAGGCAGAAAGATAACATCTGAAGTGAATTTCAACGTAACTGAAGATCCGGATTTCGGATACGGCTGGGCATATGAAGACAGCGACGCTGTCATTGACGGCTCGACTGTCACCAGAGCTTTCAGATGCTCGTACGTGCCGCCGGACGAAGAAGACATCGAAGGCTTTATTACAGTTGTCGCCGCCTCTGATCCTGCGACGCAGCTCAGGACAGAATCTCTCGGCACGGCAACAGTATTCGGCAAACTGGTAGAGAACTTCACGTACACTTCTCCGGGACCTGTGTACGTAATAATCTATCGCGGCACGTTCTCCCCTGACAACTTCCTTTCGGTATTATACATGCCGAATTAAACGCAGAACAATTGCAGCTTTATACAGTTTCAGACAGAAAGGAAATTGAACAATGATCACTTTCAAAGAAAAACCGGAAAAAGTTCAGAAGACGGTCACTACCGTTATCACCGTGCTGCTCCTTTGCTTAGCGGCAGTTTATTTCATTCTTCTGATCGGGGGGCGCTGGATCTTCGGCGAAAACAGCGTCTTTTACAGAAGCCTGAATCCGTTCAGCGGCGCCGGAGACTACGTCAAATGGATAAGGATAATCAGCTACGGCTTCTTCTTTATCACGATAGGCTATCTGATCAGGCTGTTCATCAGCTGGGTGCTCACGTTTATTAAAAAGGGCAAGGCGATATTCAACCTGCTAAGCTCGTTCATCAAATATCTGTCGGTGCTGATATTCATATTCGCGTCGCTGAGGGCAATGAACGTTGACACCGGCACGCTGCTCGCAGGCATCGGGATATTGTCCCTGATCGTCGGTCTCGGAGCTCAGCCGCTGATCGAAGATATAATATCCGGCCTGTTCATCGTGTTCGAGAACGTATTCGACGTCGGAGATATCATTATCGTTGACGGCTTCCGCGGCACGGTGCGCGAGATCGGCATACGGACAACGAGATTTGAAGATACGAGCGGTAATTTTAAGATCATGAACAACTCCGACCTCCGGACCGTCATCAACCTCACCGACCATCTGACACTCGTTCCGTGCGTCGTGCAGATCGAGTACGGTGAGTCGATCGAGCGCGTAGAAGCGGTCGTTAAGGATCATATCGAAGAGATAGGCGCGGCAATACCGGATATCGTGGAAGGACCGTTCTACAAGGGCGTTTCCGAACTCGGCGCTTCGGGCGTATCGCTCAAGTTCGTGGCAAGGTGCGAAGAGGCGAACCGGTTCCAGGTGGAAAGAGATATGAACAGAGAGTTCAAACTGCTGTTTGACGCACACGGCATCAATATTCCGTTCACGCAGGTCGTTGTCCACCAGCCAACCGCTTTCAATGCGCCGAACGAGAAGGACAAGGCAAAATCGAAGGAGTTCCTTGACAGCCAGCGTGATAATACGGCCGAGGCGTCGGACAACGATTACCGTGCATGATCTTTCTTTTCCAATAACGTCTGAAAGCGACTGAACACTGCTGTATAAATTTTATTTCGCCGTTAAAATCGCTATTGCGTCCGTCCACAAAATGTGGTATTATAACCGCCGGGCCTGCACCAGATGATGTTGCAGAAACACCGGCAGAGATTGACCCGGACAGCGCCCTTCTCTTTAGACGAAAGGTACTCAGACACAATGGCCGATTCCAGGCAGAACAATATCGTATCATTACCCGGCTTCGTTGACGTGCACGTGCACTTCAGGGAGCCGGGTTTTTCGTATAAAGAAACGATGGCGACAGGAGCTGCCGCGGCGATCGCCGGCGGATACGGTGCAGTATGCACGATGCCTAACCTGAACCCCGTGCCTGACAGCCTCCGTAAGCTCGAGCCGGAACTCAGGGCTATTGAAGAGGCGGAAAAGGCTGTCGAAGAAAGTACGCGCAGCACGTGCGGCGTCAGCAGGACGCTAAAAATACTGCCTTACGGCGCCCTTACGGTAGATGAAAAAGGTGAGCAGCTGGCCGAACTGGAAGAACTCGCACCGTACGTCGTCGCTTTTTCGGACGACGGTCGCGGAGTACAGTCTGCCGCCATGATGCGCGAGGCGATGCGCAGAGCAAAAGATCTCGGAAAGCTGATAGCGGCGCATTGCGAGGACAATTCCCTTCTCCGCGGCGGATACATTCACGACGGCGCTTACGCTAAAAAGCACGGTCACAGAGGCATCTGCAGCGAAAGCGAGTGGAGGCCGATCGCGAGAGACCTGGATCTGGCGGCGGCAACGGGCGCGGCGTACCACGTATGCCACGTCTCCGCAAAAGAAAGCGTCGAACTGATCAGGCAGGCTAAGAAGAGCGGCGTAAACGTCACGTGCGAGACCGGACCGCACTACCTTGTCCTCACCGACGAGGATCTTCAGGAAGACGGAAGGTTCAAGATGAATCCCCCGCTCCGCTCCCCGGACGACCGCGACGCACTCATAGAAGGAATAATTGACGGCACTGTGGATATGATCGCGACCGATCACGCGCCGCACAGCGCCGAAGAAAAAAGCCGCGGGCTCGAGGGCAGCGCGTTTGGAATCGTAGGACTCGAAACCGCCTTCCCGGTACTGTATACTAAACTGGTGCGCACAGGGATCATCACACTCGATGAACTGGTAAGGCTCATGTCCGGTTCGCCGGCAAAGCGCTTCGGCATCCCGACCGGAGACATCAGGCCGTTTAACTGGGATCTCGGCAATGAATTCACGGTCGATTCATCGTCGTTCGTTTCGAAGGGCAAGGCGACTCCCTTCGATGGATGGATATTATACGGAACTATCGTTTCAGATCTCGCGGGGTAACTCCCCGCTTTTTTATAAGCCCGCACAGGCAGGCTGACTACTCAAGGAGGTTCTTTTATGGCAAAACGTACGGATGTAAAAAAAGTGCTGATCATCGGCTCCGGCCCGATCGTCATCGGACAGGCGGCGGAATTTGACTACGCGGGAACGCAGGCGTGTCTCGCACTAAAAGAGGAAGGGTACGAGGTAATACTTTGCAACTCCAACCCCGCGACCATAATGACCGACACGTCCATTGCCCATAAAGTATATATGGAACCGCTTACGCTCGAATACATAGCAAAAATACTGAGGTACGAGCGGCCCGACGCTATTGTCCCCGGCATCGGAGGACAGACAGGCCTGAACCTTGCGATGCTGCTCGACCGCAAGGGCGTTCTTAAAGAGTGCGGCGTGAAGCTGCTCGGAACCCCGGCATCGAGCATCGAGCGCGCCGAGGACCGCGAATTGTTCAAAGAAATGTGCCAGTCGATCGGAGAGCCCGTTATCCCCTCCCAGATCACATATAATATGGACGAGGCCAGGAAGGCCGCGAAGGAGATCGGCTACCCCGTTGTGCTGAGGCCCGCGTTCACGCTGGGCGGCACCGGAGGAGGCTTCGCAAATAACGAAGAAGAGCTCGAAGACCTCGGCCCCAACGCGTTCAACCTCTCCCCCGTCAGCCAGGTGCTCATCGAAAAGAGCGTAAAGGGTTACAAAGAGATCGAATTCGAAGTCATGCGCGACTCCGCGGACCACGCCATAACGATATGCGGCATGGAAAACGTTGACCCGGTAGGCGTACACACGGGCGACTCCATCGTCGTTGCCCCGATCCTCTCGCTGCGTCCGGATCAGGTCAAGATGCTGAACGACAGCGCGATAAAGATCATTCGCGAGCTTAAGATCGAAGGCGGCTGCAACGTGCAGTTCGCGCTCCATCCCGAGACCGACGAATACTACCTCATCGAGGTCAATCCGCGCGTTTCCCGCTCTTCTGCTCTGGCTTCGAAGGCCAGCGGCTACCCGATCGCCAGAGTCACCGCGAAGATCGCTATGGGCATGCTGCTCGAGGAGATCCCGGTGGCGGGCGGCACGGCGGCAATGGAGCCTTCGCTCGATTACATCGTTGCCAAATTCCCGCGCTTCCCGTTCGACAAATTCACCGACGCTCCGAACGTTCTGGGCACGCAGATGAAGGCAACGGGCGAAGTGATGGGCATCGGCGCGACGCTCGAAGAATGCTTCCTGAAATCCGTCCGCTCGCTCGAGACCGGCGTGTGCCACTTCCACAAAGCAAAATTCGACGCATACCGCACGGAAGAGCTGCTGATGTACGTAAGCGAATTCCGCGATGACAATATTTTCGCGATCGCCGAGCTTCTGCGCCGCGGCACGAGTATAGAAGAACTTCACGCCCGGACAATGATAACCGAGCTCTTCCTGGAATCGATCAAAAAGATCGTTGACGCCGAAAAATCGATCGCGGACAATCCGTTCGACGTCGAGACGTTAAGAGCCGCGAAAAAGCTCGGATTCTCAGACAAATACATTGCCCGCCTCTGGAACACCCCCGAGATCTCGGTGTACGCTCTGCGCAAAAAAGAAAATATCGTACCGGTCTTCCCTATGGTCGATACGCTGCACACCGGAAAATACATCGCGTACCTCTATTCAACGTACTCCGGCGTGAACGCTTCCCGCCTATCCGATAAAAAGAAGATCGTCGTGCTCGGCGCAGGCCCGATCCGCATCGGTCAGGGCGTCGAATTCGACTATTCGACGGTACACGCGGTCCAGACGATACGCAGAGCCGGTTATGAATCGATCATAATAAACAACAACCCGGAGACCGTTTCCACCGACTACACCACAGCAGACAAGCTGTATTTCGAACCGCTGACGCCCGAAGACGTAATGGCGATCATCGATTTTGAGCAGCCCGAAGGCGTCATAGCGTCACTGGGCGGCCAGACGGCAATCAATCTCGCACAGCCTTTAATGGACCGCGGAGTTAAGATCGTCGGAACAGATTGCGCCGCGATAGAACGCGCAGAAAACCGCGACAGCTTCGAGAAGATCCTCGAAGAGCTGGGCATCCCCCAGCCTCCCGGACATGCCGTCACGAACATTGAAGACGGAGTAAGAGCCGCGGCGGACGTAGGCTATCCCGTTCTCGTAAGACCGTCGTTCGTACTGGGCGGGCGGGCAATGGAAATCGTTGCCAACGAAGAGCAGCTTCGCCGCTATCTTAAAAACGCGGTCGAGATCGACGCCGATAAACCGGTCCTTGTCGACAAATACATTCTGGGAAAAGAAGTGGAAGTCGACGCCATCTGCGACGGCCGCGACGTGTTTGTCCCCGGCATCATGGAGCTTGTCGAGCGCACCGGCATCCACTCCGGCGACTCCATCAGCGTTTACCCCGCCTTCTCGATCTCGAATAAAGTCAAAGGAATCATACTCCAATACGCGAAAAAGCTCGGTCTGGGCATCGGGATCGTCGGACTTTACAACATCCAGTTCATCGTGGACAAAGACGAAAACGTGTTCATTATCGAGGTCAATCCGCGTTCTTCCCGCACCGTGCCGTTCCTTTCGAAGGCGACCGGATACAGCCTGGCTGATATCGCGACGGAAGTGATCCTCGGCAAATCGCTTAAAGAGCAGGGTTATTTCGACCTTTATCCGGAAGAGAAAAAGCGTTTCTACGTAAAAGTGCCGGTGTTCTCGTTCAACAAGATCAAAGGTCTCGACGCGGTGCTGTCGCCCGAGATGAAATCTACCGGCGAAGCGATCGGCTATGACGATAAGCTGAACCGCGCGCTCTACAAGGCTCTCCAGGCGTCCGGCACGCACCTGCAGAATTACGGCACGGTGCTGGCAACGATCGCGGATAAGGATAAGGACGAGGCGCTGCCTCTGATCCGCCGTTTCTACAACCTTGGCTTCAATATCGAGGCAACGGCGGGCACCGCGTCGTTCCTTAAGAGCAACGGCATCCGCACGCACGTGCTCAGAAAGATCGGCGACGGCAGCGACGAGATATTGCGGTCAATACGGCAGGGTCATATCGCCTACGTGATTAATACGCGCGACATAGGCACTCCTGCGCAGGAGAGCGACGGTCGCAAGATCCGCCGCACCGCCTCGGAGAACAACGTAACGATGTTCACTTCGCTTGACACCGTGCGCGTACTGCTGGACGTGCTCGAAGAAACCACCCTCACGATATCGACCATCGACGCCTGATAATTCCGCCGCGAGACGGCGCCCTGATGCGGTGCCCTTTTTCCAAATGGGACAAAATTACGAGTTTGAGCATTTTTGTCCCATTTCCTCGCTCATTTGATGCCGCCCTGATGCGGCGCCCTTTCTGCAAATGGGACAAAATTCCGAGTTTGAGTGATTTTGTCCCATTTCCTCGCCCGATTGACGCCGCCCTGAAGCGGTGCCCTTTCTGCAAATGGGACAAAAC
>JAEEGL012332643.1_pt1 | contig 10225 bp, 8 predicted proteins | sample 9134231 | NCBI WGS metagenome assembly JAEEGL01 (sample SAMN16246548, study PRJNA631951) | gut metagenome | biome: gut microbiome; feature: rumen; material: fiber-attached | host: Bos | place: Iran: Karaj | collected 2018-10 | reverse complement strand
GTACTTCATCGTTGCGCCGAATATCAAAAGGACCTACCCCGATTTCCGCACTACGGGATTCAGAGCGACAGGCGCCATCAAATTCTGGCTTGACGCGGTACTGTTCTCCATCCCCGTGCCTACGCCTATAAGCGGCGTTATATACGAGGCGGGATATTTTAAAGACCTTACGAACCTCGATAAGGAAACCGAGGCCGCGCTTTCCGCATATGATGAAGCGCTGCCCGTTCTCAAGCCGAGAAGCTACGAGCCTTCGCAATGGGTCGCAAACGAATCGGCGCGGCTTGAAAGCGCATATGAGAAGGTCGTTTCGCGCGATCTGATAACGGGCATATATGACGACCCGCAGCCTCAGATGATTTACGTTAACAGCAAGATCCTGCTCGTATACCTCGATGATGACAAATCCCGAAACGACGCCAACCGCACCGCGCTGATGTATATGATTTATGACCTCGACTCCGACACCTGGAGCCGTCCGCAAATCATACAGGACGACGGCACCGCCGACTTCTCCCCCAGCCTCTACCTCGCGGGATCTGACGTTCTTGTGACCTGGACGTCCCGCGAGAGCGACGAGGAAATGGGCAGCGCCGTAGATTATGCACGGTCGATGGAGGTATACATTACAAAGTTTGATTCGACTACGAACACCTTCGCGGAAATAGAGCAGATTACCCATGACAATTTTTACGACTCCGCTCCGAAAGCAGTATATGATCAAGAAAACGGCGACGTCATGGTGTTCTATCTTAAGTCGGAAGCGGCAAGCGATGATTTCCGCACGTCCGTTCTGCCTACCATCAACGATTCGGAGCTTGTTTATATGCTCTATGACGGTAAGAGCGGACAGTGGGTGCGCGACAGATACTTTGACGGCGAGCTTTCGCCCGATGCGGACGCGGAAGCTCTTATAAGCCAGTTCGGCGGTCAGAGGTTCGTGACCATGCCCATATCTGACTTTGGCATAAACGACCCCGTCGTTACCGACTTCACGACAATATCCGGTCCTCTGCCCAATACCGAAAAAGGCGCTTCTCTCATGTCCTCGATATACGACGCAAACGAGATAGACGCCATGTCATATGAGGATGCGATGAAGTATCTAAGTCAACGCAATCTGCTTGATCTTCCGAGAAAGAGCACAGCGGTATATGCTTATACGGTCGACGAGGACAATAACCTTGATACCGAAAACGACAGAGAGCTGTTCATTCAGCTGTACACGTTTAACAACCACAGGACCGGAGAGCCCATAAGAATAACAAAAAACAACGTAAGCGACGCGGCGCCCCAGCTTATATGGGACAACACGCAGAACCTTTACCTGTTCTGGCTTGAAAACGGCGATACCGTAAGATATCTCAATCTCACCGAAAGCATGTTCGCCAACCCTATGAGAAATTATCTCTACGGCAGCGAACCGGAATGGAACCCCGGAGCCGTAGTAATAGGCCATGGCGACATGGAACAGCCCGCGATAAGCGAGTTCAAAGCATATATTGACGATTACGCGATGAATGACTCGGGAATGCTGCTTGTTGCGTTCCCGCAGACAAACAGCGACGGCCGCGGAACGGATATTTATGTTACCGGCTTTATCCCCGGAGAGGCCGGCAGCCGCGACAGTCAGGGCTCGTGGTCGGATGCGCAGCGCATAACGGACGGCGGCGAGATAAACGAGCTTCCGGTCACGGCATCGCTCTTCGGCGGAAATCTTCTTATGGTAAACAACCGCTACAAGATGGATCTTTCGCAAAACGAATACAACACAAGCGATACAAGACTTGTGGAAACGATATACTCCACCGTTGTTTCGCTTGAAGTTGTGGACGTTGAAGCGAATTATGAACGTCTGGACGACGGCGACAGGTTTGACGTCGCGTTCAATATACGAAACACCGGCATCAAGCCCGCTACCGGCTTCTCATACACGCCTTCCCTCGTATACGACGGACAGACGGTATGCAAGCTTCCCGAGGTATTTATCGACGACGCCTTCCTTCACACGGGCAATGAATATACTGCGTCCGTATCCTTCACCGCTCCTTCGGGCGTATGCAAGGATCTCTCAAAGCTTAAGCTGAATATGAAAATGAGCGAAGAAAGCGTTGAAGGCATTATAGAAGACGACATCGACCTCTTCGACGGCAAGCCCGAGTATACGATATCAAACATCAAAACTTCACAGGCAGCCGACATGTATCTTTTTGAAGGCACCGTAACGAATATCGGCTCCGGCCCCTCCGCAGCAGGCGATATGATAAAGCTCGAATTCAACGACCTTTACGGCAGGTACGAGGAAGACTGCGTATTCTGTACGACGGATGTCGGCTCCCTCGACATTGGCGAGAGCAGGGACTTCACCTGCTTGTTCAAGGTGGACGATGAAAAGAACGAAACGGGATGGGTAAACGGCGTGGCCTCGGTATTTTCCGCCGACGGCACCCGCCTGTCAAAATACGCGGACTTTATCCTCATGCTTGAGTACCCGTTCGGTATAACCGTAAAAGAGCAGACGAATGACGCCATCAATATCAAGGTCGGTGAAACGCTCCCGCTTAACGCCTTCTATAAAGGAAACACCGTATACCGCGGCGGCCGCGTCATCATGTCAAGCGTAGATCCTTCCGTAGCAATGCTTGACGATAACAATAACCTTACGGCCGTAAGCGAAGGCCGCACGTCTCTTCTTATGACCGTAGAGCCTTACGGCGGAATCGGAGTCGTATCCGTCAACGTAAGTCCGTCCGGCTCCTCCGGCGGCGGTGGCGGAAGCGGCGGTGGCGGCGGTTCGTCGTCGCAGCCCGCGTCCGAGGTAACGCTTCCCGCGAATACTCAAAACGGTACCGTAACCGCCGACAGTACAAGCGCCCGGACCGGGCAGAAGGTAACCATAACACCGACTCCCGATAACGGCTATGAGGTTTCGGACGTTTCCGTGACAGACCAAAACGGCGGCGCCGTTGCAGTCACGAAAAACTCCGACGGAACGTATTCCTTCTTTATGCCTTCGGGCAAGGTAAACGTAAACGTGACGTTCAAGCCGGTCTCCTCCCCCGCTTGGGACACGTCCGGATTTAAGGACGTGGCCGACGGCACATACTACCGCGACGCCGTTGAGTGGGCAGTAGGAAAGGGTGTAACAAACGGTCTGGACGATACGCATTTCGGCCCCGATTTCGAGTGTACCCGCGCACAGATGGTAACATTCCTCTGGAGGGCGGCAAACGAGCCCGAGCCCGAGACATCGGTCTGCCCGTTTGAAGATGTGGACGAAAGCGCTTATTACTATAAGGCCGTGATGTGGGCATATGAAAACGGCGTCACAAAGGGCACCGACGAACATACCTTCAGCCCCGACGATACCGTGACCCGCGCGCAGACGGTTACCTTCCTCTACAGAACGCTTGGCGCAAAGACCGAGACCGAAAATCCGTTCATTGACGTTCAGGAGGGCGCATACTACTATGACGCGGTGATGTGGGCATACGAAAACGGCGTCACAAAGGGCACCGACGAACATACCTTCAGCCCCGACAGCGACGTTACCCGCGCACAGATCGTAACCTTCCTCTACCGCGCATACAATGAAGGATAAATAACGCTGTAAGTTTACATAAAACGGCACGGACAGTATTTTTGTCCGCGCCGCTTTTCTTTTTATCCCGTCAGCTCTTCCGCTTTGGAGACCCACCTCAGAAACGTCTTATGGCAGACCCCCATGTCACGCGAGGCTTTCCTTGCGGATATTTTGCCCGCCTTCCATTTGTCCCTCGCTTCGTTGAATCCGGGAGGCCGCTCCTTCGGGTCGCGCCCGAACTTCACGCCGTTCGCCTTTGCCGCCGCTATCCCCTCTGCCTGCCTTTGGCGTATAAATTCGCGCTCCGTCTGCGCAACGTAGCTTAAAAGCTGCAGTACAATGTCGGCAATAAGAGTGCCCGTTAAATCCTTTTTGTTTCGCGTATCCAAAAGGGGCATGTCAAGGACTACTATCGCCGCCTCCTTCTCCTTCGTTATAAAGCGCCACTGCTCCAGTATCTCGTCGTAATTCCTTCCGAGCCTGTCTATGCTCTTTATCACAAGCGTATCGCCGCGCCCCAGCTTCCTTACGACCCGTCTGTATCCGGGACGGTCAAAATCCTTGCCCGACTGCTTGTCCTTATAAATATGTCTGTCCGCTATCCCAAACTCACGCATGGCCGCAAGCTGCCGCTCTTCGTTCTGATCCCGCGTCGAGACTCTTATGTACCCGTATGTGCTGTTACCCATAGTAAAACCTCCTGAAAATATGATAGGCATTTTACCGTCTCCGTATTCGGTAATATGAGAAATTATAATAGGGGTTTTATTAAGATATAACCGCGAAAACGTGAAAAAAACATTAAAAAAGCTCTCAGGACAGTCGAACTTCCATAACTTTTTTGAAAATATAAAAGAGCCGCATGCTCTGCGGCTCTTTTGGTTATACGTCTATTCTTTTATTTTCCTTTCCCGGATTCCGCAGCCCTCCGTGAGCCTGTCGCCGTATTTTAAAAGATACTCTGTCATAAATACTTCTCCCTCGCCTACCGAACGCGCTCTCCGCAAAGAAACTCACATTATAAGCTGCGTTTTAATACGCTTCGTCACGTTCTGAAGCTCTATTGCGCGCACCATGGAAAAACGGGGAAAGATGTACCTGTCCGCGCGGGACAGCAATTCCGGCGAATTAGCTGAACTGCATTTTAAAAAAATGCAAAAAAATAATCATTTTGCACGAAAAGAAAAAAATTACGTGAATACCGTTGACATTTTAAAGCCGCATAAAGTATAATGCGTCATGTAAACAAAGGCGTTTTTAAGCAGCCCGCTTAAAAACGCCTTTTTGTTTTAAGCTCATAATTATCCGCGCGGGAAGACAACGGGGTCTTTGAGAATTCTCAAGGACCCCGTTTTTTGAGCTCAAATTCAAATCAACAGGGGGAATGGAAAATGGATGATATGATAAGAACTCTTATTACAAACGCCGCATCCGAACAGGTATTCGGCGTATGGTTCCTTATAGGAGCCGCGCTCGTATTCTGGATGCAGGCGGGCTTTGCAATGGTCGAGGCAGGATTTACGAGAGCGAAGAACACCGGCAACATCATAATGAAAAACCTGATGGATTTCTGCATCGGCACCGTGGTTTTCATACTTATAGGCTTCAGCCTTCTTATGGGCGAAGACGTGGCCGGATTCATAGGCAGACCCGGCTTTGACCTTTTCACCGCATATGAAAGCTTTGATTTTTCAAGCTTTGTATTCAACCTCGTGTTCTGCGCCACTACCGCCACGATAGTGTCGGGAGCTATGGCGGAACGCACGAAATTCTTGTCCTACTGCATATACTCCGGTGTGCTTTCGGCGCTCATATACCCCATTGAAGCGCACTGGATCTGGGGCGGAGGGTGGCTTTCGCAAATGGGCTTTCACGATTTTGCGGGCTCCTGCGCCATCCACATGGTAGGCGGCATATCGGCCCTCATCGGCGCAAAGATACTCGGTGCCCGTCTTGGCAAATTCAACCGCGGCAAGGACGGCCGCGTAACAAAGGTAAATGCCTTTCCCGGTCACAGCATAGTGCTGGGAGCGCTGGGCGTGTTTATCCTGTGGCTCGGATGGTACGGCTTTAACGGCGCGGCCGCAGTCACGGTGGAGCAGCTTGGCTCCATATTCCTTACGACTACCGTTGCTCCGGCAGTCGCAACCGTAGTGTGCATGATATTCACATGGATAAAATACGGCAAGGTCGACGTTTCCATGTGCCTTAACGCCTCGCTTGCGGGGCTTGTGGCCATAACGGCGGGCTGTGACGCCGCAAACGCCCTTGGCGCTGCCGTAACGGGAGCGGTTGCGGGTATGCTTGTGGTATTCGGCGTATGGCTCCTTGACTATAAGCTCCATGTGGACGACCCCGTCGGGGCGGTTGCCGTTCACGGTCTGTGCGGCATCTGGGGCACGCTGGCTGTGGGACTTTTCGCAACGCCCGAAGCCCCGGCATATGCTTTGGCAGACGCATCGGGCGAAATGCTTTCCGGCGTTTTCTACGGCGGCGGTTTGAAGCTTTTGGGCATTCAGGCGCTTGGGGTATTGAGCGTAGGAGCATGGACGGCTGTAACCATAACTGCTGTATTTCTCATCATTAAGCTTACCTTAGGCCTTCGCGTATCACGGGACGAGGAAACAGCGGGACTTGACGCCTCGGAGCACGGTCTCCCCTCGGCATATGCGGGTTTTGCCATGCTCCCCGACTATGTTGACGAGGGAGACGGCGCACCCGTTATCGTATCGGGCGACATACCTCCCGCAGAGGCGATACCCGTTAAAAAAATGCCCGTTTTCAGCGATACGGCTCCAAAGTTTACGAAGGTGGAGATAATCTGCAAGGAGTCGCGTTTTGAAGCGCTTAAGAACGCACTTATGGAAATCGGCATAACAGGCATGACGGTTTCTCACGTTTTAGGCTACGGACTTCAGAAGGGCAAGCCTGAGTACTACCGCGGCGTACAGGTAGAGGCTAACCTCCTGCCAAAGATACAGATAGATATCGTTGTGAGCCGTGTGCCCGTAAGGAGCGTAATTGAAACCGCAAAACGTACGCTCTACACCGGTCACATAGGCGACGGCAAGATATTCGTTTACGACGTTGAGAACGTGGTAAAGGTGCGCACCGGCGAAGAGGGCTACGACGCGCTTCAGGACGTGGAATAATGTGTATAAAAAAACTGCGGCGAAGAAATTCGCCGCAGTTTTTTCGGTTATATTTTGTCCGCGAAACCGAAGTATTCGGCCGCAGCCACGATCTCATCCGTCTTTCCGAACTTTTTTGCCATAAACGTAAAATACTCTTCCTTGTAAGGATTTGTCCTGAGAACATCGAGTAACGCGCCTTTTATCTTGTCCTCCGGGAAGCCGGGCGTCGTTATATTCTGAAATATGGCGTCGGCGCGGCTGCTCTCTTCTTCCCCCGGCGCCTCAATCTCTGTGCCGCTTTGGGTGAGTATCTCCAAAAGCGTAACGCTGACAAGCATATAATCGGCGGCGGAGCAATGCATAAGCTCCGCTGCGTCGAGCGCTTCGAACAGGGTCTGCTCCTGCTCTGACGAAATACCGATCCTCGCTTTATGTCGGCTGACAATCGAGTCTGCAAGCTGCCCCTGCAGATCGCCAAACATCCCTCCGGCGTTTCTCTGCTTGTATTGTTCCACCGCCGTTGAAACGAGCATAGTCGACAGTCCGTTTCTGTTTGACTCAGTAGCTTGCTCACCGGCGGACAACATGGCTGTATAGCCGTCGATGCCCCGATGATATTTCTCTTTATGCATGGCAGTAAAGGCCGGAAGCGAAACGGAAAATACATTTTCCGCGAATAAAATATCCATCGCGCACTTTATCACGGGATAAAGGAACTCATCGTAAATCTCGGGAAACTCCTCAATAAAGCTTCTGTAATCATGCACCTTCATGGCGTATTTTTCCGCCGCCGCTTTCGCGCACTGACGGGCCAGCGCGCTGAAGAGATCTTTATATTTGTTAAAAAGATCGGCTTCGGCGGGTATTTCTATGACCTCTCCGAACAGCTTCAGCCGGACTTCGATTCCCTCCGGCTTACCCGTCTTTTTAACAAGCGCGGCGTTGTCCTCGGTCTCCTTAGGAATACTCGTCATAAGGTCGAATTTCGGCGCGGGCACATATCCTTTTGTCGCTGACGCCTTTTCTGCCGCTTTATCCTTATATTCCTTTCCCGCCTTCTTTGCTCCGTCTATATACTTTCCAAATAAACCCATGTTTGGACACCTCCATTATAACGGCACCTCCGACCCGCGCCAAAAAATGAGCGCAGACCCGGACGACCTTTTGCATCGCTTTTAAAAAAGCAATTATAATTTCGTAGTAGTTATAATTCTTATCTTGGAATTGGGATACTGCGCCTTTATGAGATTCTGCGCCTCAGAAGGCGAGTTTGCCTTTACTGTCTGTTCGGTTTTTGTGCTGTTTACATAGAAAGCTATCTTGTAATTATTCATTTTTTCACCTCCCTTCACGACTCGCGCGACCGCACTTTTTTATAAGATGCTTTGCGCCCGAGTGCAGTATCTGCGTACAAGACATCCTGCGCAGGACTGCGTGAAGCCGTTTTCATCCTTTTTCGCATACTGACATACAGTGCTTCCCAAAAGGTCGGTTTTCTCGTCATGCCTGTCTGCTTTTTGAGATGCTCTGCTTCTCAGCGCCGCGGCTGCGGCAATCAGCAGTACCGAGCCAAGAAGACTTCCCCCGTGGCCGTCATTATATGACATTTGCCTTACCTCCTGTCGAAAAATCCAAACGCATTTTCATACGCTATGCTTTAATATCATTGCGCGCAGTTTTTTTCCCGCTCTCATGCCTTATGTCTATAAACATTTCGGGGCTTACGTTCAGCGCAAGACAGATGACCCTGAGCTCATCCGCATACAGCGTCCGTCTGCCGCAAAGGATATCATTGAAAGCGTTCGGCGGTATGCCCGATCTTCGTGCAACACAAATATGTGTCAGCCCATGTTCATCAATATAGGCACGTACCTTCTCGTACACCTTCATAGCATCACCTTGCCGTTCAAGTTTTTCTGTATTTAATGCTATATTATCACAGTTATTCTGTACTTTCAAGTGCATTTTACAGTTTTTCTAAATTTGTTTCCTTTACTTTCTTGTTTTTTAAGGTATAATGAAATCATGAGAGGTGATTTCGGATTGCGGAAATATGAAATAGGTGACAGAATACGAAAATACCGTGAATCTCGCAGTCTGACGCAAAAGCAGCTTGCGCAGATGCTTAATGTAACAAGCAGCAGAGTATCGAACTGGGAGCAGGGCATAAACCGCCCCGACGCCGATATGCTGTCGGATCTTTGCAGGGCGCTTCGCGTGTCGCCAAGCGACCTTCTTGACGTAAGGCTTACCGAGGACGAATTTACCGAGCATGAGCGAAATATTGTTTACGCATACAGAGACAATCCGAAGGTGCGTCATGCCGTTGATATCCTTTTGGGCATAGATAACGACGATGAGTAAGTAAACGCGGCTTTCGGCGCACGTTTCGCGTTTCATAAATTGAATACTTAAACTGCGGCGAAGAAATTCGCCGCAGTTTTTATCCGAGATATATTGTCCCGTCCTTATATGTTCCGCGTATATATTCGCCGTTTTTTATGTGATAGGCGTAAAAGTTCCTTTTCGGTACGGCCCGCGCCTCAAGTATGGCCATTATTACGCCGCCATGGACAACGAACGCCGCCGTCTCGCCGTCCGTCACGGAGTTCAGTGCCTCGTCGAAGGCTTTAACGCATCTTTTTTTTAAGCTTTCGATGCTCTCACCTCCCGGTATTGTAGAAAGACAGCCCGATTCCACCCATGCGCGGTACTCGGCCGAGCCGGAAAGCTCGTCCGCCGTCTTCCCCTCAAATATGCCGAAGTCGGTTTCCCGAAAGCCGTAAAAGACCGCAGGCTCGTTCTTTGGAAACAAAAGCTTCGCCGTCTCGAGAGCCCGCCGCATCGGGCTTGAAAAAACAAAATCGACAGAGAGCCCCCTCTCTTGCAGCCTCATCACCTGCTTTACGCCCTTGGGGCAGAGCGGCTCGTCGGTGCGTCCGATGTAGCGCCTTTCAAGATTGCCCGCCGTCGCGCCGTGGCGGATAAATATCAAATCTTTCATCTTATCACCGCACCCAAAAGCACGCCTGTAAGACACAAAAGCTCGCAAATTTCAAGGAAAAATCCCGCCGTGTCCCCCGTCACGCCGCCAAACAGGCGCATGGCAAGCTCGCTGTATAAAATGAGCCACGCCGCTGAAAATGCGACGGCGAAAACACCCGACAGCGGCGACGATATTATCATTATGACGCATACCGCGGCCGCCGTTATAAGCGCCGCGGCCGCCGCCTTCGTCGTTTCCGCGTTTCCGGTATAAGCGTCAAGCATGCCGCCGCGCCGTGCGTTCGGAAGCCTCAGCGCCGCAAACGCAGAGAGTGCCCGCGACAATACAAAGGCGGGACACGCATACCCTGCCGCGCCGCGAATGTACAGCTCATAAAAGAGCGCAAATACAATGAGAAGATATACGCAAACGTATATTACAGCAAACGCGCCCGTATGCGCGTCCTTCATTATCGCAAGCTTTATTTCCCTCGGCATGTGGGAGGAGAGCGCGTCCACCGTG
>JAEEGL010734105.1_pt1 | contig 10225 bp, 8 predicted proteins | sample 9134231 | NCBI WGS metagenome assembly JAEEGL01 (sample SAMN16246548, study PRJNA631951) | gut metagenome | biome: gut microbiome; feature: rumen; material: fiber-attached | host: Bos | place: Iran: Karaj | collected 2018-10 | reverse complement strand
TCATCATCATGGCAACGGCGGCGTGGTTTGTCGCCGTCGACCTTGCGGCGCGGACGGTCTTCGTCATCCTTGATGCGGCGGCGCGGACGGTCCTCATCATTGAAACGACGGCGCGGCTTTTCCTCGTCATCGTTGAATCTGCGGCGTTCACCTCTCGGCTTATCGCCAAACTTTCTTTCACTCTTTCTTCCTTCATCGTCACCATCCCGGTGATAGATTTTGAAGGACTTGCCTTGCAGGAATTCTTCTTTTCTCTCTGCAGGCTTTCTGGTACGCGGGCGCTTACCCGTGTTTTCTTGTTCTGTCATTCTAGTCTATTGTAAAATTGGGCTGCAAAAGTAGTAAAAAATAGCAACATAGTTGGGAAAACAAAAAAAATTGTATTTTTGCATTGCATAGCGTGTTCCACAAGATCACGCAAAGTCATTTTGCTATTATTCACGTCGGAAAAAGCCTGGGAACTATTTCTATAATAGTTTAATAGCAATCAGATCAGGAGACTGATCAAAGTGTAATGTCGCAATAGACAAGGTGACTGCACCAAAATAATGGTGTGGACGCTTTGTCATCGACATTACCGGGGTTCCCAGCATCCCGCCGACGTGAGGTGACTTAGCCCACACCATTTTTTGCAAATATAACCATTTACCCCATAAAAAAGGCGGTTGTTGAAAATATTTCAACAACCGCCTGTCTTTTTAGGATGACGCCGTTCAGCGTGTCCTTAATCAGTGGGAAACCACCAGGCGACGGGTCACCTTAGCCCCGTCTTCGGTATTCATCTCGATGAAATAAACGCCGTTGGCAAAGTTGGCCAAGTTGAGATTCTGGCTATTGCCATCCGCATGGATCGTGTTCACCAGCATGCCGAGGGTGTTATAGACGCGGATCTCTTGGAGGTTCTCGTTGGATTCGATACGCACCATGCCGTCAGCAGGGTTCGGGAAGAGACGGCACTGGAGGGTGGTCTCGGGAGCGTTCCAGACATAGTTCACGCCAGAGATGGCTCTGACTGAGGAACCGTCTTCATACAAGGCCTCGACCCCGATGACGTGGAAGTCACCGTCAGCGACTTCGAAGGAATAGGTCAGTTCGTTCGTCATCTCCTCAACGACTTCGCCGTCCAGGATCACCTTGTAACCTTGAGGCGTTGAGCTGGCAGGAGCACCCCAAGTAGCGGTAGCCAAACCCGTGCCTCTGTTGTCTTCGCAAGTCACAATGAGGTCTTGAACAGGGGATAGATATTCGCCACCTTCATTCAAGAAGCGGCTGTTATAGATCTCCTTGGTGCCGTAGTTCTGCAGGAACACGACGATTTCAAGGTCATTCATCTCCTCCACAAAAGTATTGGACATGTCTTGGCTGAACTCGAAATGACGGATCTCTCCACCTTCCAAGGACAATGTAGTGCCTTGGGCATCGGGCCACATCTTCATCATCACATGGTGGAAACTGGTCTCACCATTGCCGCCGACGTTGTTATGGGTCTCTTTCTCATCGATGCAGACATACAGGCGGGCATTCTCAATGGCGACATACGACATCAAGTCGAAGGAAGCATTGACGACGTTGCCTTCCACGGTGAAGAGACCGATGATATTCGCATAGGCCGGCACAGTGGCTGCATTGTTGAAAAGTCCTTGAATGCCATTATAGCTAATCTCCTGAGCCTCGAGGTAGACATCCGGAACGGCACCCACACCATAGTATGCTCTACGGACATTACCTTCCTGCGTGTAGTAAGGATCGCCGTTGCCAGGCCAGTTCATGCAATACTTGACATAACCGAATCTGCCTTCATTATTGTTGGAGAAATTGTTCATGACGTTGTTGCAAGCCACGCAGGGTGGGCAGGAGGAGGAGGAGAAGTGCTCGATCATCGGAATCCTTTCCGTGGATCCAAAAGCACAAGCAAAGGTATGGTCTTTCACGTTGTTTTCCGCCACATCATCATTGGTTCCATTCACTGAGAGGATGTTCATGGTGATATTGTGCGCGCCGGGAAGGACGTTGAACGTGGAGACGAAATGGTAATTCGTGGTGGCCAACGAGGCGATGTTGCCCGTGAAGGTCTCAACGACAGGCTCGTTGTCATCGACTTGGTAGGAAGCCTCGAAGGTGGTGATGGGAACCACACCTCTGTTGGCGATCGTGAAATTGACTTCGTTCGCGTCCGTCAGGGTAACGATGCTAGGGACAGAAACCGCCTTCAACTGAAGGTCGAGGTTCTCCAGCGTGAAGATTTCGATGTCATCGAAATACCAGTTGTCGAAGTTGTAGCTGTTTCCGGTATAGAAAACGCAGAACCGGACATTTTCCTTGCCGAAGTCGGGGGTCGTGATGTTTTGCGTCACCACATAGCGGCCATCGGTGGAATAGTTTTGTTGCCAACCATTGTTCCAGGTAGTGCCATTGTCGGATGTAGTGGCAATGCCAAGGACGTGACCACCGCTGTAGTTGTCGAGGTAATGGCTGAAGGTGAATACGACAGATTCAATACCGGTCAAGTCAACCGCAGGGGTGACCAGACGGGAAGTGCCGTTAAACTGTGGACCATAGTACATCAACATTTCATTGGCGGCGATACCGGCGTTATTGGTACCAGACACACTCCAGTTGCTGGTACCCATACCCATAATGTTCCATCCACTGGGCATTGAAACCCCATCAAAGGATTCGCTTACCAGCGTCGTTCTGTTTTGAGCCATCATTGCCGAGCTGACAAGCAATGCGGCGAAGACAAGTAATAGTTTCTTCATAGTGTATGATTTTAATTATTAGAACATTTACATTGATTTGGCAAATATAGGAATTATTTTTTTTGAGGATTGTTTTTTTTCTTATCTTTTTGCATCATTTGGAAACTATTATAAAGGTTCTGCCAGATGACATACAGCGTAGGGACAATACTACATAACGGATTGAGGTAACTCTGTGCCATCCAGATCGCCAATACCGTGTTTTTCTGACCCAAAGCCTGTCCGCCAGCCACCCGATCGCCATAGTGTCTGCCGATGATGTGCCCCACGAAAAACTGGAGGAAACACAGAAAGACAGACACAACCACCATCCAGAAAAACATGCTTTTATGCTGCTCGAACTGTGACATCAACAAGCCAATCGCCCTGGAGATGACGATGGTAAGGGAGACCGACCACAGATAAAACGACATGTTCTTGCGCCGGTTGATGGCTTGGTTTACCTTGGGCAGCAGCCATCGGGTCAGGACAGCCAGAAAGAACGGAGCAATCAGCAACGGAAAGACCTTGCCCAGGATCGTCAGGAAGGAACTCCAAAACGAGATCTCGGTACCCGTGCCCATCAGGCTGAACGAGAGCGGAGCCACCACGGCCACCATCAAGTTACAGGCAATCAGGTAAGTGCTCATCATGCTGATATTGGCGCCCAGAATGAGGGACACGGCCATGGCTGCAGCCGCCGTCGGAGCAAGCACCGTGACAAACGCCCCTTGAGCCACGACCTCGTTCATTGGCCGGATCAAGAAATACATCGCCGTGGACACCACCAACTGGAACAACAGCAGCCAGAAATCAAACATGGTAAATCGCATCTTCCTGACATCCAATGAGTTGAACGAGAAATACAACATCACGAAGATGAGGTAAGGCAACGCAGGCTCCAACACCACGATATACTCGTGGAAAAACAACCCCAACACAATGGCAAAGGGCAAAATCCAACTCCTAAGGCGTTGCATGGCAGGATGATTTTGATGCTGCAAAAGTAAAAAGTATGTCGCAATAAATTGATACCTTTGCCTAAAATTAGCATCATGGAAACGCCTTTCGTCGACATCCACACGCACAACACCGAAACATCGCCGGCTGGAGTGATCCGCATCGTCAATTACGGCCTGTTAAAGGAACTCCCCCCAACGACGCAAAACGCAGCGTTCAGCTATGGCGTGCATCCCTGGTGGTTCGACGAACATCCCGAATCCGAGTTTCTGGAACGGCAACTGGGACTTCTCGAAAAAATGCTGGACGACAACCGGTTGTTTGCCATTGGCGAGACCGGCATCGACAAGATCCATAAAGACACGATGACGCAACAGTTGCAGTCGTTCGAGCGACACATCCTGCTCTCGGAACGCTATCGTAAGCCGCTCATCATCCATAATGTGAGAGGAACCCAGGAGATCCTTGGACTGCGCAAGACCATGCTCCCCAGCCAGCCATGGATCATCCACGGATTCAACGGAAGCCGGGAAGAAGCCATCCAACTGTGCGGACAAGGTCTTTACCTGTCCGTTGGAGCGGATCTATTGTACGAAAATAGGAAAATCCGCAAATCCATACCATCCATTCCTTTGGATCATCTGTTGCTGGAGACGGATACCAGCGCGTACTCCATCCAGGAGGTGTACCAAGAGGCGGCGGCGTCAATCGGTGTTCCTCTGGCCGTTCTGAAACGTCACCTTTTTGCCAGTGTTGGTGTTTTTGGCCTTTGACGGTTTGGGCGTATCGTCTTGAACCTTGTAGATGACGAAAGCCGCATCGCCCAAGGTGTTGTTGATGGCCAAGGTCTCTGTATTCCTGATGGACTCGGGAAAGGTGATGGCCAGATGTTTCCCTTTGAACAATTCCCAACGGACGACCGCCGTGGTGGCTTCCTCAGGGAGTTCAAGACCAGTCTCTCCGTCAAACCATCGCACCTCATAAAGCGTCCCTGTGGGTTGATGATCCATCGGTATGCGGATGGTGTTGTCTCTTGAACTGGCCTTGGGTCTCCTCTCGGCAGCAAGCGTATAGACATAAGCATTTTGGTCAACGGCCTGTTTGTCAACGAAATGTCTATTCTTTACGAGCGGGTCGGAGAGATAGCGCAGCGACTGATAGGCGAAGGCGGTGTCTTGGCTCCATCCGAAGAGGGTGTCTTCCGTCGCATTGACCATGTAATAGGTCTGTAGGTTGTTGGGAAAGACCATCGAATTTACGGCCTCCTTACCCGTCATCATGGGCCTGAAAGAGTCGGAAAGGACAGGCAACTGGTCAAGGAAGGTCTTGACCGGCTTGAACACCTGGAACAGGCTTTTCTTCCTCAGGTAAACCCAATACCAGAAAGAGGCCGGACCCATGGAGCCGGAGAATGCCGACGACCACAACGAGTTATGCAAATCAATGCCGTAGGGGTCCTTCTCGACATACTGTCCAGCGGGATTGTTTTGGCCAAAGCCGAATTCTCCCATGAAATACGGTTGGCTGGGGTAGACATCCAGCGCCTCACAGGCAAGACGGTACAAGATGGCTGAAAACTGTTGTCTGGAATTCGCCTTCTGGATGTTCTGGTAGTTATGGTATTGCACGAAATCCATCGCTTCGAAAGCCTTCTCATACAACAGTTCCGCCTTGGTGCTTCCCAAGGAGGTAGTGATGGGGTGATGATAGGGATCGATGGAACGGATGAAGGCAGCCATCTCTTGGTGCCATTGGATAATGTCCCGTTGGGTTTTCTGATCAATGTCCTTGTCGTCATACATATTGGCGACCTCGTTCCACAATTCCCAGCAGAGAATGTTGGTGGCATAGCCCCAGCGGGCAACGACATAACGCAACATGTTCTTGGCGATCCTCTTGGCTTCCTGGTTGGTGAAGAACTCGGAATTGGTTTTCAGTCCCAATACGGTATGGAAAGGATTGTTGATCCAGTCGCCGGGCTGGGCAGGTTGTGCGGCGGTGGGAGGCTCGACAGAGGGATTATGTTGGAAATCTCCGAAGTTAAAGACGCTGGCCATGATGGAGATGTCGTGCTCCCGGGCATAGTCCACGATGTAATCCAGTTCGGCGGCGTCTTTCTGGTTCAGGGTGCGGTCGAAATACATCAGGAGCTTGCCGTCCACCAACTCCGTGTGCTCCGGCCCATAAAGAGAGAGGTACTGGTATCGGTTGAGCCAGACCCGCATATAGTTGGCGGCGTCGGTCATCTGGTCGATGTAATTGCAGTATTCGTAGATCCCGTAAGGCTTGGCAAAACGGCCAAAATCGACAGCATCGTACCATGCGATGTTGGGTCCGACGGGAAAGAACGACCTTTCCTTCCGCTGCCCTTCCTCCACCACTTCCCTTTGCAGAAAACGGGTGTTGGCAAGGCTGATGAAACCCTTGGCGGAGTCAACCGCGTCGCAGCGGAAGGTCAGGGGACGTCCGTCAAAGGAACTCACCTCGGTGGAACCGGTCCGGTCCGTCGCCTCGATACGAAATTTCCATTCTCCGACGGCATTGGGCGTGAACCGAACTTTCCATCCTTGCTCATCCCGCTGACGTTGCGCCACTTCCCTCGTCACCTTATATCTCTCGAAGGTATAACCCTCATAATAGAATGCATCAACGATGAACTCCTGGCTATCCGGACCCTCGAAGACGGCATAGGCATGGATCACCTCCGGATCATAATGATTGTCGTAATCGTCCAGGGAGAAACCGACCTCATAGAGGCCAAAGAGCGGGGCGGATTCCGGAAAGTTGAGGTTGGTGACTGTCGGCTGGGCGTAAGCCGTCATGAAGATGCCCAGCAGAAAAAGTAGGAGGGCGTGTCGTTTCATAAGGAAGGAATTTATTGTGCCGGCGTGTCGGCGAGGATGACGACTTTCATCCCTACAAAGGCATATTTTTCCTTCAGGAGGTCGATGTCGTCGTCACGAAGCCGGATGCAGCCCTCGCTGCCACGTCCCGGGACGCTGTTCTCGTTGTTGGTGCTGCCGTGGATGCCGATGCCGGAGAAGCCCGGGGTCTTGAGCCGCAGGAACCAGTTGCCATACGAAAGGATGCTTCCCCTTCCGTCGCCGAAGTCATGGGTCCAGTTGGAGGCTGGCTGGATCTGGGTGATGGTGAAGGGCTTCTCGAAGGTGCTCTCCGGGGTCTTCATGTCGCCCGACTTCTGTTTTTGACCGTAGTTGAGGCCCACACAGACGGGATAACGCGCCAGGAGGACGGTGTCGCCTTGCTGGTCTTCATAGACACTCAGATGCAGGTTCGGCTTGTCGATGACGATGAAACATTGGTCGCGGTTCACCAGGGTACCGAAGACCACGGGCTGTTCCGTGACGACCGTATCGGCAGATGGGGTGTCCTTGTTGATGCTGTTGGCTTTTCCGCCGCAGGCGGATAACACCATCACACCCAAAATGAATAAGGCTATCTTTCTCATTGTTTCGATGTTTTATCCGGTGACCATGAAGACCCTAGAGTCCTTCCATTTGCTATGTCGGAGGATCTCGTTGGTAAAATGCGTGCGACTGGAGGCGTTCTCAAGCATCGCCTTCACCTTGTCGAACTGTCGCAACTCCCGATAGATCTCGGGCAGTTCCAGGTCAAACTGCTCCTCGGGGTGTTTCTCCAGAAGCGCAATCAAACGGTTCAAGTTATCCGAGAACTCCTTCGAATGCTTGATGAATAGCTTCTCCCCTTCCAACATCATCCTGCGGTAGGCCGACCAGACGCCATAACTCATGAAACCGTTGAGCCAGTATTTCCAGCGGACGTAATGGAAGTTACGGTGAAGGTCGTTGAAGGCCCACCACAACAGGCGCCGCAGGTAGATCTCGCGTTTCGGCTCATAGGAGCTTTTCTTCAGGAACTGCTGATAATGCTTGACGAGCGCCATCTTCCCACGGTTGTCGGAGAAGTTGATGCCGAAGAAACGCCAGGTGTTCCACGAATAGATTGCCCCGTCGGGTTTCTCCAAGGTGATGAAAGGTTCCTGGGGGTTCTCGACCCAGAAGGTGTGGCCGCAGGAGGGACAGAGTATCATCTTCTGACGGATGGTGATTAAGTTGTCGTAGAGGATCTTCCCATCGGAATAGAGGATGGCCTCATTGACCAGTTCCGACTTGAGGTTACGGCCTTCAAACCAGGCTTGGCAGTTGGGGCATTGGAAATAATATGGGTCGAATTTCAACATCTTCCGAGGGTAGCTTTTCAGGTGTAAAGATAGCGTATTTTTTTATTTGCGACCAAAATCGGCAGGAATTTCTCCCCAAATTTCTGTTTTCCATTTCAATACGGGGATGGTCGTGGCGTGTTCCTTGATCCACGCGTCGTTTTCGACAAGCCATCGTTCGGCGCGATTGATGAGGTCGAAGAGCGGGGCGTTCTTCTCGTTGGGCTGCAACTTGGTCTTGCAGTGTTTCTCGCGCACCCATTTCTGGGCGTTGACCGAGTCGCTGTAGATCGGGTACTGGAACTGCTTCTGCTTCATCAAGGCGAGGGCGTGGACGATGGCTAGGAACTCCCCAATGTTGTTGGTGCCATGTTCATAGACCTGGCTTTTGAAGACGTCGACAACGGTTGGAGGGGTCGTCCCAAAATCCACGAAGACCCCACGGTACTCCATCTTGCCCGGGTTTCCGGAACAGGCAGCATCGACGGCCATAGCGGGGCTTATAGGGAAGGGTATAACTCCCACGTCACCGCGATGTTCCTGGGAGTTTGTAACTCCCAGGTTGTTCTTCCCAAAACCTTTGAATCCTTCCCCATACGCCTGCTCCGCACTCGCCCTGTCGGGAAAGCCCTTATAGAGCGCTCCGGGAAAGCCGTCGATCTCCTTTTTGCAGGCCTCCCAAGAGTCATACACCCCTGGGGTTCGGCCTTTCCAGACGACATAATATTTATTCTTCGACTTTGACACGGGTGCAAAGATACGGATTATCTCTAAACGAACCGTCAGAGTGCGGACATCACTTTGCCGTCACGGACGATAGGAACCACTTCGGAAACTGAAGTTTGGAGGCAGAACGCCACATCATCGTCAAAGCCCCCGTCTGTATTCTTTCGCCCCTTCGGGGCAACCGATTAGATACCCAAAGAGATGTTCAAACCCTTGGCGGTATTGACCAGATCGCTATCGATGGTGACCAGGTTGGGGTTGGCTATGGCTTCCGCCAGGGGGACGGCCACCAGGTTCGGATGATGGTAAGCCACCATCTGCCCGAACTGTCCGTTGAGCACCATCTCGAAAGCCTTCACGCCAAACTCCGCAGAGAGCACACGGTCATAGGCGATCGGCACTCCACCACGCTGCAGATGTCCGAGGATGGTCTCACGCATGTCGTGTTTGAATCCGGCTGCCTTGAGTTGGCTGATGAGGGTACGTCCGATACCGCCGAGTTTCTTGTTTTCGTAGCCCACCTCGGTGCTGATCTCGTAGATCTGCTGTCCGTCCTTGGGACGAGCGCCTTCGGAAGCCACCACCACAGCAAAGCCACGGTCGTGATGGAAACGTTGCTCCAGGCGGTCCCTCACTTTGTTGATGTCGTAGGGGAACTCCGGCAGGAGGCAGACTTCCGCGCCGCCGGCGATGGCCGAGTGGAGGGCGATCCAGCCGGCGTCGCGACCCATCACCTCAAGAATGAAGACCCTGTTATGGGAAGCGGCAGTCGTCACCAGCTTATCCACGGCCTCGGTAGCGATCTGCACGGCAGTCTGGAAACCGAAGGTGCATTCCGTCATCGAGAGGTCGTTGTCAATGGTCTTCGGCACGCCGATGATGTTGAGTCCCTTCTCATAGAGCTTCTGCGAGATGCGTTGCGAGCCGTCACCACCGATGCTGATGACCGCGTCAATGCCCATGTATTGCAGCTTACGGAGCATCTCGTCGGAGCGGTCCACACCAGTCCAAGTGCCGTCAGGGTTCTTGACGGGCCAGTTGAACGGGCCGCCTTTATTGGTGGTCTCGATGATGGTGCCGCCACGGAAGTGGATGCCGCGCACCGTTTCGGGGGTCAGCCTGACGACCTCGGTAGGTTCCCAGAGGATGCCATTATAGGCTTGGATGCTGCCGAGCACTTCCCAATCCTTCTCTTGGGCGGCACGTTTGACGATGGCGCGGATCACCGCATTCAGTCCCGGGCAATCGCCACCGCCGGTGAGTACGAGTAGTCTTTTCATATGTTTAGTTTTTCAGATTCAAGGCAATCTGCAATTCATCGAGTTGTTCCTGGGCGATAGGCGCCGGGGAGCCGCTCATGACGTCACGGCCGGCGTTGTTCTTCGGGAAGGCGATGAAGTCGCGGATGCTGTCGGCGCCGCCGAACAAGGAGCAGCGACGGTCGAAGCCGAAGGCAAGACCGGCGTGAGGTGGTGCTCCGTACTCGAAGGCACCCATCAGGAAGCCGAACTGCTCCTGGGCTTTCTCATCGGTGAAGCCGAGCGTGTGGAACATCTTGTTCTGCAAGGTGCGGTCATGGATACGGATGGAGCCGCCACCG
>JAEEGL010395489.1_pt1 | contig 10225 bp, 7 predicted proteins | sample 9134231 | NCBI WGS metagenome assembly JAEEGL01 (sample SAMN16246548, study PRJNA631951) | gut metagenome | biome: gut microbiome; feature: rumen; material: fiber-attached | host: Bos | place: Iran: Karaj | collected 2018-10 | reverse complement strand
GTAACAAACGCAATGCTGGAAGGAATCAACAATAAGATAAAGGTAATGAAGAGAAGAGCATATGGCTATAGAGATGATGAGTATTTCACACTGCTACTGCTCGGACTACATGACAAAACCAACGCAATTCGGGGATGAACCGGTTTATTATGATGAGTGGATTAATAAATGGGATTCTTTATTGCAAAATGTGAAATTATGTAGCCATAAACTAACGAAATTATTGTTAAGAGAACAGGCTATTGTTTCTGGATGTAAGTGTATGAGCGACGATATAATGTTCATGCCTTTTTATAGCCGTCCTAAGGCAGTTGAAGACTATATACAATATTCGACTTCTGATAAGGAATCATATAACCATAGTTGGTATACAAAGGCAAAAGAATTCTTACAGAAATCAGAAATGGAAAGATGGGAAGATATTGATATTGATGATAATTTTGATGACGAATCTTTTGGCGATTATGTGCTTCTGATGTCGTATAAGATAGCTGAGATTTATAATTATGTTTCAGGATTTTTGAAGAATGAGGATTTAGAACTACTAAAATGGATTATCGATAGGTCTATATATAAAGATATAATAAGAGGGGACTCCTCATTAATTAAGTTATCCGAGAAGACCCTTCGGAATTCCTGTAATGAACCGATAGGGGATAAGTATACTAACGCCATCAAGGAATGGAGGCTGAAGAATTACCCAATATGCAATTTCCAGCTACCGAATCGACTAAGAGATGATCAATTAGAAAAACTGTTGGGGGGACTAAAGAAAAAGAACTACATTCCTTCTCAATCCACTAAAGAGAGCCTTCGCCATATTTTTGGTGGCGACCATTTTGAAGGGTATGAGCCTATAATCTGGGAGGTTAAGTCCAAAAATAATACTCCACATAAAAAGTCAGTGTTAAATCTTTTGGTGAGATTGGGGATTAAGTGGGAAAAGATTGACCCCCAAAAATTGAATTATTGTTTTCTAACGCTCAGTAAAGATGGGAAATGGGTTCCTTTTGATAATAATAATATGAAAGACAAAGGTAAATATAAAGCTGATTCAACACTTGATAGCGAAATTAAGGATCTTTTGGAAAAAGTTTTTGATGGCGATGAATGTCATTTAAGAATGATGAGGAGTGCAAAATTGGTGTGTGATGATTAATATGAAAAACAGGCATTTTGATAACTTAAGATAGCACCCCCCACGTATTCCATGACCTTGATTATTAAAAGATGTTAACATACATGAAGGGACATGAGGGGACAAAAAAAGGGACAAGATGAATGGGTGAAAAAATAAGCCACTGATTTTCAGTGGCTTAAATTGGATTTATGTGATCCGCTTGGGGCTCGAACCCAAGACCCCAACATTAAAAGTGTTGTGCTCTACCTACTGAGCTAGCGGATCTACCTATTAGCTAGCGGAATAACCTCTCTGATGGGAGGATGATGGGGTTTTGTGCCTATCGTTTTCCGTAAGCGAGTGCAAAGGTAGTGCATTTTTTAGACACTACAAAATAAAAGAGCCCTTTTTTTGTTTTTTCGTGCTAAAATGCGGTTGCACGGCATAGATACCAGGCCGCATGACCACACTAATAGTACAACGGCATGTCAACTTCGAGAGATTTGCAGGCCTTTGTCGGATAGGGTCATCTCGACGAAACGTGACGAGGGGGTGAGGGGATGAGCCGTGAAGATTTCCCGTATGCGGCCAGCCGCTTCGGGGTCTTTGGCCACCATGTAGAGGTAGCCACCACCACCAGCTCCTGGTAGTTTGTAGCCAAGGCAGAGGTCGTCGATTTGTTGGCAGAGCGCAGCGATGGAAGATGGCTCGGTGCCAGCGTCGAGTGCCTTGTTCTGCTGCCACGTCTTGCGGATGAGGGTGCCGTATTGTTGGAAATCGCCCAGCTGGATGGCATCGAAGAGATGGAGTGCGTGTTGCTTCATCTGCTGAAGGATTTCGAGATGCTGGTTGGAGTTGAGGAACATGCCTTGTACAATCTCGGCCAGAATCTGCTTGGCGGTGCGGGTGATGCCCGTGTAGTAGAGCAAATGGCACTGCTGGTATTCGGGTTGGCGGAAGAAGGTGTCGGGCAACCAACGCACGACGGGAATCTGGTGGAAGCCTTGTTCTGTCTGCAAAAGCTTGATGCCGGGCAGAATGCCACCGTATTGGTCTTGCCATCCGCCGCCAGTGGTGAGCAACTGTTCGAGGATGAGGGAACGGTTGCCGATTTCATGTTTGTCCCATCCGAGTCCGCAGAAATCGGCCAATGCGCCCAGTACCGTGGAGGCGAGGATGGAGCTGGTGCCCAGTCCTGACCCAGCTGGTATGGCTGACAGGAGCGTGATTTCGATGCCGGCACCGAATGCCTCCAGTTGCTGATGGAGTGATGTGTATTTTTCGGCGCAGAACTGGGGCAAGAATCCACAGAGTGCCAAAGCTGCTTTGGGAATGGAGAAGGGTGAACCGACTTTATTGTATTGAGCCAATTCCTCGTAAGTAGTCAGTGTCTCGACGGCTCCGAGGTCGATGGAACGACACTTGATGTGGAGTTCCTTGGTGGGTTTCACATATACTTGTAGTGGCTGTTGCCCATTCAACTCGATGGCGAAGTTGATGACATTCCCTCCGCTCAGCAGACAATGTGGTGGGGTGTCTGTCCATCCACCAGCGATGTCGATGCGTACAGCAGAGCGTCCCCACACAATTTGGTCCTTGTAGGCATTGAGGTGTGGCATCTGGAGATGTCGTGTGGCTTCTTCCACCATTTGCTGTTGAAGAATGGCAAAAGCCTTTTTTTCGTAAGCCGTACCATCTTCTCCCTTATTTTTCAGCACTTGGGCGCGGAACATGGCATCGTGAATCTGTTGCATGGGGAGAGCGTCTTCGGGAAGGGGCTTGGGGAGTTCGAGACCGTTGTCGGCGTATTTTGCCGCTACGTCTTTAAGGTCAATTTGGTGGAAGATGGATTTTTTGTAGTTTCCTGCTATTTTGGGCAGGTTGTTGAGTAGAAACGATGCACGTTGCTGGCCTTGTCGTTCCAGATTCGCTTGTGCCGCAATTTCGTCAGCCGATAGGCGTGGCAGCATCTCCCACTCTTTGCTTAGGTCGTCAGTGGGGTGGGGCGAGAGCATCCATGCGAGTAAGCGTCCCATTTGAGCAAAATCTTTGCACACAGGGAAAATGTTGGCCGCTTGCAAATCGTGGGTGTGTGTGATGGCTTGGATGTCAATGTGGTGTCGCTGCATCCATTCAGGCATGGGTTGTCCAAGATAGGTGGTCGTTGGTTGCGTGATGTCACCACGCATGGCATCTCTGTAGCCGTAAGGACGAAGGATATAGGAGTCTTTCCCGAAAGCCTGTATGTCAATACATTGGGATGACTCTACATGGATGTTCCAATCGTTTTTAGGGATGCCCGATATGACATTTTGACACGTGATGCTCCATGAAGCTGGCACATGGGCGTTTTCTATCCAAATGTCAACGTTGTGCTCAGTGATAGCCGTATCGACGATGGCGTTTTGAGTGAACACGGTAGAGGGTTTCTTTCGACCTTTCTGGATAATCATGCGTTGGTCGAGCACTTGGTTCTGCAACATGGCAGTCGAGGCAATCATCTCAGGAGTGGTGCCGTAGTGGTAGAACTCTCCCCCTTCGAGTGGTAGGATGACCACTTTCAGTTGATTGATTTCTTCGTCGATAGAGGTGGGGTGCTGTCCGAGAGCCGTTCCGAAGTCAGAGTAGAGGTCGTAAGGATGATAGTCGGAAGGGGAAATGGCAATGACATTTCCTGCAGAACGAGCACTATCAGCGAGGGAATGTTGACGGAGGATGTTGACAGCGCGGTCGCCCATGAGCCAGATACCGATGTCCATGATGGCCAGATGGGTTTGCGACAGTTCCGCCATCCGTGTGGTGGTGGGTTTCTGCAACACGAAATCGAGCAGGTCGGGTGTGTTGCGGTTCATAAAGAAAACACCATGATTTTTGGCCAGTGAAGGGTCAACCCAAAGTCCGTAGCACACTACATCGGCATCGGGAATGGGTTGGAGTGTGCGTGTGGTGCGAATGAAGATGTCGCCTGCCACAATCAATGTGTGCATATAGTCGGGTGCTTGGCTCAGAATGCCTTCGTAGAGTGGCATTTGCAAGTCGAGCAGGGTCTGGTCAATCTTCTGTCCCCTCTTCCAACGGAACACAGGGATGGGGATGGATGTCTTTCCGCTGGCAGCGTATGCAGGCAGACGGCGTGACTGTCCACCAGCATGTACGAGGATGCGTTTCTCTTGTTCAAGCCAGGTGTCGAACGAGGTGGCTTTCTCGTGTGCTGCACTCTGTTCGAGCAGCCAAATGGTGCCTCCACCACTGCCGAGCTTATGCCCAACAGGGTCGGAGGTACAGAAATATTCTTCTTCTGAAAGATGGTTGATAGTCAAATATTTTTCCACTGCATTGGGTGGAAGGGATAGAAGCTTTTTCATTCTTGTTCAGTATTTTCGGTTGTCTCTTCTTCTAAGACATATCTTTTATAATAAGAGATGATGAGTGTTGTGAGCGGCAGGGCGATGATGAGTCCCACAAATCCCAAGAGGCTGCCCCAGATGGAGAGCGACAGCAGGATAACTGCAGCGTTGAGTCCTGTCACTTTCCCCATGATGCGAGGAGTGAGCACCCAATCTTGGATGGCTTGCACCACGCAAAACACAATGATGGCAGCCAGTATGATGCCCCAGAAACTCTGTCCTGTGTCGTGCGCTTTGAGCAGTGCGAGGATGATGGTCGGGATGAAGCCGATGACTTGCAGGTAGGGCACAAGGTTGAGGAATCCGATGAAAAGTCCTAATGGGATGGCCAAAGGAAAATCGATGATGAGGAAGCCTACCGAGAACATCACGCCCACACATATGGCAATGATGGTCTGACCTCTGAAATAGCCGTTCATTCCCTTCTTCAAGTCTTGCATCACGCCTTGCACTAGGGAGCGTTTGCTTTTGGGCACCATCATGAACAGCCCTTTCACCATCAGTTCGTAGTCGAGCAGGATGAAAAACAAGTAGATGACAGCGATGAACGAGGCGATGATGCCGATAATGGCACTGACGCTGTGGCTGATGAAAGCAAAGAACTGGGGCAATTTCTCTTCCAAGAATTGTGAGACATCCTGAATGGTCATTGCTTTGGTGATTTCGTTGATGTCAACGTTGCGCTTGACAAAGTTCTCTACCTCTGACGATACCGAGGTGACGGTGCTGTCGGTCGTGACATAGCTCACGATAATGTCTTTCAGGTGTGCTATTTCGTTGATGATGGGAGGGATGATGAGGTAGCACCCTCCGAAGATGATACCACCAATCAGTAACAGCGTGAAGATGATACTAAGAATACGCGACTTGACGCGGCACTTGTATTGAAAAAAGCACACGATGGGATGGAGCATGTAGGCAATGAGCCATGCTACCAGAAAGGGAATGAGCACACTGCTTAATCGGAGTATGAGAAAGTAGGCTATCACCATGATGGCGATGCTGGCCAAGATTCTGACGAAACGGTCGAATGTGATGAGTTTTGTCTTCATTGCAGAGAACTTTTGATACAATTCGGCACGAAGATACACAAAAAACAGCATTTTATAGATAAGGAATGTGAAAAAAAGTTGTTTTTATCGGAAAAATGAAGTTTGTGTATATTTTTATTTCTATTTTTGCATCAACAATAGAAAAAAGAAGATGGGAAAGCTGTATGTAGTTCCGACCCCCGTGGGAAATCTGGAAGACATGACCTTTCGGGCGGTCAGGGTGCTGAAGGAAGCCGATTTGATTCTGGCTGAAGACACACGTACGTCGAGTGTTCTGCTTCGGCACTATGCTATTGAGGGCGAACTTTTGTCCCATCACAAGTTTAATGAGCACGAAACCGTGCAGCGTGTCGTGAGGAGGATTCTGGGTTCGGACACCGTGGCGTTGGTGAGCGATGCTGGAACACCTGGCATCAGTGACCCCGGTTTCTTGTTGGTGCGTGAGTGCTTGAAGAATGGCATCGAGGTGGAGACTCTTCCTGGAGCTACCGCTTTTGTGCCAGCTTTGGTGAGTAGTGGACTTCCTTGCGAAAGATTCTGCTTCGAGGGCTTTCTTCCGCAAAAGAAAGGACGGCAGACTCGCTTGGACGCATTGAAGGATGAAGTGCGTAGCATGGTGTTTTATGAATCGCCTCGACGTTTGCTGAAAACCTTGTCGCAGTTGGCAGAAACGTTCGGTGAAGACCGTCAAGTGAGTGTGGCAAGAGAAATATCGAAGGTGCATGAAGAGCACGTGCGTGGCACTTTGAAAGAGGTCATGGCGCACTTCGAACAGACAGAGCCTTTGGGTGAAATCGTCATTGTCTTGGCAGGAAAAGATATAGCCGACAACCATACAGAGAGTGAAGAAACGCCTCAAGCCCCCATGCAGATGCTGATGGGTACAGGCAAGAAAAAGAACAAATATAAATAAAGTAGAGAGATGAAGAAGTTTATTTTTGTGGCAGCCATTGCCTCCGCTTTGGTTGCTTGTAACGAAGGTTCACAGAAATCTGGTAGTCTCATGCTCCAGCGTGATTCCTTGCAGAAAGTGATAGACCAGAAGGATACCGAAATCAATGACTTGATGGGTACCTTCAATGAAATCCAGCAGGGTTTCGACTTGATTAACGAGGCTCAAGGACGTGTGAACATGATGAAAGGCAATGCTGAGAATAACAGCACCGCCGAGAACATCCGAGAGAACATGGAGTTCATCCAAGAAACGCTTGCCGAGAACAAGCGGAAGATTGAAGAACTGGAGAACAAACTGAACACTGGTTCCATCAATTCGGCTAAGTTGAAAGAGGCCATCAACAGCTTGAGCCAACAGCTGAACGAGAAGAATCGTGAAATAGAGGCACTTCGTGCACAGCTGGAGGAAAAGGATGTCGTTATCCAGGAGCTTGGCAACGCTGTCAACTCGTTGAAAGAAGAAAACACCCAAGTGAAGCAGCAGCGCGATGAGACAGAGCAAATTGCTCGCAATCAGGACGCACAGCTGAATACGGCTTGGTATGTGTTTGGTACTTCCAAGGAACTGAAGAAAGAAGGCATCCTCTCGAAGGGAGAAGTTTTGCAGGGTAACTATAACAAGAACTACTTCACCAAGATAGACATCCGTAAGGTCAGCGTTATCCCGCTCGAATCTAAATCGGCTACCTTGCTTACGAACCACCCTGCAGGCTCTTACACTTTGTTGAAGGACAGCAAGGGCGAATACACCCTCCGCATCACCGACGCCACCAAGTTCTGGAGCGTCAGCAAGTATTTGGTCATCAAAGTGAAGTAATCCCATGAAACGTCGCATCCTCCTTTCTATGCTGTTGGTGGCACTCTCATCCCTATGCCTTGTCGCCCAAGACAATAAGGATTGGGCACCCACAGGGGTGTGGCCTTTCATCAACAAGCAGTTCCGTACAGCTACTGTCTATACGGGATTATACAAACGCACCAAAACTGTTGTTCCTTGCAACATCCATGTTGGTAAGCAGACCCTGTGGTATAGCCAAAACGACACGTTGATGGAGGCACTGCCAGGCAGTGTGCTGAGGGTGGAGTTTCCCAATGGCGATGTTTACATGCCCGTGGGGAGTGAGAACATGTTTGGTCGTATAGTCAGAGAAGACAGCATCGGCGGTCGAATCGCCCGTGTAATTTGTGTCCAAACGGTCAACCAACAACAGCTTGACCAACAAAGTGTCGATGTGCTTAACAACACCCAGAACATCCTTCAGGGAGCCTCGGCCATTGGCTTCGGTGCTTTTGCTTCCGCTTTGGCCGATGCCAATGCGGGTGTGGAGGTGGAGAAGTTACCACTTCCCATGACGAACAATTTCTACTATCAGGTGAATGGTGAGATATTCCTTGCCACCACCAAAAACATTCTTTCTCACATCGACCCGGCGCGTCGGAAGGAGTATCGGGCTTTCACTCGTTCCGCTGAGATTATCTCGACCAACGAAAGCTCCATGCTGAAGGTGTGGAAAGAGTTCTTCCTAAAATAACGGAGACAGGTTGTATAGCCAACCTGACGAAAAAATCGAGGGGATACCAAAATGAATTGGTGTCCCCTCGATTTTTTTGATGACTGTAGAAACAGTCGTATTTGGGATGAGTTGTGGAGTCGGAGGAGTATGTGTGGTGCTTCAGCCTTTATGAACGATACTTCTCTTCGAGACCGCCATTGATGATGTCGAAGACTTCCTGCATGACCACCTTGGTTTGTTTGCCCTTGCGTTCTTCTGCGGTGATGGGCTTGTGGATGGTCAACGTGACGGTGCCTCGGCTAACGGATTTGGCATTGCGGCTGAACACATCGAAGGAACCATTGATGGTGAGTGGCACGATGGGGATGCCGATTTCGTTGGCGAGCATGAAAGAACCACGCTTGAAAGGCCCCATTTTGCCCGTACGGGTGCGAGTGCCTTCAGGGAAGATAATCATCGACATGCCGCCTTGCAGGGTTTCACGTGCTTGCTGCACCGCCTTGGCGATACCAGATATGCCGTCGGCCAAGTAGATGTGCTTGGACTTGACACAGGCATAACCGACAAAGGGAATCTTCTTCAGATATTCCTTCATCATCCACTTGAAATTGTGTCCAAGGTAGCCGTAAGCCAAGAAGATGTCATAGTAGCCTTGGTGGTTCGCCAAAAAGACGTAGCTTTCGTCTTTTTTGATGTTCTCTCGACCTTCCACCTTCACTTTCAGCAGGAAAAGCCAGAAGGCGCATTTCGACCAGAACTTGGGCAGGTAATAAGCCACCACGTCGGTGTCGCCCAGAAAGCCTGCGATGATGACACTGGAGGCCACGAAGATGGTGATGACCACGAAGATGGGAAGGGCGATAGTGAAGGAGTAAATTTTGTAGAGAATTTTTAGAATAAGCATGAATTTTTTGTTTTTTAGGGTTGATTGGGCTTATTAGTCTTATAGGAAACTTATAGGGCCTATAGGAGTTATGGAGCCTATTGGGTTTTATTTTTTGTTGGGGGTGTCTCTCGTCTCAAGGTAATCACATTGACCTCTGGCCATGCGCCGAAGCGGAAGGGGAACATGACAGCTCCGATGCCGTCGCTGACGTTGAGTATCTGGTTGCCTTCGACGTAGGCTCCCGACCACTCGCTATAGACGTGGGCAACGGGTGACCATCCGAACACTTTGAATTGTCCTGCATGGGTGTGACCTGACAGCGTGAGCTGGATATTGGTTTGGGGAAGGATGTTGCGCCGCCAGTGGGTGGGGTCGTGACTCATTAATATGGTGAAACAGTTGCGCTTCAGCCCTTTCATGGTCTTGGGAAGGTCGCCGTAGGCAGGGAAGGGCGGACGGCCATCGTTCTCTACGCCAGCAATGATGAGGGAGTCTTTGCCGCGTCGGATGATGCGATGTTCGTTGAGCAGTAATTGCCATCCATAGCTGCGGATACGACGTTGCAACTCTTTCACATCGGCCTTACGGTCTTTCTCGTCGGGATATCGGATGTACATGCTATAGTCGTGGTTACCCATCACGGCATACACGCCATCGGGGGCATGGAGCTTGTTGAGGTCGCGACGGAATCCGTCAAGTTCGCTGCTCTGGTGGTTGACGAGGTCGCCCGTGAAGAGGATGGCATCGCAGTTTTGGGCGTTGATGATGTCAACGATGGTTCGGGCATCTTGCTCGTTGCCATCGCGCAAAGTGCCAATGTGCATGTCGGAGAACTGGGCGATGCGATAACCCTCAAATTCTTGCGGAAGGTCGGGAAAATAGAATGTCTGCCGATGGATGACGTAATGGTGACGTCCATAGAAATAGCCAAAAGTAAGAAGGGCAATGGCGAAAAGAGCCAGTGTCATACCCACGATACGAAAGGCACGAACAAATATACATTCGTCATCGTCTCGTTTCTTAGCTCCGTGTGTAACAAGCCAGTTGATGCCGTGACCAATACCGTCGAACACCATGAAGAGTGTCTTGGGAGCACAGATGCCGAGAAAGAAAAGCATAAAGACACCCACCCAAGGTTGATGTTCGGGCTTCATGTCGTTGCTGCTCATGATGATGACCGCGCTGACAACCAGCACCGCCATTGGTACGAACCAAAGTAGTCGGAACCATCTGTTTTTTGTCCATTGCCGTATATACATTATATATATATAGGCATCGGGTAAAACCAGCAT
>JAEEGL017115922.1_pt1 | contig 10226 bp, 8 predicted proteins | sample 9134231 | NCBI WGS metagenome assembly JAEEGL01 (sample SAMN16246548, study PRJNA631951) | gut metagenome | biome: gut microbiome; feature: rumen; material: fiber-attached | host: Bos | place: Iran: Karaj | collected 2018-10 | reverse complement strand
GTACGCGCCGCAACCCGCCCGCGCACATGCTACCCCGTCACGGCCACCTGGTAGGGCGCTCTCGCCGAGAGCGCCGCAACCCGCCCGCGCACATGCTACCCCGCCACGGCCATCTGGTAGGGCGCTCTCGCCGAGAGCGCCGCAACCCGCCTGCGGGCGGCGGTGGAGCGGCCCGTCGTGAGGTCGGGTCCTACCGCAGATCCACGGGGTAGGCGTGGGAGTGCGCCGTGTTGCCCCGGGCGTCGCGGACGGCGATGCGGAAGTAGCGGTCCTGCGGCTTCAGCGCGAAGCTGGCGTGCGTGATCCCCTCTCCGTGGGCGGAGACGAACCGGCGGCCGTGCCCGACGAAGCAGATATGCGCGGCGGGGGTGCAGTCCACGTGGACTTCGCCGTCCTCGATGTAGAGCGCGAGGATGCGCGGCGGGTCGTCGCGACCGCTGGAGCAGTAGAACTCGCCACGCTCCAGGGCGCCCATGACGGAGGCGTAGTCCAGGCTCTTCGCGCCGATGAACGTCGAGCCGCCGAAGGACTGGATGTCGGAGTCGCCCCGGTTGTGGTTGTCGTCGCCCATCGTGCAGAAGAGGGACGGGCCGTTCTTGCGGAGCATGTCGTCGTAGATGTAGGGGCAGTACTCGGCGCAGGTGAGGTTGTCCGTCGCGTAGTTGAGGATCTCCAGCGACCAGACGCCTTCCAGCGCGAGGTAGTCCTCGCGGGTGTTCAGCGACCAGTTGGGGTGGTTGTACTGGACGAGGAAGCCCTCGTCGTTCGCGGCGCGGATGACCTCGTTGAGACGGTCGTAGGTGAACGTGCGCTTCGCCTCGGCCTCTTCCGGCGTCCCGGGGAAGCAATTGTGCTGGACGCCCCAGATGGTGCCGCGGGCGGGCTGGCCGGCGGGGTGGGGGTTCTTGGAGAAGAGGTTCAGGTGGAAGACGGGGCAGTAGCGGATGTCGTTCGGGTCCGGCTCCTCGGGAGGGGCGGGGAAGGGGTGGTCGCCATCCACGACGCAGTATTCGGTGGAGGTAAGCGTCAGGAAGTCCGGGTCGTTGAGGTCGGAGTGGTCGATGAGCTTCTCGTGGTCGGTGATCGCGAGCACGGAATAGCCGTGGGCCTTGTACTCGGCCTTGAGCCTTTCGGGGGTCCAGACGCCGTCGGAGTGTGTCGAGTGGCAGTGCAGGTTCGCGCGGTACCAGTTGACGTCGGGAGGGAGGAGATGCGTTTTCATGCCTTCCATCTTACTTCGCCGCATCTGCAAGGGCAATGCGGAACTTTGTTCCGCCTGCGGCCGCTTGCGTATCCCGCGCTTGACGTTCCATGCCGTTTCTGGCAAAATTATTACTTCAATGATTGATTCCGGCGCGGTGCCGGCCTCTCATTTGCCAAGCCTCCAAGACCTGCCGAAGGCGCGAAGCGCCGTAGGCAACGTGAGGGGGGCAAGAACCTCAGAACAGCAAGCTCCCCATGTCAAAAACGGTCTCGCCACCATGAACGAGGCTCCGACAACTTCCCAGGGGCTCCTGCGCTCCATCCGGGAGGACCGCCTGAGCATTCGCTGGAACGATTCGTACAGCGCTACTCCCCGATGATGAGGGCGTTCCTCCACCAGCACTTCCCCGTCTTGGACGGAGAGATGGACGACATCCTCCAGGAGACCTACCTGTCGCTCTGCAACGCCCTGCCGAATTATCGGTACGAGCCGGAGGAGCTGGGGTCGTTCCACAACTACCTCACCGGCATTCTCCGGAACCGTGCGCTTCGTGCGCTTCGCGAACGGGAGAAGGCGCTCGATCCGGACGTTCTCCAAGTGTTCAGGGGAATCGTACGCCAGCGTTCTTGAACGCCTCGGAATCGATGCGGGGGCGGACATCCCCCCGGAAGACGACGTTGGTGAGTCCCGTGCAGCTTGCGAAGGCGTGCCGCCCAATCTCCTTCACGGAGGGCGGCAGGACGATTTCCCGGAGCCCGCGGCAGTTGACGAAGGTGTGGCCGGGGATGCCGGGGACGCCGTCGGGCACCTCGTAGCGGCCGCCCCGTCCGGGCGGGAAGCCGACCAGCTGTTGCCCCTTGCGCGTGAAGAGCACGCCGTCCACGGACTGGTACACCTCGTTTCCCGGCGCCACGTCGATGGCCTCAAGTCTGTCGCAGTTCATGAACACGCGGTCGTCGGAGATGAAATCAACGTTTTCCGGGATGACGATCCGGCGCAGGCCTGTGCATCCCTCGAACGCGCAGGCGCCGATGTGCCGCAGGGATTCCGGGAGTTCGAGCGTCTCCAGCTTCGTGCATTTGGCCAGCGACGCGGCGCCGAGATCGACCAGCGTGTCGGGCAGGAGGAGTTCCGCCATGCCGGCGCCGACACGTTCCCCGTCCTGCGCTCCTCGCCGGCCGACGTCCGCAACGCCTTCCTGCGTGCGCTTCAAGCGCGAAAAGGCGCCGGCCACCCTGGCCACGCCCTTCCCGCTGCGCATGGTGTGGTACGACTACCTCGGGTCGGAGGAGGTCGTGCAGTCGTGCGGCGGCGCCGCCAACGGCATGGCCATTTTCATCCTCAAAGGCTTCTTCGACTCCCTGCCGATGGAGCTCTTCGAGGCCGCGACGATCGACGGCGCCAGCGAGATGCAGATCTTCCGCATCGTCGCCATCCCCCTCGTCAAGCCCATCCTCGCCATCAACTGCCTCAACGCCTTCATCGGCGCGTACAACGGCTGGGAGTGGGCGCTCATCATCTGCCAGGACCGCGACATGTGGACCCTCGCCGTCTGGATGTACCAGGCGAGCATGTGGTGGGGCGGGTCGCCGTGGATCGTCAGCGCCGGCTTCGTCATCATCTCCATCCCCACGATGATCGTCTTCATCTCCTGCCAGAAGATCATCCTCCGCGGCATCATCATCCCCAGCATGAAGTGACCCACTCACCCTCCCCCAGCCAACTCCCCAACCAGCCAACTAGCCAACTCCCCAACCAGCCAACTAGCCAACTCCTCAACTAGCCAACTAGCCACTAGCCACTAGCCAACTAGCCAACTAGCAACTAGCCAACTAGCAACTAGCAACTAGCCAACTCCTCAACTAGCCAACTCCTCAACTAGCCACTAGCCAACTCCTCAACTAGCAACTAGCCAACTAGCCACTAGCCAACTAGCCACTCCCCCTGCCATGTCACAAGTCTCTCTGAAAAACGTCTTCAAGATCTACGCGAAGGGCGCCGCGCCGGCGGTTTCCGACGTCAACCTCGAAATCCGCGACAAGGAGTTCATGGTCCTCGTCGGCCCCTCGGGCTGCGGGAAGTCCACGACCCTCCGCATGGTCGCCGGCCTCGAGGAGGTCTCCTCCGGGGAGATCCGCATCGGAGACCGCGTCGTCAACGACGTCCCCCCGAAGGACCGGGACATCGCGATGGTCTTCCAGAACTACGCGCTCTACCCGCACATGACGGTCTACGACAACATGGCCTTCGCCCTGAAGCTGCGCCACGTGGACCGCGCCGAGATCGACCGCCGCGTCCGCGAGGCCGCCGCGACGCTGGGCATCTCCGACTACCTCGACCGCAAGCCGAAGGCCCTCTCCGGCGGCCAGCGGCAGCGCGTCGCCGTCGGGCGCGCCATTGTGCGCAAGCCCGCGGTCTTCCTCTTTGACGAGCCCCTCTCCAACCTGGACGCCAAGATGCGCGTGCAGATGCGCGCCGAGATCTCGATGCTCCACCACCGGCTCGACACGACGATGATCTACGTCACGCACGACCAGGTCGAGGCCATGACGATGGGCGACCGCATCTGCGTGATGAAGGACGGCGTGATCCAGCAGGTGGACACCCCCCTCGCCATCTACGACAACCCCGCGAACCTCTTTGTCGCGGGCTTCATCGGCACCCCGCCCACGAACTTCTTCCGGGGCCGCCTGGAGATGCGCGGCCAGAAGCTCTTCTTCGCCAACGAACGCCTCTCCCTGCCGCTGCGCGACGACTGGCGGGACGAGGTCGCGGACCGCGTTGGCGGCGACATCGTCCTGGGCGTCCGCCCGGAGGACATCGGATCGCCCCGCGCCGAACAGGCGGCGGACGCGCCGACGCTCACCGCGACGGCGGTCGTCATCGAGCCGATGGGCGCCGAGACCTACCTCCACCTCTCGCTCGACGGCGGGGCGCACACCTTCCTCGCGAAGGTCTCCCCGCGCCTCCCCGTCCGCGTCGGCCAGCAGGCCACCCTCGCCGTCGATCTCGGCAACGCCCACCTCTTCGACCCGCAGACCGAAAAGCGGATCGTGTAGCGGCTGGCAGAACGACCATGGCATGGCATACTGAGGGAGGGTGGCTCGACACCGATATCTACAACAGTAGAAATTAGGGCAATGCCATAGGCACTCGACGGCAAGACGCTCTGCACCTAATCTACAACAGTAGAAATTAGGGCAATGCCATAGGCACGGTGACCTCGGCACCTACGGGCGAATCTACAACAGTAGAAATTAGGACAATGCCATAGGCCCCCGCCGAAATGCGCAGGAAGACCCCATCTACAACAGTAGAAATTAGGGCAATGCCATAGGCCTCCGTTGTGCCGGGGACTCGCGGCTCATCTACAACAGTAGAAATTAGGGCAATGCCATAGGCCACTTCCTCGCCCTGGAAAATCTGGTAATCTACAACAGTAGAAATTAGGGCAATGCCATAGGCCCTGACATGAGCCTCCCGTGGATGCTAGGATCTACAACAGTAGAAATTAGGGCAATGCCATAGGCCTTTCGTTGTTTTGCGCCAACAGGGCAGAAACAACTTGTCCAATAATCAATGGAACTATTGTACCATGGCAAGTTCAGATGTGACAAGACGGGGAAAATGACATTTGAGGTTTTTCCGCCAAATGAAGACGGAGGTTTGCGTCAACGAATTACCAAATCGGTTTCATCATCGATCGGATAACCGAACTTTGCCACACAGGCGTCATCTGGAACTCGATAGACAAGGACAGAAGAGGAAGTCGTTGATGTTCGTAATCGGCAACAGTTCTTCCATCCCAATCCCCTACTACTTGTATTTCCTCGCAGCGAGTTCTTGCGCGAAACGGAACCAATCCTTGTGTTCGATCTTGAGATCGGCGGAACCTTTATCGGTTCGATTCTCCGCAATGTTCTCCTCCAGAAGCTGGACTCCCTTGAGCGCAATATGGTAGGCGCCGTTGGCGTCGGCATCGCGCGGAAGTGAAGTGTCCGCCTTCCGAGAGTCGAAGAACTCGCCGTTCCCGTTGAGGACCGGCGACTCGATGTAGTCCTCTCCGGCGCGGCTGTTGCGCATCTGAAGCGTTCGGTCGAACGCGTAGAAGACGTCGCGGAAGAAACCGGCGTTCGCCTTGGAGGGCTCGGTGTCCGCCAGAAGCGCCTTCAGGTCGAAACCGTCCGTCACGGATACGCCGCGCTTCTTCAGCGCATCGAGGAGGATGGCGGTCGGATCGATCTCCTTTTCCGTCCGTGCTTCCCTGTCGAAGACGAGGCGGCGACTCGCGGAGTACACAGTCCACTTCGTGCGGTGGCTTTCCTGGCTCGTCTTGAAGTTCCGGTAGTCGAAGTCGAACGCAAAAGCGTGGCGGGAGGCGTCCCACCGGATGGAGTCGAACGCCGCGAAGAAATCGCGGATCCCTGTGGCGTTTGTGCATTTCTTCGTGTTGAAGAGGTTGGTGAAGCCGGTCGTGGGGTCGATCTTGGAGGTGTAGCCGGCGGGGACATAGAAGAGAAAACCAGTCTGCTTGCCAATGCGCTCGAAGCTTACAAATGCGTCGGTGAGCTGGTAACCGCACAACGTCCCGCCGGGCTCTGCCATCCCGCGGTCCTTGAAGACAAGGTAGTTGAGCTTGTCGATGAGGGCCTTCTCGAACTTCTGGTAGACCTGTCGCTCAATGCGGAAGCGGCCGCGCTTGAAGCCGAAATTGAGGTCTTCGAGAACGACAATGGCGTTGTACTCGATCATCTTCTTCGCGATTTCGTGGACAACGGCAGAGAGGTAGCCCTCCTTGAGATCCTTGATGGCGCCGATTTCAGACCACGTGAGGCGGGCCTCCGCCCGGTCCTTTTCTGCCTGGGCCAGCTTCGACTGGTAATCGGTTCGCACCTCGACGCCGTCACGGCGCGTATGCGCGACGGTGTTGAAGGAGCGCTGCTCGAGAAGATTTCCGTTTCTGTCGACGAGGGCGAGGTAGATCAGGTTCCGTTCGCCGCGGTCAATGCCGATCACGTTCACGTCGGGGTTGGAGCGGAGGAAATCGCGGACCTGTTCGTTGAAGCGGGCAGGGGCGTCCGGCTGCTTGAAATTGATTGTAAGCGGAACGTGGAACGAGAATCGGTCCTCGGCGAAACGACGGTCCTTGACGATCTCGTGTGCGACGTTCTTGACGACAAGATTTCCGGAGTCGATCCATGCCCGCGCCTCGGCGGAAAGCGGTTCGGGGCTTCCATTGAAGTGGCGGAAGAGTTCGCCGTGGACGGATTCGGGAATGGGCATGCCGTTTTTGCCGATGCGATTCACCATCTTTTCGCCAATCCGGTGGCGGAAGGGCTCCTTGATGGTCTTTGGGCGGTAGAAGAGCTCCGCCTCGCCGTTGAGCTTGAAGACGACGTCGCGGAGGTTTTCAGGGGCGAAGACGGCGTTCCAATACTGCGTGTGGAGATTCGGGCGGCCGGTCGATGCCTTGGAGAAATCCTTGTTCCAGAGCAGGAAGAGACAGAGACGGCCCTCGTCGACAAGGCGGTCGATGGCGTCGGCGGGAATATTCTCGAAGGAGATGCGGTACCCCTGTTCCGATACCTCGCGATAGAACTCGTCAATGCCGTTGTAGGAGGACGTCGGCGAGAAGTGGAAGTTGAACTTGCTCCAGTCGGGATGGGCGGAGATGCTCGCCTTGAAGAAATCGATCAGGCTGTGGCAGAAGGCGAGATCGAAGGCAGGGCCTTTTTTGTAGGCACCCGCGTGGTAGCGGCCAAGGAGATTGGCTGGTGGGTGGAAGATTTCCTGTCCTTTTTTGGAGAAGAAAACCTTCGGTAGCATTTTGTTGGGGCCGGGGAGGAGTTTATAGACCATTTTGCGATAACATCCGGGCGTCTCCGGATCGGAAAGCTTTGAGAAGTCAGTCTTCGCATCCGGATCCATCACGCCAAGGTAGTAGAGACCGTCACGGAAGAAAAGAACACATGTGTTGTCTTTCTCCTTGTTCTGGTCCCAGCCATCCGCAAGGGTTGGATTCTCGAACATCAGCTTGATCCGCTCGGTCTCGCCGTGCTTCTTCGTGAGGTAGTTCCGGACCTTGTTGTAGAGCGGAACAAAATCGTCCAAGGCGGCGTAGAGCGGGTCGAAGGCTCCGTAGAAGGCCTCGTCGCGGTCGAGCCCCTCGCCTGCGTGAAGAGGCTTCACGAAGTGGAGGATGTCCAGGACGGCGTCGAGGGCGGCCTTGATGCGGGTGACATCGTCCTTGCGCTCGCGAAGTGGCGAAGCGGGATCAGGCGGCGAGGAGAGAAGCGGAAGAACAGACGCGACGGCCGAACGGGCGGCATCGAAGCGTTGTGCGGCAACGGGGCCCTTCCAGAGCTTGGAGACGTCGACAATCGTCGAGCCGGTGTACGTCTCCTGGCGGAGGTCCGCGAGTTCGGAGAGGGCGTAGACCGACCGCTTCATCCACTTTTCGACGGCGGCGAGGCGTTTCTTCTCGGTGCTTTCGGAAGCGAAGCGGGCTTCGGCAGCCGATTCCATCAGGGAGCCGAGAGCATTCCAGGAGCCGAGCAGGTCCATCGACACGCGGGGAATCTCCGCGGCGTCTACCCAGATGCCGTCCGAGGGGGAAAGGGTCCTGAGCTGGGACTGCAACTCATCGAGAACATTCTTGCGGCCGGATTCCGTTTCCAGTCCCAGAAGATGCTTCTCGAACATCGCGCGGAGCGCAGTGACGGCATCTATGTCGTTCCCAAGCGCGAGGGGGACGAGGGAAAGAGTCTCGCGGTCGCTTAGGATTTGCTTGTAGAGCGGACGAAGCGGCGAGAGGGCGTGGTCGGTACGGGCATCCTCGTGCTGCTGTCTGTAGAGGTTGACGAACTCATTGACGCCGCGCGTCTTTTCGCCTTCTTCGGGAACAAAGCCACCCAGAATCTGGTTGAAGAAGTCAATTCGGGATTGCGAGAGGAATGAACCATAGGCTGCGGGATTGAACAACGAGTTGAGCGCTTGTCCGTCGAGAAGGGGTTCAAGCTCTTTCTCTGCGTCATCAACGATGGACGGATAGGCGTCGGCGATGTGTCGGAAGATACGAACGTCCTCGAGGAACTTCGGGAAGTTCTCGTTCACGGCGCGGTTCGCGGCTGAGGTTGCCTGGGCTTCGTCCGAGTAGATGTTGCGGCGGTTCTCCTGATAGCCCTTGAAGAACCCGGCGAATCGGGAGAACGTGGACAGGGCCTCGGGAATCTCCTGGCCGGCGTCCTCGAAGCGTTGCCGCATTGCGGCGAAGGCATCCTTCGGTGTTGGGGCGGTGAGGCTCGGGAAGGCTTCGTCCGCTTTGAAGAGCGCGACGATCTTTTTGCGGAACTCCGCCTGTTTCGCTGCAAGAGCATCCCTCGCCTCCTTGGACTTGTCGCTCATGCGGTAGTCCTCATGGGCCTGTGCGAGGGCGGTCCAGTCCAAATCGACCGGGGGATTCGAGAGCGCACGTTCGAGAAGGGCCTTGTGCTCACCATCGAGCAGCTCCTTGACGACAGGATAAGCTTCATCGCGACGCATGTCGCCGGGAAGGAACTTTTCCTTAAATGTTTCCAATGTGCGCCCAACGGGGCGCAGTTCGAAACGGAGTGTTTTCGCGAGCTTGTACTTATGGGTGAAGGAATCGAGATTCATGGTTCTCTTTTTATCCAAGAAGGTTTTCTTGCAAAAATGGCAATAAGCCTAGCCTCTCTCAAAATGTAGGCGAGAAAAACATCATCAATATGACGATTTTGCCAGAAACTACGAGGAACGGCAAGCGCGTTTTCGCGCCCCCTCCGCGTGGGAGAAAAACGGGGACAGGCTATAGAAAAACGGGGACAGGCTATGGTAAAATCGACATTGTGTTCCCTTCCCATCTGTCACGCCACAAGCCGCCCCGGGTGATCTGCATGGGGAAATGCCATAGCCTGTCCCCCCCTTTTTTCTCGTTTTTTTTGCATAGTCTGTCCCCGATATTTTGGGCTCTTCCGTTCCCGTCGTGCCGAACGGCGACATCCCCGAACTAGCCAAATGGCTCTCGGAAATACCGAAGCCGGCCGCAGTCATGGCGGCCTACGATGATCGGGCCTCTAACGTTCTTTCCGCCGCTGAAGAGGCCTCCATCCCCGTGCCGGACCAGCTCAACGTCATAGGCGTGGACAACGACGGACTCATCTGCGACTTTACCAATCCGCCGCTTTCGAGCATCTGGCCGGACCACGAGGCGCTGGGCGCGCGTGCGGCAGGGGAACTCGCCCGTCTCATGGAGGAGGGCGGGGGCACCACGTCGATGACAATACGTGTCCGCGCCATGCGTGTGGTCACACGCGACACGACGGGGTTTGCCACCCCATCTGCGCGAATCGTCGAGCGGGCGTTGGCCTTCATCGGGAAGAACGCCGCGCTGCCCCTCACCCCGGATGACGTCGCGAGGGCGCTCCGCGTCTCGCGCCGTCTTGCCGACTTGCGGTTCCACGAACAGGCGGGAACCACGCTCGCCGAGGCCATTTCGGAGGCCCGCCTCGCCTTGGTGGCGAAACAGCTCACCGAAACCGACGAACCCATCGGGCGTATCGCACGAAAACTCTCCTTCCCGAACGTCAACTCGCTCGGCAACCGTTTTCGGGCGCGCTATGGGCTTTCCATGCGCGAATGGCGCAAGCGGTAAGCGGGGAGCCTAGGGGCAGGAAATCGTCCAGTCGAACTGGACGTTTGGGAATGGACCGCCGGCGGCGAGCCGGGTGTACACGGCTGGAGCGTCGGAAACCGGGTGGACTTCCTCGACGAAGCCAGCGAGGGAGAGCCTCCCGAGATCGAGAAGGCGCAGGAAGGCGAGGGCGTCGTCGCGCTCGGTCCACCAGCCGGGGGAGGAGTCGTTCTTCGGGCGCGCCATCGTGTGCGCGCCGACGAGCGTGACCCCCCGCCCGTGGACCTTGCGGTAGTAGTCGATCGCGAAGGTCGAGTGGCGGGTGCAGCCGAGGAGGGCTACGCGACCAAAGCGCGCCACGGCGTCAAGCGC
>JAEEGL016759162.1_pt1 | contig 10226 bp, 8 predicted proteins | sample 9134231 | NCBI WGS metagenome assembly JAEEGL01 (sample SAMN16246548, study PRJNA631951) | gut metagenome | biome: gut microbiome; feature: rumen; material: fiber-attached | host: Bos | place: Iran: Karaj | collected 2018-10 | reverse complement strand
GGCCTGTTCTTCTGGTTCCTGTACAACAAGATGCGCCACGGCAAGTACATGTACGCCATCGGCGGCAACGAAGTCGCGGCTGAGGTCTCCGGTGTCAACACCACCAAGACCCTGATGCTCATCTACACCACAGCCGGCATCATGTACGCCATCGCTGGCTGGCTGCTGGCCGGCAAGAGCGGCGGCGCCTCCACCTCCATGGGCATGGGCTATGAGCTCGAAGCCATCGCGGCCTGTACCATCGGCGGCGTCTCTACTACCGGCGGTATCGGTACCGTCAGCGGCGTGCTCGTGGGCGTGCTGGTGTTCGAGCTGCTGAAAATCGTGCTTCAGTTCCTCGGCGTCAACCCCTACTACAACTACATCGTCCAGGGCATCGTCATCGTTGTGGCCGTCGCGCTCGACGTGCGCAAGTACCTGGCCAAGAAGTAATCGCTTCTTTTCCTTTCAAAAGCTCCGCGCTCTGCGCGGAGCTTTTTCATTTTTCCCATTGACGAGCAGAGAAAAATGCGCTATACTGAGATCAGTTAAACATGGCTAACTGCCGCCCGGGAGGTGTTGTGATGAATCTTCATAAATCCGGTGAGGACTATCTGGAAGCCATTCTGGTCCTCGAACATAAAAACGGTCTGGTGCGCTCTCTGGATGTGGCTGAGCACATGGGCGTGAGTAAGCCCAGCATCTCCAATGCGGTGCGTCTGCTGCGGGAGGGCGGCTTCCTGAGCATGGATGAAGCCAAGCACCTGGAACTGACAGAGCTCGGCAGGGAAGTGGCGGAGCGGATCTATGAGCGCCACATTCTGTTGACGCGCGGCCTGATCGCCCTCGGCGTGGACCCGGTCGTGGCGGAGGAGGACGCCTGCCGCATTGAGCACGACATTAGCCGGGAGAGCTTTGACAAGCTGAAAGACTTCATTGCCGAAAGAATCGGAGAGTACTGACCGCTTAATCAATAACAAAAGCCAACCATAGAATCCTCTTTTTCTCTGCGCGGATGCCCCGGCGGACACAGGAACTGTCCGCCGGGGCATTTTGCATCTTTTATGAAAAACGGGACATTTTATCTTGACAGGGGAAGAAAAACCTGTTATATTCAATTTAGCAAAATTAATTGAACACAATTGATCAGGAGGTACACATATGAACGTTTATGATTTCACCGTGACCGCGCAGGATGGCAGCCAGGTCAATCTCAAGGATTATGCCGGCAAGGTTCTGCTGATCGTCAATACCGCCACCGCCTGCGGTTTTACGCCCCAGTACGGCCCCATGCAGGAAATCTATGAGGAGTTCCATGACAAGGGCCTTGAGATCCTGGACTTTCCCTGTAACCAGTTCGCTGAGCAGGCTCCCGGCACCGACGAGGAGATCCACAGCTTCTGCCAGGGTCGCTTCGGCGTAACCTTCCCGCAGTTTTCCAAGATCGACGTCAACGGCGCCGACGCCATTCCCCTTTACAAGTATCTGACCACCAACACCGCCTTTGAAGGCTTCGGCGGCCCAATGGGTCTGGTCCTCGCCCCCATTGTGAAGAAGATGGACAAGGATTACAAGAACAACGGCAATATCAAGTGGAACTTCACCAAGTTTCTGATCGACCGTGAGGGCAACATCGTCGCCCGCTTCGAGCCTACCGCAGACATGAAGCTGGTCAAGGAAAAGATCGCAGAGCTGCTGTAAGAAAGGAGCGCCGCACTTTGCGGCGTGATCGTGTGATGAACGAAAAGAGCGCAGACAACAGAGGATATGACGCATTGCTGCTGGACAGGCAGCTGTGCTTCCCGCTGTATGCCTGTGCGCGGGAGGTTGTCAAGCGCTATACGCCCTTCCTGGAGGAAATCGGGCTGACCTATACCCAGTATATCACAATGCTGGTTCTGTGGGAGACGCCCTGTTTAACCTCCAAGCAGATCGGCAAACGCCTGCTGCTGGATTCCGGAACTCTGACGCCGGTGCTGAAAAAGCTGGAGCAGCGTGGCCTGATCCTCCGCAGACGGGACGAAGCCGATGAGCGCAACCTGCTGGTGGAGCTCACCGAAGAGGGACACGACCTGCGTGAGCGCGCTGTGGAGATCCCGCCCCGGGTGGGCGCCTGTTTGAATCTGAAACCGGAGGACGCGCTGCAGCTCTACACTCTGCTGCACCGGATGCTGGACAGCCTGGAAAATGCATAAGAGACGCGGCACAGATGGGGGAAAACCCGGCTGTGCCGTTTCTTTTGGAAAAAAACAGAAATCCCTTGTTTTTGGTCGGGGATTCCCGTATAATAAATCAATACGGGAAGGAGGGGCACTATGAAAAAAGTCTTAACCGCATTCCTGGTACTGTTGATTCTTCTTGTGATTCTCGGAGGCTGCGCCCTGTTTCTGGGCTACTACGTCACCAATGGGAACACCAATGTCCGCTATGTCTACGTGGGGGACACCAATGTCAGCGGCCTGACGCAGGATGAGACGGAAAACCTGCTGATTGAGCGCGGCTGGCAGGCCAAGGCGGAGACACCGCTGGTGGTGACCACCTTCCGCGATGTGAGCTTTGAGGTGGAGCCGCTGCGTGCAGGAACCGCCTTCACGGTCGATTCACTGGTGGACGCGGCATTTGCCTACGGACACAACGATGAGATGATCACCAACCTCATCACAGCCGTGAAAACGATGTTGAACCCCGTGGATGTCAGCAAACGGGAGACTACGGTCGACACCGTTTACCTGGATGCGCTGATCGACGCCTGTGAGCAGCGCGTCAACGAGAATCTCGCGGACGAGGAATACACCGTGGATGCCCATGCCGGAGAGATGACGCTGGTCAAGGGCTGGCAGGGACTGCATTTTGACCGCGCGGATTTCCGCGCTGCCATTTTGGCTGCCCTGGAATCCGGCTCCACAGAGCTGCATTACACCAAACTGGCCGCGGAACCGGCGGCACCGGACTTCGAGGCCATCCACCGCGAGCTGGAGCGCGAACCCGCAGACGCCTACTACACCGACGACGGCACTTTCAATGTGGTGGATGAGATTGTCGGCTGCAAGTTTGACGTGGGCGAAGCCCAGAGACTCTGGGATGTCGCGGCCCCCGGCGAGAAGGTGACGGTCCCGCTGGACATCGTCTGGCCTGAGGTGACCGGAGAACAGCTGCGCGGACAGCTCTATCACGATCTGCTGGGCGCATGCATGACCAAGTTCCCCAACTCTGCGGAGAACCGCCGCAGCAACCTGAATCTCTGCGCCTCCCGCATAAACGGGTTCGTCCTCTACCCGGGCGAGACCTTCTCCTACAACGAAGTGGTGGGCGAGCGCACTGAGGAAGCCGGCTTCCTGCCGGCGCCGGCCTATGTCAACGGCGACGTGACGGACGAGATCGGCGGCGGTGCCTGCCAGGTGTCCAGCACCCTCTACGCCGCAACGGCCTACGCCTTCCTGGAAACGGTGGACCGCTCCTGCCATGTCTTCCCCGTCAACTACATGCAGATGGGCACCGACGCCACCGTCACCATCCCCAAAGAGGGCAAATCCGTTGACTTCAAGTTCCGCAACAACAAGAATTTCCCCATCAAGATCGTGACGGATTTCAACGATGAAGAGCGGACCATCAGCGTGGAAATCTGGGGCACTTTGGAAGACGACGATTACATGCCCGTGGAGTTTGACAACACCTACGGCTGGACCTATGACTACGACCGCTTTATCGATCCGGCCTACCCGGACAGAGAGGGCTACACCATCAAGTTCCTGGTGGATATCTACAACGGTACGGAGGAAGACGGCCGCTTCTTTTACCGCACGATTACCCATCGCCAGGTGATCGATCAGGAGGGGAACATCGTGGAGGACACGATCCTCAATCCCGGCGAGCCGGGCAAGTATGCCATGGACACCTATTACGAGCACCCCTGATGAAAACCGAAAAGCAAAAAAGGAGCCGACTATGAACCGTATTTCCTTTGCCAAAATCCGCGAAGGTGCCGTCATCCCCTCCAAAAGGGATGAAGATTCCGACTACGACCTCTATGCCTGCTTTGACGAGGAGGAGTTTGTCATCCCCGCCTTTACCACCCGCCTGATCCCCACGGGGCTGATCAGCGCCTTTGACAAGACCCTGGGCATCAAGTTTGAGGAGCGCGGAAGCAACACCAAGTGGTGCGGGATCGTACAGGCCGGGGTCATCGACAGCGGCTACCGAGGCGAATGGGTCTGCGCCATGTATAACGGCAACCCGGTTCCGGTGCACATCACAAAGGCAGTGGGGGAGGTCCGGCGGCTGGAAGACCGTGTTCTGGTGCCCTATACCAAGGCCATCTGCCAGTTCCATGTGCGGCAGATCCCGGAGACGGAAATCTGTGAGACCACGGCGGAGGAGATCTGCGCGCAGAGCTCCGAGCGCGGAGCAGGAAAGCTCGGCAGCAGCGGCAAATAAATCACACGGGAAAAGGGTTGAGGTCTTAAGACCTCGATCCTTTTTTATAGGAAAAAGTTTCACACGCTTTTTGCCGAAATCTTGCGGAAAAGGTCTTGCAGGGTCAAAAGGCCTGTGTTATACTTAACATAACATGTCCAAAACCGATGTTATGGACGGTAATCCTAAGCGGACGGAGTGCAAAGAGATGAAGAAACAGAGCTTTAAGATATTTCTGATCCTGGTTCTGACCGTGTGTATCGCGATGGCCCTGCCCGGCCTGAGCGCTGCGGCGGACTATCTCGGGGAGTTTACCGAGGGGGAGTCTATCGGGACTGTGAAGTTTTATTCCAGCTCCCTGCCCATTACGGACGTGGCGCTGAGCTCCGGCGGCCTGCCCAGAGGCGTGCAGCCCACCTGGAATGAGGACGGCGTGTACCTGACCGGTACGCCCAGGACCACCGGCAGTTACTCGGCCGAGTATCTGGTGAGCACCACAGAGGGCGTGCAGACCGCCACGGTAAGCTTCAACGTGGCTGCCGCGCCTGAGGTGACGACTCCTCCCGCCGAGGAGCCTGCCGCTACCCAGAAACCGGTCAGCGCGGAACTGGAGATCACCAAGCACCCCTCCGGGGAGTATGTGGAATCCGGCGATGAGCGGGAAGTGAAGTTCATCGCCCGCGCGGAGAACGCAGAGCGGATCGTGTGGCGTCTGGTCAGCCCCGACGCCAGCAACACGGTGCAGTGCGCCGACGCGGCTGATTTCTTCCCCGGTCTGGAGGTCAAGGGCCTCGGCACCGATACCCTGATCCTCAAGCACGTGACCAATGCCATGAACGGCTGGTATGTGGAGGCACAGTTTTGGAACGGCGGCACCCATCTGGAGTCTGCCGGCGCCCGCATCACCATTGTCGATTCCGATGGCAATGAGATCGGCGCCCCCGCGCCCACGGCAGCACCTGCCGAGACGACCAGGCCCACGGTGACTGCCGCGCCCGCCCCGGACAACACCGGCAGTCTCCCTGTGGACAACGACGCCAAGACCGCCAACATCAGCGTGCAGCCCGAGAGCGCGGAAATCAAGGCCGGCGACTCCCACACCCTGAGCGTGGTGGCGACCTCGCCCAACAACGGCAGCCTGACCTATCAGTGGTACAGTGCCGCAACGGACAATCTCAACGCCGCGCTGCCTATCGGCGGCGCCTCCGACGCTTCCTATACCATCGAAAACGCCAGCGAGACCGCCTATTACTGGGCCGCGGTGTGGAACGTAAAGGATGGGACGCGCAGCCAGGCTGTGTTTACCGAGACGGCGGAAGTGAAGCTGGCTGTGGAAGCTACGCCCACGCCCCTGCCCACCGAGGCGCCCGAGCCCTCTCCGGAGCGCAGCGGGCTCTTCAGCTCCGACATCAATTTCCAGCTTATCATGTTCAGTGTGATTGGCCTTCTCGCTCTGGTGGCTCTGATCGGCGTGGTGATTTTCCTGCGCAAAGACAGCAAGAACAAAGCGGAATAATGAGCTTTGAACAGAGCGTTCCCCCCAAAACAGGAACGCTCTGTTTTTCGTTGCCCGTCCGCCGGGAGAGAGCGGACAGCGCCGGCGGTGTTTCTTGTTTTCGGTAGGAAATGACAATGCTTCGCGGTATAATGAACTGGATGTCTGCGGACAAACAGCCTCACAGACAACAGGAGGATACGGAATGAAACAGGAATTTTGCGAGCTGCTCCGGCAGCGCGGCAGATCTGAGCTTCCAAAGGTGCTGCTGGCCTCTGCGGAGTGCGCGCCTCTGTCCAAAACCGGGGGACTTGCCGACGTGGTGGGGACGCTCCCCAAAGCGCTCAAAAAGATCGGGATCGACGCAAGAGTGATTACGCCCTATCACCGCTGCATCAAGGAGAAATATGCCGGCATGGTGCAGCACATGTTTTATTTCTACGTCCAGCTCGGCTGGCGCAGGGAATATGTCGGCATTGAGAAGCTGGATATGGACGGCGTGACCGTCTATCTGGTGGATAACGAGTCTTATTTCGGGGACAAGATATACCGCGGCGGCTACCCGGAGGGGGAGCAGTACTGTTTCTTCTGCCGGGCCGTTCTGGACGCCATGCCCAACCTGGGCTTTGATCCGGACGTGGTGCACTGCAACGACTGGCACACCGCCATGCTGCCCATGCTGGCCCATACACAGTATCCCGGCCTGCTGCAGGACCGGGCCAAATATCTGCTGACTATCCACAACATCGCCTTCCAGGGGAAGTTCGGCTTTGACTTTGTGCAGGATATGCTGGGTGTGGACGGAAAGTACTATACTTCCAAATACCTGGAACTCAACGGCTGCGCGGATTTCCTCAAGGCCGGCTGTGTGTTTGCCGACCGGATCAACACCGTCAGCCCCAGCTATGCCGCGGAGATTCGCACGCCGTATTACGGCGAGGGCCTGGACGGGATTCTCAACGAGAGACAGGATGTGCTCACCGGCATCATCAACGGCATCGACAGGGAAGTCTTCAATCCCGACAGCGATCCCGCGCTGCCCGCCAGTTTTGGACCGGATAATTTGAAGGGCAAGGAGATTTGCAAGGCCAGTCTGCAGGCTCAGATGGGACTGGACAGACGGCCGGACGTGCCGATGTTTGCCATGGTCACCCGCATGACAGAGCAGAAGGGCTTTGACTTGGTGGCCTGCATCTTGGACGACATGATGTGCCGGGAGGATATGCAGTTTATGCTCCTGGGCTCCGGGGACGAACGCTTTGAAAAATTCATGGCCGCCGCCGAGCATCGCTATCCAGGCAAGCTCTGTGCCTTTATCGGCTATCGGGAGGACTTGTCCCATCTGGTCTATGCGGGCAGCGATTTTTTCCTGATGCCCTCCCGCTTTGAGCCCTGCGGGCTCAGCCAGATGATTGCCATGCGCTACGGCTCGATCCCCATTGTGCGGGAGACCGGCGGACTGCGGGATACGGTCATCCCCTATAACCGCTTCAGCGGTGAGGGCAACGGTTTTTCCTTTGCCGACTTTGATGCCTGGGAGATGCGCGACACCATGCGTTTTGCCATGGAATGTTATCAGAACAAGGAGATCATGCAGGGTCTCATCAACCGGGCCATGCAGGCCGATTTCGGATTTGCACACTCGGCGGAGGACTATGCGAGACACTACATATGGATGCTGTAAGCAACAAAAACTGTGCCGTATATTTCGGCGGCCGCTATTATGAAAACTGGTCGGAGGACTACACGCTCTCCATCCGCTATGTACACCGGCGTCAGGTGCTGGCCCGGTGTCAGGAGGGGCGCTGGATCCCTGTGGCGGGGGACGAGGAGATTCGGCAGCTGCTGCTCTCGCCCCTCTGCCCGCCGCTGATGCAGGAGTATTTCCAGACGGCGGCGACGGTGTACACCGCCATCTCCGCATGTCTTGCCAAGGGGCTGCAGCTTGGGCGGCTCAACGAGTGTTTCCGCAGCGTCGGCCAACCGATAGCAGCTCCCGAGCTGATGCGCCTGCTGATGGACGACTGCGGCCTGCCGCTGGAGGAGGCCTATCGGATCACAGGCTCCTGCTGCGACGATCTCAGCTGCACCGGGATCCAGCCCCAGTACATCAAGGCCTATCAGCCACGCACCGCACATGTGGTCAGCATCCTGCGTCAGACGGCCGGACGCACGCCGGCGCTGGTACACGACAGCCGATTGCCCGAATACCGGAGCCATTTCGGCGCCGTGACCGAGGGCAGCGAACTGCGCCTCGCTTTCCAGTGCCGCGGCGGCCGGATCAAGCACGCGGAGCTGGTGCTCTGGGGGGACGATTTTGAAAGCAGCCGGAACATGGAGCGGGAGGGAAACGTTTTTTTTGTCAATCTCACAGTTCCCGAGACGCCGCAGGCGCTCTGGTACGCCTTCTATGTAGAGACGGAGAGCAGTGCCCATTGGCTGTGTCCGGACGAAACGGGCTTTTTGGGCCGACTCTATCCGAGACGGGAAGAGGGATTCCGCCTGACCGTCTACCGGAAGGACTTTGAAACGCCGGCCTGGTTTCGCCGGAGCGTGATGTACCAGATTTTCCCCGACCGTTTCGGCTTCTCGCAGGACGATACGGCCCAAAAGGGCATCGCCTATCACGAGAGTCTCGGGCAGTACCCGGAGCTTCACCATTCCCTGGAGGAGCCCGTGCGCTATCTGCCCCGGAGCTTTGAACGGGCCTACACGCCGGACGACTTCTACGGCGGGACCTTCCGGGGAATTGAAGAGAAGCTGCCCTATCTGAAGGAGCTGGGCGTGTCCTGCCTTTATCTCAACCCCATCGTGGAGGCGCGCTCCAACCACCGGTATGACACCTCCGATTACCGACGCCCGGATCCCATCCTGGGCAGTGTGGAGGATTTCCGCCGCCTGTGCGACAGGGCTCGCAGATGCGGGATCCGCATTCTGCTGGACGGGGTGTTTTCCCACACCGGAAATGATAGCGTGTACTTTGACCAATACCGCAGCTATGGCGGAAACGGGGCCTGCAGCGGACCGGATTCCCCTTACTACGGCTGGTACGATTTCGAACACTTTCCGGACAAATACCGCTGCTGGTGGGGTTTCCCGTCTTTGCCGGAGGTACAGGAACACAACCCCTCCTGGCAGCGGGAGATCATCACCGGTGACAACAGCGTTGTGAAGCTCTGGCTCAAGCGCGGCGCTTCCGGCTGGCGGCTGGATGTTGCGGACGAGCTGCCGGACGACGTGCTGGCCAAGATCCGCAGCGCGGTGAAGGAGACCAAGCCCGACGCCCCCATTGTCGGGGAAGTCTGGGAGGACGCTGTCATCAAGGAGAGCTACGGCGAGCGCAGGGATTACGCGCTGGGCGCCTCTCTGGATTCGGTGATGAACTATCCCTTCCGCGAAGCGGTTCTGGACTATGTACACGGGCGAAAGGACGCCTATGATCTGCGGGACTTCCTGATCGGCCAGCAGATGAATTATCCCAAACCCTTTTACTATTCACTGATGAACCTGCTGGGCTCTCACGACGTGGCGCGGCTGCGCAACTGCCTGGCCTGTCCTCTGGATCTGAGATCGCTCAGTCGGGAGGAACAGCTGGCTGTGGACTTTTCCGAAGAGGAAATGAAGCTGGCTCTGCAGAGGGAGCGCATGTGCGCAGCCCTGCAGTTTGCGATCCCCGGTGTTCCCAGCATCTATTACGGGGACGAACAGGGGATGGCCGGTGTGGGCGATCCCTTCAACCGCCTGCCTTTTCGGGAGGGAGAGAAGGAACTCCATGATGCGTATGCAAGCCTTGCCGCGCTGCGAAACGGGGCGGCGGCTCTCTCAACGGGAAACGTTCTCTTCCTTGCTGACGGAACGGATGTGTTGATGGTGCTGCGCTATATCACCGGCGGGCAGGACGCCTTTTCCCTTCCGGCGGAAAACGGCGCCTACCTCTGCATCCTCAACCGCAACCCGGAGGCACGGCCCTACAGCGCAGACTGCTCCGCGGCGGGTCTCGGTACCGTCACCGGCATCGCACCGCCGCTCTCAGGCACGATCTGCAAGCTTTTCTGAGTTTGCGGAGAGAAAAAACAGAACAAAAAACACAGCTTTTTTTCCACAGACGAAAGATCCACACTTGCAAGATGGCCAGCGCTTGTATATAATTGCCGCTGGGACACAAGATATGCCGCCGAGTCGGCTCACGATACAGGAGAGATAGAGATATGAAATGCCCGTTTTGCGGATATACCGAGAGCAAGGTCATTGACTCCCGTCCGGCAGAGGAGAGCACCACCATCCGCCGCAGAAGAGAGTGCCTGGCCTGCCAGAAGCGTTTTACCACCTATGAGATCAT
>JAEEGL016670117.1_pt1 | contig 10226 bp, 9 predicted proteins | sample 9134231 | NCBI WGS metagenome assembly JAEEGL01 (sample SAMN16246548, study PRJNA631951) | gut metagenome | biome: gut microbiome; feature: rumen; material: fiber-attached | host: Bos | place: Iran: Karaj | collected 2018-10 | reverse complement strand
CAGACGTCCGCTTCCAGCGCCTGGCAGTCCCGGGCCAGTTCCTCCGCCCGGCCCTTGCCGATGTACATGGCGCCGTCCGGCTTATCCCTCTTCTGCAGGAAGGAACCCACGACCTCCGCGCCGGCGGTTTCCGCCAGGCGGGCCAGTTCCTCCAGGGATTCCCGGCTCTCAATGCCCATGAGCACGGCCTTTTCCCGGCCATCCTCCATTTCCTCGGTTTCTTCCCGGCCGACCAGGCGGTCACTTTCCTCAATCTGGTCCAGCCATTCCTTTTCCGGCAGGCGGTACCAGCGGGCAGACGGTGACAGCAGCACCTCCGCGTTCTCTACCAGGAAGGCCGTCTGGACATTGACGGGTTCCCCGTCCTTCACGCCGACGGCGCTCATAGCGTCATATCGGAAGATCTTCAGCGCGCTCAGGTCCACGTCGCTGAGCCGGCCGTCCCCATCCGGATGCGTATGCACGCAGCGGACACGGCTGAGGCGGCTTTCATTGCGCCTGAGCCGGAAATCCGTCAGCTCCACATCACTGTCCGTACCGATCGCCACATTGACGATTTCCCCGTCCCGGGTGATATATACCGCAATTTCCCGGTTCAGGGCACAGGAGCATTCCGCCAGCAGCTTCATCAGCTCCCGGGGCAGGAATTCCCCTTCCTCCAACTCATAGCTGTAGAGGCTGTCCAGCTGTGCGAGCATCGCGTCCCGCACACCGGTAATGTTTCCCTGTACGTTATGCTTAACCATATATTCTCCGTAAAACTAATTCATAATTCACAATTCATAATTCATAATTATGTTTTGTGAAACCAACGAAACCATCCGTAGTTCATGTCAATTGGTTTAACATTATATAACATTCAGCGAAGCTGAATATATCACTTCCTGCGAAGCAGGAAATATCATGTTGCGAAGCAACATATCACATTCGGCGAAGCCGAATATATCATTGCTGCGGAGCAGCAATCAACCCTTCATTCGGATCTTCCTGCTCCGGATCACGCATATCTCTCCGGTATTCGTTCGTCAGCCGTTTTTCCTTCACATCGGGCAGGTCCAGGTTGAACTGCGTCCGGAGCACCGTCCGCCAGGTGTTGATCATGTTTTTGTTCACGATGTCTTCCAGCGGCTTTCCCCTGAAATACACCGCGTTCAGCACATTCGTCTGGTCCAGCCGGGTCACATTGGCCACAAACCGGTTGCCGTGGTCCGACTGCAGCAGGATGATGGAGTCCGGGTCCTGCGCGATGATATTCTCACAGACCTTCTGCAGGTGCTTCGTGGCAAAAACCAGCTGATCCACGTACCAGGGCTTGTCGTCCTCTCCCTTTTCAACCTCCGGCGGCTGGTTTCCGTCCCGGTCGAAATAGTAGGGCTTGTGCGGGCACTTGACGTAGATCACGGTACATACCGGGCCCTCGCTGCTGATGCTTTCCGGATCCTCCGCCCAGTCGAACACATTCATGATTGCCACGCGTTCCTGCGCCTTGGCCAGGTTCGGCGCAACCGCCTGGAGGATCTTTTCCTCATACCGGTACAGGATGCTGTATTCCAGCAGCAGGTTTGCCACGGCCTTGTCATCCTCGGTCCGGGGAGAATCGTCCTTCACCTCGGTCTTCATCCGGTTGACCAGGCGGAATTTATTGGTGGATTCCGCCTCGCACAGTTCATATCCCAGGTCCTTCAGCAGCGTCCACAGCGGCAGGTCCCGGCTGGTCACCATCTTTTCCCTTCCCTTGCTTCCGCCTGGAGAGGAGGTATAGTTCAGGCTCAGGGTATCCCGCAGAATGGTAAAGGTATCCGAGGACCAGTTGTAGCTGTATTCCGACACCGTGAAGCCCATTTCCCGGAGCCGGTCATAGAAGGGCGTGTTGTCGTAGTGGAAATACTTCCTCAGTTCATCAAATCCGGCATATTCATCCGCGACGATCCAGTAGATATTCGGCCGATCCGTTCCTTCCGCCGGTGCCAGGTTGACAACGGGAGGCGTTTCCGCCTGTTCATCATCATCCGTTTCCGCGCCGCGGAAGAACTGCGGTACGGCCGTCGCCACAATGAAAGCCGCCAGTGCCAGGCAGAGCACCTTTACCGCGTCGTTCAGGAACTCCTCTTTCAGGCGGGAAAGCCCGAAGGTCACCGCCGCAAGGAATACCAGCACCACCGGCCCGATCACCTTGATGCCCACCAGCGGGTAAACCTCATGGATGACAGGCACGATGCGGCCCGCGTTCAGCAGCACCAGCAGCCAGACCGCGGCCACCATGGCAGCCAGGCCTTTCCGGCGGAAGACCAGGTACATGCCAGCCCATACCAGGATGCCGATGCCCAGCATGATCCCGAAATACGGCAACATGCCGGCAAAGGTGATCTCCTCCATATTCGGGAAGAAAAGCATCAGCGACGGCAGCAGCGCCGCCAGGCAGCATAAGGCAATTCCCAGCACCATGTGGTTTCCCCTCCTTCCGGCGACATTATATAATATTCAGCGAAGCTGAATATATCACTTCCTGCGAAGCAGGAAATATCATGTTGCGAAGCAACATATCACATTTGCCGAAGGCAAATATATCATTGGAAATTCTTCAGAATTTCCTCATTCGGGTCTTCCGCGTTGCTGTCCCTGTAGTTTTCCCGGTATTCAAGCTTCTGCCGTTTTTCCTCCACTTCCGGCAGGTCCAGGTTAAACTGCTTCCGCAGCACCGCGATCCAGGTGTTCAGCGCGTTCCGGCCCTCCACCCCGTCCAGCGGTTCCCCGCGGAAATACACGGCATTCAGCACGTTGGTCATATCCAGCCAGGTCACATTGTCCACGTTCCGGTGGCCGTGATCCGACTGCAGGACAACGATCGCGTCCGGATCCGTTTGGGTAATGTTTTCGCAGACCTTCAGCAGGCGTCCCGAGATATAGACCAGCTGGTCCAGGTAATACTTTTTCTCTTTTACCTCCGCCTGCTTGTCATACGGAACCTTGTCCCCGTTCCGGTCAAAAACGAAAGGCCCGTGCGGACTCTTGAGATAGATAACAGTGAAATTCGGGCCCGGATCCTTCATGTTCTCCGGATTCTCCGCCCACTCCAGCACATCCAGCACCGCACCCCTTGTGGCGGTATCCGCCAGCGACGGTGCGACGAACTGGAGAATCTGTTCCTCATACCGGTACAGGATGCTGTACTGCAGCAACAGGTTGGCCACGGTGCTCCCGTCCGCCGTCTGGGGCGTGTCATCACCGATTTCCTTCTTCAGGCGGTTGGACAGGTGAAACTTGTTGGTGGATTCCGCCTCATACAGCTCATAGCCCAGTCCCCGCATCAGGTTCCACATCGGCAGATTGGTCTCGGACAGGATTTCCTTTTTCCCGCTCATCGTGCGGGGGCCGGCGGTATACCGCAGGCTCATGATATCCCGCAGGACGGTATAGGTATCCGGATACCAGTTGTAGCTGTCATCCGACACCGTGAAGCCCAGGGCCCGGAGGGAATCATAAAATTCGCTGTTGTCGTAATTGTAATACTTCCGCAGCTGGTCCAGGCCGGCGTATTCATCTGAGATAATCCAGTAGATATTCGGCCGGTCCGTTCCTTCCGCCGGAGCCAGGTCATACTTCAGGGCTGTGGTCTCCGCTTCCTCCGCCGGTTTTTCACTCCGAAAAAACCGCGGAACAGCCGAGGTCAGGATGAAGGCCGCCAGCGCCAGGCAGAGCACCTTCACCGCGTCGTTCAGGAATTCCTCCTTCAGGCGGGAAAGCCCGAAGGTCACCGCCGCGAGGACTACCAGCACCACCGGTACGATAATCTTGAATCCCAGCCAGGGAACAACATCCTGCAGCGCGGGCACGATCCGGCCCACATTCAGCAGCACCAGCAGCCAGAGCGCGGCTGCCACGGCTGCCAGGCCCTTCCGGCGGGTAATCAGGTACATGCCCGCCCAGGCCAGGATACCGATTCCCAGCATGATCCCGAAATAGGGCAGCATGTTTACCAGCGGGATATCATCCATATTCGGAAAATACAGCAGCAGCGACGGCAGCAGTGCCGCGATGCAGCATAAGGCAATTCCCAGCACCATGTGGTTTCCCCTCCTTCCGGAAAAGGTTTAACATTATATAACATTCGGCGAAGCCGAATATATCACTTCCTGCGAAGCAGGAAATATCATGTTGCGTAGCAACATATCACATTTGCCAAAGGCAAATATATCATTGCTGCGCAGCAGCAACAAAATATCCTTCCAGGTCAATCTTGGGCGGATCGGCTTTCTTCGGCATAGCCAGCACGGCACTGCCGTCACCGATCAGCGCCATCTCCGGCGCGTCCTTCGGCAGCAGGCAGGTATCCCCCGCCTTCATCCGGATGGCTCCGCCGGCAAAGCGGAGCTCCGTGTCCCCGTCCGTCACGGTGAGGATGCCGAAATCATGGGGTGCGGGAATCTTTACCATACCGTCCGTGCGGATCAGGTCCAGGGTGAAATACGGTTCCGTCAGCACCCGTTTGATGCCGAACGACTTTCCGACCCGGACCGGTGACAGGGACAGCTTCAGGTCTGCCACATCCAGTGCCTTGTCCAGGTCCAGCGGACGTCCGCTACCGTTTTCGTCCGTCCGGTTCCAGTCATACAGGCGGTAGGACAGGTCAGAGGTCTGCTGGATCTCATAGAGCATCATACCGTCCCCGACCGCGTGAATGCAGCCGGCGGGAATATAGCACACATCCCCGGGCCAGACCTTCACCCTGTTCAGCAGCTTTTCCATGCCGCTGCCGGTCTCCCCGGCTTCCCGCAGGGCGTGCAGGGTTGTGCCCATGCGGAGGCCGTAAACCACTTCGCCGCCGTCCGCGGGAGTATCCAGGACCAGCCAGGCTTCGTCCTTGCCGGCTTTCCCGTTTTCCCGCGCCACCGCGTATTCATCGTCCGGATGCACCTGTACGCTCAGCCGGTTGCGTACGTCCAGCAGCTTCAGCAGCAGCGGGAAGGGCTTGTCCACATATCCGCCGACCAGCTTTTCCCCGTACTCCCGGATCAGGTCCGGCAGCTTCCGGCCCTGCGCGTCCATGCTTTCCAGCCCGGGAATGCAGCTGACCTCCAGGCATTCACCGGTATGGGTGCCTTTCGCGGGCTTGCCGTATTTTTCCCGCAGCCAGGTGCCGCCCCAGGGAGTCAGCGTCTCGTCCCGGAAGGCCGGCTTCATGGGAATCGGCCAGAGGGGCGTTTCCCGCTTCAGCGGCTTGTCAAAGGTAATAAAGTCGTTGGCGGAGTCCGCCCAGCGCAGCGTGCCGCAGCGGCGGAAACCGAGCTTCTTGTACAGGCTGATCGCATGGGAGTTCATGACTGAAGTGTCGCAGCGGATACAGTCGCAGCCCCGGCGGCGCAGGATCTGCATCACATCATCCAGGACCACGCCGCCCAGTCCGTTCCCCTGCATGGCAGGGTTCACCGCCAGCCGGTGGAAGAGGCCGGGACGGATGCCGCAGGACCAGTTCAGCTTTTCATACTCCGGATCCTGGCCGACCATGGCCATGACCGCGGCCGCAAGCCGGTTCTCCACACGCAGATAATACAGGTTGCCCTTTTCGATATCCTCACGGATCATTTCCTCGTTCGGATAACGGCCCCAGTGCCACTGCCGCAGGCCGCTGTCCTCCATACGGTCCGCCACATGCTGATAAAAGGCGATCAGTTCAGCGGCTTCCCGCTCCGTCGCCCGGATCAGTTCCATGTTATCTGTCCTCCTATGAACACATCATCCGTTGGTTGAACCGAACCCGCCGGTCCGCTCGGTCAGGATCTCTTCCTCCTCCGCGGTGCCGTAGGGCAGGAAAACGCCCTGGCAGAACCGGTCGCCCTTACCAATGGTCACCGGCTCGGAAAGCGGATTGCGAAGCTTGACCATGATGTGTCCCTCGTTTTTTGCGAAGGCATAATCGCTGTCAATAATGCCCACAGTATTGCTGAGCCTGAGCGCATGGCGGAAGCCCAGGGAACTGCGGGGAAAGAGCATCAGCACCCAGCCCGGCTCCATGACCGCCCGGATGCCGGTGGGAATCAGCGCCGTGCCGCCCGCGGGGATTGTAACCTCCAGCGGGGACACAAAGTCATATCCCGCACTGCCTGCAGTCGCCCGTTTCGGCAGCGGAATGCTGTCTATCGGGAGAAAGCCCTCACGGCCGGACATGGCTTCCAGGTATTGAGTTTCAGATACGTGCGTGAATTTTGCAATGCTCATGGGCTTTCTCCCTAATTCATAATTCACAATTCATAATTCATAATTTCAGAGTGTTTTACCCTATATGTTTTCATTGCTCACATATCATAGTCCGTTGATTCATACATGGTCATCTGATTGTTTTCCTTGGAAGTCCTGATGATAGCAGTCAGAAGCCTGATTAACTCCCTGCAATCATTCAGAAGGCTGTCTGATGCTTTCTCTGTAATATAATCCGTATCTGTCAGGAGTTCCAACCAGTATTCAGTTTCACTTGCTTCCTTGAGAGAAATCTGCATCTTGGAAAGAAAATCCGCTGTACTCTGAGCTCTGATACTTTCCTTGATATTCGCTCCGATGCTGGTTCCGCTTCTGAACACCTGTCGGGAAAGAACCACCTCTTTCTTTTCATCTGTCAAATACTGATACAGACGAACTATCCTGACTGCAAATGCCTTGCTTTTCTGTAATACCTGATTATTTTCTTTCATCAGATACCTTTTTGGTCATCACCAATCATAATTATGAATTGTGAATTATGAATTGTGAATTGTTATGGCATCCGAAAGCCTTGCCAGCTCTTCCAGCATGAGTTTCTCACCGCGAACTTTCTCATCCAGTCCGGCAGCAGTGATCCATTCCACAGCTTTTGCGCGATCCACCCGGAACGTCGCGCACAGATTATTGACCATGGTCTTCCGGCGCAGCGCGAAGGCCGCGTTCGCTACCCGGAAGAACATCTCCCGGTCTCTGACCTCCACAGCCGGCTTTTCCCGCAGGGGCAGCACCACAAAAGCGCTGTCCACCTTCGGCGGGGGCGTGAACATCTCCGCCGGCACCTTTACCGCCAGGCGCGGCTCACACAGGAACTGGCACAGGATCGACAGCGGGCACCAGGCATCCTCCCCCGGCGCGGCCAGGATCTTGTCCGCCACTTCCTGCTGGACCATCAGGGCCAGCCTGCTGACCGGCAGCCCGCCGGAAAGCAGCAGCTTAATCAGCGGGGTGGTAATGTAATACGGAATATTCGCCACCACGGCGAAGGGCTGCTTCAGGTCCTTTGTGACCTCTTTGAGGTTCAGGGCCATGACATCGCCCTGCACCACGGTCAGGTTTTTGTATTCTGCGAGGAACGCCTGCAGCAGCGGAATCAGCCGTTCATCCAGCTCCACTGACAGCACGCGGTTCGCCGTGCGGCACAGGTACTTGGTCAGGCTTCCGCAGCCCGGACCGATCTCCAGCACGTCATCGTCCGGGCCGATGCCGGACTCTGCTGTCAGCTCCGCCAGCAGATCCTCATCATAAAGGAAGTTCTGCCCCAGCTCTTTTTTATACCGGAGGCTGCTTTCCCGGATCCGGTCCTTCGTCTTGCTCATCGGGGCTATCCTCCTTTCAGTCTCAACTATTTATTTTATCATTTCCCTTCATTCAAGGCAAGAAAAGCCGGAAACAGCGGCTGTTTTCGTCACAGCTGCAAAAGCAGAAAAAGCAAAAAAACGGCCTTGACAGCTAATTCAAATTAGCCTATGATAGGGCTAATCGCGATTAGCCTGTGCTGAAGGAGGATTTATGGACACAAAGAGCAGGATCCTGGATGAAGCGCTGACACTGTTTTCCGAGAAAGGCTATGCCAATGTATTTGTCAGCGAAATTGCGGAGCGGGTCGGGATCAAAGCCCCTTCGCTGTACAAACATTACGAGAGCAAACAGGCCATTTTTGACGCACTCATCAGGGAAATGAACAGCAAGTTCCTGAAACAGGCCGGTGCCCTTCATATCCAGGGGGATGACGCCGCCCGGGACGCGGCGATCTATAAAAACCTTTCCGAAGAACAGCTGATTCAACTCGGAAAGGATCTGTTTCAGTATTTCCTTCACGATGACTATACCAGGAAATTCCGAAAAATGCTTACGATGTCGGCGTATCACGACAAGGAGCTGTCGGAAGCCTACATGAAACATTATGTGGATGATCCCCTGTCCTACCAGGGTATGCTCCTGGGGCTGATGGTTCAGGAAGGCGTGCTTCACACGGAGAATGTGGACATCATGACCCTGCATTTTTACGCGCCGATTTATATGCTCCTGACCGCCTGTGACCGGGATCCGGGCCGGGAGGAAAGCGCAGTCGGAATCCTTGAAAAACACATCCGCCAGTTCAACAGGCTGTACGGAAGGAAAACGGACCAACCATAAAAGCACAGGGGGAAACGCACCATGAAAACTGTTCTGATCCACGGCCAGAACCATAAAGGCAGCAGTTATCATATCGGCAGGATGATCGCGGAAAAAATCAGCGATGAAGCAACCCTGACGGAGTTTTTTCTTCCCAGGGACCTGAATCATTTCTGCACCGGCTGTTACACATGCATTGAAGACGTGACAAAATGCCCGTTTTACGAGGAAAAGAACCGGATTATGGCAGAGGTGGAAGCTGCCGATGTGCTGATATTCACAACGCCCACTTACTGCCTGAGGGAATCCGCCCCGCTGAAGAGCTTCCTTGACCTGACATTCAATTACTGGATGTCCCACAGGCCGAGAAAATGCATGTTCAGTAAAAAGGCCGTCGTTGTCTCTACCGCCGCGGGAACCGGCGCGAAGAAGGCCGTAAAATATGTGGCAAACGCCCTGTTCTACTGGGGGATTCCGCGGGTATGGACATACGGAATCAGTGTCCAGGCAATGAACTGGAACGGGATTAAGGAAAAGAAAAAGCAAAAAACAGAAAAAAAGGCCGCCCGGATCGCGGACAGCGTGCGGAGGAAGGCTGTGAAAACAGGCATCAAAACAAAAGCCTTCTTTATGCTGATGCGGATGATGCAGAAAGCAGACCTTGCCTCCGGTGAGGCAGACAAAGCGTACTGGAAGAAAAACGGCTGGCTGGGCAAAGAAAGGCCCTGGAGATAAACGCCCGCTTTTCCGGGCATTATCAAAAAAAAGATATCAGTATTTCCGGCGGATCAGCCGGTTTGAGCGGAGGACAGCATGAACAGAACAGTTTCCATGACCGGCGCGGCGATTGTCACGGTCACCGTATTTCTTTTCGCGGTATTCATTCTCTGTGGTTTTCCCTTCGGTTACTATCTGGTCTGCATGTTCCTGCCCATCGGCTATATCATGATGGCGGCGGGACTGCATCATGAATGCGGGAAGGATACGAAGGTTGCCGCCAATACCGGCATGGCCCTCGCGGGAGTCTATGCTGTACTGGTCCTGCTGGTCTACTTCGCCCAGACCACCACGGTGCGGACAGAGAGCCTGAACGACCAGGCGTCCCGGATCCTGAATTTCGGGCGGGGCGGACTGATATTCAACTACGACCTGCTGGGTTACGGCATGATGGCGCTTTCCACTTTCTTCACCGGCCTGGCCATGAAGGCGGAAAACAGGACCGACCGCTGGCTGAAACGGCTGCTGATGATCCACGGGATCTTTTTCCCCGGCTGTTTCTTCATGCCCATGACCGGCATGTTCACTTCCATGGCCAAAGGCGGGGGCGGAAACGACGGAAATATCGCGCTGCTGTTCTGGTGCCTCTATTTCTTCCCGGTGGGCCTCCTCGCCTGGAAGCATTTCAGAGAACAACAGTAATCATCACATCCGGCGCAGCCGGATATTTCACATTGAGCTGCTCTGCAGCTCAATATTTCACGTTCGGCGCAGCCGAACATATCACATTCGACGCAGTCGAATATTTCATTGAACAAAAAAGAGGGTTGCCGCTTTTGCGGCAACCCCTTGTTTTGTTCTTACTGCTGTCCAGCCATCTTCTTGTAGGATTCGCGGCGCACCTTGGCGTCCTCTTCCTGCTGTACGAAGAGCTTGGCAGCGGCATCCGGGAACTGCTGAGCCAGGGAGGTGTAACGAACCTCGCCCTTCAGGAATTCCTGGTAATCGCCGGTGGGATCCTTGCTGTCGATGGTCATCGGATTCTCAGCTTCCGGATTGTACCGGTACAGCTGCCAGTATCCGCATTCAACAGCCTTCTTGATCTCAGCCTGGGCCTTGCCCATGCCGCCCTTGGCCTT
>JAEEGL015495537.1_pt1 | contig 10226 bp, 17 predicted proteins | sample 9134231 | NCBI WGS metagenome assembly JAEEGL01 (sample SAMN16246548, study PRJNA631951) | gut metagenome | biome: gut microbiome; feature: rumen; material: fiber-attached | host: Bos | place: Iran: Karaj | collected 2018-10 | reverse complement strand
TCTTTAATGACGGAGAGTCCGTGAGATGCGCAGAGTTCATCACTTAAGTGTCTGATCTCCCAATAAGAGCTCCTGCAGCTATGATACTTCTTATAGTCAACATGATCGGCAGCGCAGAAGATGATATGGTTATGGACATGCCCCTTATCGATATGTGTGGAAACGATATAGGCATACTTCCCCTGCAGGTGACGGTCAGCGAGCTCCACACCTATCTCATGAGCCTCCCTGGGAGACACCTCACCGGGAGCAAAAGACTGTATTAAGTGGTATGCGAGATTCGGATCGGCCCCGTTAGTATGAGACAGCGTGAACTTAAAGTCCTGAGCCGCAGATTCAGGAGCAGTGGCATAGGCAGTAATGAGCACGCTCTCATCAGTCTTCTTATCATCACATATGTAGTCTACTGCGTCAGAAACGGTTGCTTTGACAGCATGGATCTTTGTAATCGCCATATGTTTTCCATATCCTCCTTGAGTTTATCGATATCGGCTTTATATATGCTATCGGTGGAGTTCGCCTTATGAGCGATCTGGTTGATATTGTTGCCTATCTTACCGAGCTGATAGTTATATTCCCGAAGGTATGAGTAATCAACATCATAGACGACGCCCTCTATGATGAGCTGTCTTATGAAAGCCGACTTACTGGGCATACCTGACAGTTTCGTCTTCCCTAAGAGGATGCGGTACTCATCGTCATTTAAGAAGACTTTGAGTTCATGTGTTCTTGATCTGTTTGGCATATATGGCCTCCTTCAAAATGAAATGATGGAAGCAGAATTAAGGGGCCGGGGGATATCCCCCGATTTAAGGCGTGTGTTCCCACACAGGCAATGCTTGCTATTACCTGCATATTACCGTACGGGAATATGCGGATCCTGCCCAGCCTATGTCCGGGCGTATTGGATCCATACGCCCTTACGGGCAAACAAAAAACTGCCAGGCCTCCCAAGAGGTCAAACAGCAGTTTTGTGGGTTCATATATGAAAAAAATGTTTTATCCGATTTCTTTATAACACGGGCATTTAAGAAAAGACAAGGAAAACATATACAGCCCGGAAAAGATAAAGACGGTAAAGAGCGGATCTATTCCGTTTTGATGAACTCGACGATGTCACCGATCTGGCAATCGAGCAGGGAACAGAGCTTATCGATGGTGTACATATTGACGTATTGGTTGTTTTTGAGGCGTGTGATCGTAGAGTGGCTTATACCTTCCTTAGCCAGTCTGTACTGAGAAATATCATTCTGTTCGAGCTTTAACCAAAGCTTATCATAAGAAATCATATGATCCGTAAACCCCGCAAACAATGCACTTGTCAACTATTAAATGATGCACTATAATTCCCTTTAAGGGTAGTAACCCAAAAGGGGTAATACCCCATAAAGGGATATACAAGGAGGGGAAGCGATGCTCGATTATATGGAGATAGGGATCCGTATACGCAGGCTTAGACATGAGAGGGGCATAACGCAGGAAGAACTGGCATACGAGATCGAAACATCTGCGGCATACATAAGCAACATCGAACGCGGTATCAAGAAACCGAGCCTGCAGAAACTGTTCGACATAGCCGGGGTCTTCCACGTGACACTTAATGACCTGATATATGACGAGCCGGGTACCATATCCGAAGCCACGGAACAGATGTTGTTAGCTGTGTACAACAATCAGCCATATTTCCGATTCTAGATCCGGGATCATAGAGATATTTAGCATGAAATGACCGAAAGCGGAATGCTCTTACGGTTATTTTTTTTGCGACTTGCCCTGCAGGTTAAATATGACTTAACCGTGAGGATATGGTGAATATACGAAAAAAACATTATTTTCATTTTGACGGCAGGTCAGAAAGGAAAAGGTATATGAGTCAATCTTCAGAAAACGCAAAGCAGGATGATGTAAAGAAAAAGATCCGGGAGAGATACAAGGGAGTCGGAGAAGGGGTACTGGACGTCATCCCGGCCGAACCCCACGAAGACTTTTATAAGTCGGAGACCCCAAAGAGGGTAGCGGTATATGCGAGGGTATCTACCGATGATCCGAACCAGACCTCATCATACGAACTACAGAAAAACCATTATGAGGACCTGGTGAACAGAAGGACTAACTGGGAACTGGTGGACATATATGCCGATGAAGGCATCTCCGGCACTTCCTTGCAGCACCGGGACAGCTTCATAAGGATGATCAATGACTGCAATGACGGCAAGATCGATCTTATAGTGACCAAGAGCGTATCGAGATTTGCAAGAAACATCATCGACTGCATCGGATATGTGAGACAGCTCAAAGCAGCAGAACCACCGATAGGCATCTTTTTTGAGACAGAGAACATCTTCACTCTTGATGAGAATTCGGAAATGTCTCTATCGTTCATAGCAACGCTTGCCCAGGAAGAGAGCCATACCAAGTCAGAGATCATGAACGCATCGATAGAGATGAGGTTCAAACGCGGGATCTTCCTGACACCGAAGCTTTTGGGATATGACCACGATGAGGACGGAAACCTCGTGATCAACGAAGACGAAGCAAACACGGTCAGGCTCATCTTTTTTTCCTACCTGTACGGCTACAGTTCGCAGCAGATAGCAGACGCCCTGACTGAGCTTGAGAGGCTCACAAAGAAGGGAAACCAGTTCTGGTCAGCCGGCAGCGTCCTGCAGATCCTGTCAAACGAGAGATACTGCGGAGACGTTCTGGCACGAAAGACCTTCACTCCCAACTAGCTGAACCATAAATCCAAAAAGAATAAGCATGAGAGGAACCAGTACCGCCAAAAAGACCATCATGACGCGATCATCTCAAGAGAAGACTTCTTTGCAGTGCAAAAACTGATCAGAAACGCAAAGTATGGCAACAAAGGATATTTTCCTCAGATGAACGTCATATCGGGAGGGGCATTAAAAGGCTATGTGGTGGTCCATCCGAAATGGGCAGGTTTTACGACGGATGACTACTACTTTGCCAGTGACAGCGTGTATGAAGGCATAAACAAGATACCGGCAGGCCCTACCGAGTACCGTGTGGGAAAGGGAAACATAGATTTGAGCGGATACGAACTCGTAAGACGAGAGTTCATCTCAACGACCGGCCAGATCATGATGACCATCACGATGTCAAGGATCCAGTTCAGCAAGGCCGCAGTCGTAAAGATGGCCCACAGCGGAAAGATAGAGCTATTGGTCAATCCATTAAAGAGGACGATCGCGGTAAAGAAAGCGAGCGGCAACACGAGGAATGTGTTCGTATGGTGCAAGGAGGCGGACGGAGAGTACTATCCCAAGCCCATAAGCGGGAGCGCGTTCATCCCGACGCTCTATCGGCTGTTCGGATGGAAACCTGATACCAAGTACAAGATAATCGGAGCCGCCTATCAGAGCGCAGGAGAGATGATACTGCTCTTTGACACGGCAGAAGCGATCCTCATGATGGATCCAAACGAGGAAGAGGGCGACATCACACCGGATGATGCAGATCCCGGCTTAAGACAGAAGAAAGGCAAGCTCATCAAGGCATATCCACGGGAATGGGTAGAGAGCTTCGGCGAGAACTACTATGTATCGAAAGCCAGAGAAGAGTCCGAGATGGAAACGGTAAGGGAAGGCTTTGACGGAGAACAGATCCCGTACATGTCCGACAGCGAATCGGTAACCACCCCCGAAGAAGCGGCCGACCACATCAGACAGATACTAAAAAGGATAGGAGCAGATGATGAGTGAAATCACCAATATGATCAAAAACGAAGAAGTACGGATGCCGGAGACGGTCCTTGACACAGACTTTGACTATGACGGCTATGAAGTAGTCAGGGGAGAGTTCTTCTCACACCTGTTCGAACCATCGATCACATTCAACGGTGAAAAGATCAGCGTGAACTCGGCATGCATCAATAAACTGCAGTCAGCAGAGTACGTGCAGATCCTGGTAAATCCCAAAGAGAAGAAACTGGCAGTAAAGCCGTGCGCGGAAGAAAAGAAGGATTCATTCTGCTGGGTGACGAAGACGGAGAACGGCAAGCGAAAGCCCAAGACCATCACATGCAAGGTATTCTTTGCCAAAGTGATGAACCTGATGGGCTGGGACCCGAATTACCGCTATAAGATCCTGGGAAAACTGATCAGAACGCCAGCGGATACGCTGTTCGTATTTGACTTAACCGGAGCGGAGACATATATCAAGAAGACGGCCGACGGTAAAGCAAAGTCGGGAACGGCGATGTATCCGGAATCCTGGAAGAACCAGTTCGGCACTCCGGCCAAAGAGCATCAGGATTCGGTCCTGGTAGAGATATTTGATGATTACGCAGTATTTAAGATCGACAAGGATGAAGAAAAGAGAGGGAGGATTGAAGATGGCAACGATATCACTGGACCTGAAAAAGAAGAGGATCCGAATACATATGGGGACGCTCAGGGCGATGAACAACCCTGACTATATACATCTTCTGGTCAATCCCGCCGACTCGGCCATAGCCATATGTGTCTGCAAAAAGGGCGATAAGGATGCCATCAAGGCCGGAAGGCGTTCATCCAGGGAATGCGAGATATACAGCAGCGAACTCATGGAAAACATAGTCTCCATAACCGACAAGCTGAGCAGCGAGCGCACATACAGAGTGGCCGGCCAGCTGTCCGATAATCAGAAGATGGTCATCTTCCGGCTCGGTGATGCCGTGGTTGTGGAAGAGAAAGGATAAGGGACATAGTGTGAACGACAAAAAAACTATGGAACTCACGATAAGAGAAGAGTTCGAGAGGCTGGTGCAGCCCCTGACAGATCATAACCGGATAAAACTCAGGGATGAGGTCTTCTGTGACTATACCAAGCGCGAGATACATATCTGGGGAGACTACCACTTAAATGACAGAGAGCGTTTGGAAGCCTGTAACAAGGTCATGGTCGCCCCGAATATCATAGAAATGGAGTTTGATAACTGGCTGGAAGCAGCGATCTATATATGCAGAGCCGAATTCCAGCGGAAGGATCTCGCATACGAGTACAGGAAGTATCTGATAGGCAAGTACTTTGACTATGCAAAGAAATGCAGACGAACGGATAAGACCGGTGATGGGAATGTATCGGTAGCGAGCACACTGGCCAAAGAACTGTTCATCTCTGCGGGAACGGTGGTCAAATATAACGTTTTCTCTTCGGCGATAGATGTGATCTACGATGAAAGCCGTGAACTGGCCCAGAATATCCTTCTCGGAAAGATCCGGATATCGCATGATAACGTGGTCGAACTGTCGAGACTAAAACCTGAAGAGATAAAAGCCGTCGCCAAGTCTGCAGCCGATGATGAAGTAGACCGCATAACATTCTCGTATATCCGTAATGAGGTCAAATGGAGCCATGTTCAGCAGCGTGCCCCGTCCAGCCGCAGAGAGAGGCAGGAGGAGAGACGCTTCAGTAAGCCTGCCATAAGACAGATGCCCGAATATGACCCTGATGCCGAGGTGAACAGCCTGTGTATGACCATTGATTCATGGGTTTCATCCATACAGAGGGTGAACAACTCGGATAACCTCTCTAAAATCAGCAACAAGGCGAGCCTCAAGCTCATGAAAAAACTGACATATCTTGAGGGTACGATAGGGTCTATACAGAATAATCTAGTGGAAAGGACGGGAGTGTAATGGATAACTATAGTGAGTTTGTTCCCAGAGTACATTTTGAACTTGTACCGATAAAAGATCTGGTCTCGAACCAGGAATACCAGAGAAATCTTTCGATGATCCATGTAAAGAAGGCAGTTGATAACTTTGATCTTAACCAGGTCAATCCCATCAAAGTGAGCCGTCGAGGCGGTGTGAACTATGTCTTTAATGGCCAGCATACCGCAGAGATCATCGCAATGGTATCAGGAAGCCGTGACACACCCGTATGGTGCATGATCTATGACGAACTGGATTATTCTGAAGAGGCGGATATATTTGCAAACCAGATGAAGAATGTGAAGCCCCTGCTTCCCATAGAGATCTTCAACGCTAACTGTGAGGCCGGGAACAATAAGGAACTGGTCATAAAGGGGCTGGTCGAATCATATGACCTGAAGGTATCTGCATCATCGGCCCCGGGCTGCATCACAGCGGTCGGAGCATTGGAGAGCATCTTTGACAAGTACGGATATGACATGCTGGATCATGTGCTCAAACTGATAATCATGACCTGGGAGGGCGAACAGAAGTCTTTTTCCGGCAATGTGATGAACGGAGTGGCAAGGCTGCTGTATGCATACGGATCAAGCATACAGGACAGCATCTTCAAGGATAAGCTGGGTGAGGTGTCCATCAAAGAACTAACTAAACTGGCCAAGGAGCGCAGGGCGGGATCTTTAGGATATGCCGAAGCGATGCTGATCTTCTATAACAAGAGGATGAAGACACCACTACAATGGAACATCTTGTATTCCAACAAGCCGGGGAAGATAAAACAAAGTGATCAGATAGCTGCAGTGGGCCCGGCCTAATCGATACATGGTATAATCAAGTCGAGGAAAGGAGGTAATTGCTTATGAAGACTACCTCAACTGTGCGAGATTTCGCACCTAACCTCGATTAGCGTAAGGCCCCAATTTGGTTTTGCGCTTCACATATATGGCCGGGGAGTGATCCCCGGCGTTTTTTATGGTAAATATGGCAAAATCCCCGCTTTTTCAGTGTTTTTCGGACGATTGGTGTACAAGTCCGTTATATCGGACATGAAAGGAAGGAAAATTGTAGTATAGAAAAACTACAGATTCCGGAAAGGAGCATAAAACCATGAAAAATACATATTTTACCATCACAGGAATGGACCATTATTACGGCTGTGACTTCCTTGAGAAGGGCATGAAGGTCAAGCTCATCAAGGAGCCGGACAACGAGTATGACAAAGAAGCGATCCGCGTCGAAGTCAAAGGGCTTGGTAAGGTCGGCTATGTAGCTAACAGTCCTTATACCGTGCTCGGTGAGAGCAAGAGCGCTGGCAGGATGTATGACCAGATCAAAAAGAAAGCTAAAGGCAGAGTTGTTCTGGTTACTTCGAAAGGCGCTATATGTGAATTGAGGGAGGATGACTGATTATCCTATGACACGTGAACAGTTGATAGGCCTTATTACCTTGGCAATCATCATATGGATTATCATCATGTGCTTAAAGAATGGCACAGATGGCTTATGGGGATTGCTCCTTAAGATACTGTTCTTCCCTTTGTATGGCATATATCTTCTGGCAAAGATACATCGGGAGAGGAAAGCAGCGCGGAGAGAAACTAAGCGGTCCTGGTGGTGAACTAGAGCCTGGATGAGAACGTTAGTGAGGTATAAGCATGCCAGGAATGATCAGAGTACTTGAAATATTTAAAGTTACCGGAGTTGGATGGTCATATCTTGTTCATTATGAGAAAGACCATGAGTTTCGCGCAGGAGAAGTTCTGTATGATCTTTCCGGTAACAGATTCGAGATCCAGAATATAGGTATTCCTTCGGGAGAAGTTATGGATAAAATGAAGGAAAAACGGATGGCACATTTAGTTTTACGGCCATTGGATCAGAAAGATGTACAGGGCACTGTTCTTACTATGGATCCAGAAACAATAGGTTCTATTTTGCCGGATGCTGTGGATGACAGGTGTAGAGAATGCATTCAGTACAAGGTGGATCACTCGATCGATCTATATGATTATTGTTATCGTTGTCACGAAAAGACAATGAAATGGTTTCAATATGATTTCGGCACTTTCGGTTTAAAATGTGAATCCTGCGGGGCTAGGTTACTAGCTGACTTAAATACTCCGTGCGAAGAGTACACTGTGGAAAAGGCAGAACAAGGTATAGGCACACCGGAGATTTCAGCTTGGTTTATGTATTGGGATAAATGCCGTTATCCCCATAGACCTTCTGTTATAAAAGAGGAAGACTAGCGTGGATCGCGCTGATGCTATGGGTGTTATGATCCTGTAATTGATAGAGGGGATGAAATATGATTCTGATGGAGATACGTAATAATCCGTATGATTATGGGACGCCTGAATACAAAGAATTTGATATGGAGTATGAAAAGGTTATAGCCAGGTCATTTGATTATTATACAGAAAACGGACATGAATGGTGCTGGGGGCTAGTGGGAAATATCAAGCTTGAGCGAGAATATGGTGAAGATCACGAAATAAAGGCCGGTACAAAACATTTTTCGGGCGGTTCAAAAGTATATATTGCACCCGCGCAATGGGGCGATGGTTTTGATAACGTTGTCGTTATCGGGGTTCCAAGATACGGTAAGAGGTACATTGAGATTATTACTTGTTCAAAGTATATTGAAAACTATCGCTTGAAGAAGGTTTACAAGCCGGAAATCATAAAACTTATGTGTTCTTCAAAACGTCGTTGGTGGAACGACACCGATTTAGACAGAAAAGAGATTATAAGTTATCTTAAGACCCTCAATCCAGAGGAAGCGAGTAAAGAAACTGAGAAATTGGAGAATGAGGACACTGTTCAGAAAACAGCAGACCTGTAGATCATAAGGTAAAAAGGATAAGCATGATACTTTGGACGATACAGAGTGAGAATGTGTACAACTTAATACTTGAGGCTGGTATATACCATTGCGACAAATCTTCATCCGTAATGGGAAAACATCTTGGCGATAGCTATGAGTGGCTATCAGAGCAGATGAAAGAACGTATCGGGGATCCACCAACCGGCGTGATTTACCCGGTGTGGGGATGGTACCAGTGGGAAGGCCTACGAAAGAAGCCGGATCTTAGACGCGAAAGATGGAGTAATGGTTCGAAGGGAGAACGCTTTGTATGTATGGAGATCGATATCCCTGATGAGAAGGTGCTTCTTTCAGACTTTGACCAATGGTCTATTGTAATAATCGACGGTCTGATTTCCTATTCGCGGGAAGAGGATGATACTCTGGAGCAACAGTATAGTCTGCTTTCGCGACAAGAGAAGATTCGCTATAAGCACGAGAATTGGGAAAGAATCTTTGATCTGACACCCATGAATAATGACTGGGTAATCAAAGGTGACTCGATACAGGCAACCTTTTGGGAGTTATGCAGGGAGCAAGTAAAGGATGTTCGGTTCTTTACAGCCGGCTAAAGAGGGATTTGGTTCGAGTATGAGCAACAAAAACACTATTAGAAGGGTATATTAACGGTCTGTGTTTTGCATAAATGGTTAATGCTATGGAGGAACTGAAAGATGATGATATCACCTGATGGCTATATAATGCGTTTTAAAGATTCGGATTATAATGAACTCATCGAGGAGCGTGATCAGTTAATCCAGTGGATCCGTGAATTTGAAGAAAACGAGAAAAAGGGCGACAGATCCGGTAGAGAATGGCAGATCTGTCCATCTCCGGAAGTTCGGTATCAGTGTAACCTGGAATACCTGGCCAAACTGTGTGACCTTATGAAAGACAGATATAATACAGACTATGTATGGGGTGAAAAGAGCCTGAAGGATTCTCCGAATAACTGAAATGAGGGGGCATATATGATAAAGATATGGATAATTATAGTTTCCTTTTTGCTCTCGCTTGCCAATCCGGCCACAAAAGCTGAGATAAAGCCAGAACAGCCTGATATAGAAAAAGCATTTGTTCTTTTCAATGGATATATTATGGCGGACGAAGATATAGAGTATCCACTTCATAGGGTGTCCATGCTTGAATACATTACTTCTGAAAAGGGGTATCGCCATTTTAGACGGGTTTGGATAGGCGATGAAGACGAAGTGGAAGAGGCAGAGACAGAGATCTTAGGACCGATTCCACTGGCGCCTCCTAACGCTGTTATCATTTTAGATAAAGACCAGCGGAAGCGTATTACCAGGTACAGAGGCGTGTTAGCACTAGATGCATATGAAGGGTATGATCCGAATGAATATCGTTTTAAGATTATGGCTGATAAGTATAAGTTGATCGTGATCCATCATGATTTGTGATGCATTATTTCGGGGTGTTTATTTGAAGCATGAGTTTTCCGGATTAGATATATTTACAACCATACATGTAATAATCCCAATAATAGAATGCTGAATTTTCGGGCTTTGCAGGCACTTTTTCTGAAATTTCCAGAGACCGGTGTAAATTCATGGAACATTTGAAAACGAATAGATTATGAGGGAAATGATGAAAGTTGAGAAGATCTTTTTTGATATGGATGGAGTTTTGGCTGACTTTGAACGAGGTGTAAAAGAAATTTGTGGCTTTACGCCAATGTC
>JAEEGL015324010.1_pt1 | contig 10226 bp, 9 predicted proteins | sample 9134231 | NCBI WGS metagenome assembly JAEEGL01 (sample SAMN16246548, study PRJNA631951) | gut metagenome | biome: gut microbiome; feature: rumen; material: fiber-attached | host: Bos | place: Iran: Karaj | collected 2018-10 | reverse complement strand
CTTGGACGACGACTACTACGACTTCGACGAGCGCAACTACTGTCTCGTAGGTCGTCGTCATCACCACAAGTATCAGTTGGGTGACCCCGTGCGTATCAAGGTGGCACGTGCCAACCTTGAGAAGCGGCAACTCGATTTCATTCTAGCTGAATAGGATTTTTCCAGTGAAAAAGTTATTTTTATTGATCCTGTTGTGGTGGATGGCTGTGCCATACGCTTTAGGAGAAGGGACTGAACAGGAGCGACGTACCGTTGACAGCTTACGCGAGGCAATCCGCTTCAAGGATTCGCTCTATAGCAAGGTCTCGGCCGAAACGCTGGCCAAATATAATGCTGAGTTTGGCAACGACCAGCTGCAGGAGAAGAACCGCTTCGTGAGCCGTTCGCGTACCTATATTATAATAATGAGCATCGTGCTGTTGGCGATAGTCGTCGTGTTGGTGATGCGCCAGCGCAGATTGATTGCCCTGCAGAAAGCACGCCTCAGCGAGGATACCAAGACCCTTGAGGAGCTACAGCAGCAGTATGGACGTCAGCAACACGACGACACCGGTCATGCCGAGCCTCATGAGCTGTCGGAAGAGGATAAGCAGTTTCTCAGCAAGACGATAACCATCATCACCAACCAGATAGAATCCAACCGTGTCAATGTGGACGAGCTGGCTTCAGCGTTGGCCATGAGCACCTCGCAGTTCCGTCGCCAACTCTCAGCGGTTACAGGCGAGACCCCACAGGGCTACATCACCAACATTCGCATGCAGAAGGCGCGCCACTTGCTAGACACCACTCCTGACATGCCGATACTCGACGTGGCCCGAGGTTGTGGCTACGACGACCAGTCGTCGTTCACACGTGCCTTCAAGCGCTTCTTCGGGGTCACCCCAAGCGATTATCTGGCCCGACTTATACTCGTGCTCCTGCTCTTTACCGCCACCATGGGTATAGGAGTTGTTCCTGTATTGGCGGCGGGCAAACCGCCGACCACATCGCCGACGGCCGTCAGCCGTCAGGAGGCAATGCTTCTCTATGAGGCCAGCGGCCACTACTACGAGGAGCAGCTCTACGACAGTGCTGTCATCGTGGGCGAACAGGCACTACCCATGCTTCGCCAGTTGGGCATGACAGACGAGGTCGCTGACGAGCTTAGTATACTCGCAGTATGTACCTCACGACAGTCTGACTACCATAAGGCACTTCGCTATGCCAAGGAATGCAACGCTATGGACCGTGCCAGTGGTGACAAGGAGATGATCTCATCGTCGCTCAATACCATCGGCGCCATTTATGTCGATGCCAAGCAGCCGCAGGAGGGACTGAAGTACATACTCGAGGCGCTCCAGTTGGCAGAAGAAATCAACCACCGTGCCCGCATCGCCATGTATTGCGGGGCGGCAGCCGAAACGGAGTTCACCATGAATCACTTCGACGCTGCCCAGCGCTATATCGAGCGAGCCATACAGCTGGAGCGCGAGGACGGGCGACAGATGAAACTGCGTGTGCGCCTGTCGCAGAAGGCCGCCATCCTGTTGGGCATGAAGCAGCATCAGGAGGCATTGGCCATCTTCGACACCATCATCCCTTACTTCCGCCGCGAGGGCAACCGCCAGTCGCTGGCCATATCGCTCAACAAGGTGGGCCATACGCTGCTCTCAATGAGTCGCGAGGAGGACTGTGCCGATGCCGAGAAGCACCGACTGGAGCGCCAGGCCGTGCCCTATCTGCGCGAAGCCGTCAGCTTGTGTCATGAGATGGGCAATCCCTACAACGAGATGCATGCTCGCGACGGACTGTATCAGGCTCTATGGACCATCAGTCCAGATAGTGCCCTTCTGGAGCTGGAACGCTTCGACCTGCTGCGCGACTCGCTCTACAACAATGGTGCTGCCGACCTGCTGGCCCGCTATAATGCCGAGTTTGGCAATACCCGACTGACCGAGGAAAACACAAAAGTCCAGCGTTCGCTGGCCGTTATCGTCATCATTTGCATCATTGTGCTGGCTGTGGCCGCAGGAGTGGTACTAAATCTGCGCCGCCGTGCGGCACTTCAGCGCCGCCGACTCAACGAGGTAACCATGACGCTCGACGAGTTGAGACAGCGATACGAGAACGAACATGCCGACAAACAACAGGAACTATCTGCCCGCGACAAGGACTTCCTAACCCGCACTATGAACATCATAGCCGAGCAGATAGAGACCAACAGCGTCAACGTAGATGCACTGGCAGCGCAGATGGCCTTGAGCACCACCCAGTTCCGCTACCGTCTGAAGACGATAACTGGCGAGACACCACAGAGCTACATCACCAACATCCGTATGCAGAAGGCGCGCCAACTGCTGGATACGATTTCTCCCGAGACTACCATCCTCGACATTGCCCTGAAATGTGGCTATGAAGATCAAGGTGCATTCGGACGAGCCTTCAAACGATTCTATGGTGTCACTCCAAGCGAATATATGGCCCGAAATGAAGAAAAACGTTCCAAAATGCGTTGAAATGGCGCATTTTGGAAGATTCTGCACAATTTTCCGCGTTTTCTGCTGAAGGGTTTTGCGCTTTTTGTCGTAACTTTGCACCCGAAATCAAAAAGTTACGAAACGCTGATGGATAAGATGATATCCGACGATAACCTCAGCCTCAGACATCAGGCAGCTCGAAGCTATACTGAGGATCAGGCAAGACTCATATTCGCTATGCGCGATATGGTGAAATGGGAAGTGAAGCGTCAGTTAAGTGAACTGTTAACATCTAGGTCGTAATATATATATAATAAGGTGAAAAGGGAATTCATTATAGTATCAACCAATTAAAATAAAAAAGTTATGAAAAAGTTTATGAAAGTTTCAGTAATGGCATTCGTTGCCATGTTCGCAATCAACACAGTGGCTGACGCACAGACAAAGAAGCCGGTGGCTAAGGCCAAAGCTGTTGTAAAAGCAGGTGCTAAGGCCGGAGCCGCCGCTGTGCAGGAGGTTGAAATGACAAGTTATACCGGCGATTTATTCTCCTTTGAGTATCCTGCCGACTGGAAATCTACGGAGAATACCATCATGGATGTCGCATTCAGAGCCAAGGACGGCGTGACCATGGTCGAGGCTTCGTCCGAATGGAGTGCATTCGATGCTAATGACCTGAAGGACTGGGCTGCTCAGAAGAAAGAGAAGAAGGCCATCTGGTCGATGAAGGGCGGCGACGTTGTGACGAAGGGCGACATCAGCACCATCAGCTTTACTGGCGTGCAGGAGACTTATAGCTCGATGGGCTTGGTGAAGAATAATATCGTAACCATCTCGTTCGCCGTGAATAGCAACGGCAAGACTGTGACTGGCGATATCACATATCTGCAGAAGAATGAGGCTAAGATGAAGCCTGTGGTGGAGAAGATACTCGCATCAATGAAGGCTAAGTCAGAAGAATAATTCAATTCTAAACCATTATCATCATGAAGAATATATTGAAAACTACTGTAATGTCGCTGGTGGCAATGTTCGCACTGGCAACGGTAGCCGATGCGCAGACAACGACAATCGACCTAGGTGGACTGGGTAAGGCTTTCGGTATCAAGTCGAAGAAGGAGAAGGCTATGGAAAAGATAAAGCCTACCATTCCGCAGCCCGAAAAAGGCAAGTTGATTACCGTGAAGTGGAACAAGGACAAGGTGGGCCAGTGGGACCCAACGACGCTGAAGTTGACTTTCAACGAGACTTACGACGAGGGACAGTATAAGGGACAAAACGTGCAGTTCCAGCTGGACCCACAGACAGGAAAGTGGACAAACATTGCAGGCAACGTGATCGGTCAGATGAGCAACGACGGCACGATGCAGACACCGAACCTGGGCACCATCAAGTTGAACCAAAAGACCTATGAGGTAACGATGGGCGGCGAGGTGATAGGTAATGCTAGCGTAAACGATGCCAGCTGTTACGGATTTACCATGGGTGAGATGAGTGGTGGCTATGTGAGTCCGCTACTGATGGCCTACGTATTCCACGGCATCATGCTCTCGAAGGATCAGGTTGGCAAGCTGAAGGTGCTGCGCCAGCAGGCCGACGCTGAGGCTGCCGCACAGGCTGCTGCCCAGGCAAAGGCACGCGAGGAAGCTGCGAAAAGAGCCGCTGCACAGCGTAGCAGCAGTAGCTCGTCGAGCAGCAGTTCGAGCAGTAGTTCAAGCAGTTCGAGCCAGACTAAATATACGGCTGTCTACTACAACGGCCAGAAGTTCAAAGTTGATGTTTATAATAGTTTTCATGACGATAGGAGTAACCAGATGGGCAATTTATCCTACGGCGGTTCCGAAGTAACAGTTTATTCAAAGAAGGAAGGTGCAGTTGCCTGGATAAAGAGTGACGGTAGAGTCTCATTGAATTCTAGATTTAGTTTTAGTGGGTCCGGTGAGGTGCGCGGCACCGAAATCTATCTCAAAGGCAGCAACATGTTCTAGTAATCTATTATGGCAACAGAACAAATTATCGGCTATGGAGTGATAGGGGCCATTGGTCTCGCAATGGTCCTTGGACTCCTTGCCTGGATCTGGGAAATTGTGAAGACGATTCAGGCTAAAAGCCGTCTCAATAAGGAACTGACGTGGTATCGCGACATCCCCGTTGGCGGCAACCTGAAGTTGGCCTCATACATCATGGGTGAGTATGGCTCCTCTTGCAGCAACAAGCATCTACTCTCGGCCTGCGTACTGAAGTTGGTAAATGATGGTGTGCTGACAGTGGAGTGGCATGAGGATGCCGACGGAAAGCGGGCGCAGCGATTCACCGTTCACGACTATACGCTAAGCGCCGAAGAACCCGAGATGATGCGTTCGCTCTACAACATCTTCTGCGAGGCAGCAGGCGACGACGGCGTGCTTGAGCCGCAGGAACTAAAGGAGTGGCTCGACACTGATAAGAACGACTATAAAGTGCGCAAGTTTGTGGACCAGATGGAGCTGAACCTGAGGCCGAAATACAAGCATAAGGACTTTAAGGCGATGCATAACGACGCGATGCAGGTGTTCGGGCTCAAGAAGTTCCTAGAGGAGTTCACGCTGATGGACGAGCGCGAACTACAGGAGGTATCGCTGTGGAAGGACTACATGGTGTGGGCCACGCTCTTCGGCATTGCCGACCAAGTTGTTCGCGATATGAAGAAGGTTAATCCCGAGTACTTCCGCATGGATGCGGTGGCTGCTCTGATGGCCGATGATGAGATGTTGCCAGCCTTCAATAAGTCGATGCATAAGAGCATGAAGAGCTCGATTGCCCGTTTTGAGGGTGACAGAGAGCGTGAAGAACGTCACGGTCGCTCGTCGGGTCGTGGCGGTCGCGCATCAATGGGCGGTGGCGGTGGTGGCTTCTCCGGCAGCGGTGGCGGTGGCGGCGTTCGCTAAAAAGCAAATAAAAAATCACATAAATAATATTCATTAACCATATGAAGAATAGTATACTGACTCTGTTACTTGCGATGGCGGCTCTGCCACCGTTGCAGGCGCAGTCGCTAAACGACCTTGATATCCAGGTGGTGCTCTCGCAGAACGGCGACGCACGGATCACCGAGACGCGCCAGATGACCATCACCGACAGGGGTTCCGAGTGCTACATCGGTCTGGGCAACATGGGAGCGAGCGAGGTGAAGGACCTGACGGTGAGCGACGAGACGGGTACGGAATTTACAATATCCAACTACTGGGGAGCGGGACTGACGCGCGAGAATAAAACTCACCGCTGCGGCATCGTGAAGAAGGACAACGGCGTAATTGAGCTCTGCTGGGGACTTGGAGCCAGCGGCGAGCGCACTTACATCACCAGCTATACCATTACAAGTCTGGTGCGCGGCTATCCAGATGCCGACGCCATCCGCCATGTGTTTCTCGACAAGGCTGTATCGCCCAAACCCAAACATGCCAAGGTGACCATCATGTCGGCCAACCCCTCTGTGGCGTTTACGCCCGACACATGCGGCATCTGGGGCTTTCGCTTCGATGGCCAGTTGTGGTTCGAGGACGGCAAGATGAGGGCCGAGACTTCTGGGCCGATGGACTCAGATGCTGCACTCTATTTGATGGCGAAGTTTCCTAAGGGTATGATGCAGCCCAGTATTACGGAGAACGGCACTTTCGAGCACAAGAAACAGCAGGCTTTTGAGGGTAGCGACTACGGTGACGGCGTGAGTTCTTCGAAGCGTAAGGCTACGCCCCTGGAAATCGTTAGAGGCGTGATAATGGGATTGTTGGGTGTCGGCATGTTCAGCTACTTCCTGTTTGGCTATCATAAGCGCGACTGGAAAAAGTTCAAGGACTGGATTCGTCGCAAGCGCCATGAGCGGCTGATGCGGTCGATTGACTACTACAAGGACATCCCCTTGAGAGGCGATCTGCAGCGTGCGAACCATATGCTGAATACCTTTGAATACTCGAAGAATCCACAATATCAGCGAGTATTGTCGGCTACGGTGTTGCAACTAGTTCACATGGGAGCATTCAGCGTGGAGCCTGTCTTTACTGAGACGGGAGAACTGGAAAATCGCTTCATTATCAACACGAGGCCTAATGCCATCCTCAATTATCCTCTGGGTGCGAGAATGTATGAACTCTTCGAAAAGGCAGCAGGTGAGAATCGCGTGCTTGATCCCAATGAACTGGACACGTTCATGAAAGATGAATCGCATACGAGTGACGTGCGTGCGATGATCTATTCCCTACGCTCTAATTGTAATGCGGAGTATTACGATAAGCATCCTGATGAGGTGCGCCAGGTTTATGGCTTCAAGAGGTTCCTCAACGACTTCACACTGATGAACGAGCGTCATCTGACTGAGGTGAAGTTGTGGAAGGACTACATGGTCTGGGCCACTCTCTACGGCAATGCCGAGCAGGTGGTGAAGGACATGAAGGCTATCAATCCGGAGTTCTTCCAAATGGACGTATTGGCTCAGCAGATGGTAGATGACAGAATTGTGAAAGCCATCAGCACCTCGGTATTCACGGGAACGGACTATATGCTCCGCAAAATGGAAAGAGAAGAAAGAGAGCTTCGTCGACTCAATCGTTTCAGCAGTTCCAGTTCTTCGTCTCGCTCCTCCGGCCGCGGCGGTCGCTCGTCGCGTGGCGGTGGCGGTGGTGGCTTCTCCGGCGGTGGTGGCGGAGGAGGCATCCGATGAATATCGAATCGTTAAATTTGAGGTATTAATCATTAAATGTTTTATATTATGAAGAGACTATCATTTGCAATCATGTTTGCGCTGTGTACGCTAGGCGTATGGGCGCAGAAAGCCGATGTAAAATTCCAGGGCGCCACGCCCAACATCCTGGATTTCGCCTTGTGGTATTTCACCCGTTCAGACGGTGACCCCGAGAATACACCGGACGTATGGGAGGAAGGTGTACGCAAATCGCTGCAATGTTATCAAACCGGCGATGAGCAGCCGCAGGGCTTTAAGATTACCGTCGATATGAAGGCGGGTTATATTCTGGTGGAGCAGACTGATGAGGACGGTTTTTACACGCACCGCTACGAGATGTGCTACTGGAACATGGCCGACCAGAAACATAAGCTGTTTGCGCTGAACATAGAACTATGGCAGGAGGGCATGCGCCTGAATCCCGGCCAGTACGACTGTATGATGTTCTGGCGCTACAACAACGCCACGAAGCAGATGACGTCTGTTGACATGGGCATTAAGATGGATTACTTCAATACCTCGTATGGCCTGCCACGCGTCGGCAAGGACATTACGGTGACGAAGTGGAACGAGGCCACGGGAAAGAAAACGAAGCGGACGCTGAAATGGAACGGTCGCGGGTTCAGTAAATGACAATTAATCCACCATAAAATTAATCAAAAAAATATAAGTATTATGAAAAAGTTTATGATGTTTGTGGCCTTCGTAGCCATGTGTGTTACAGCTGAGGCGCAGAAGAAGTGGACCGTTCAGTGCGACTATGTTGAGGGCTTGGCTTGCGTGAAGGACGCCAACGGCAAGTGGGGACACATCAACGAGCAGGGCAAGCTGGTAGGAAAGATGTGGCGCAGCGTAAAGTATTTCCAAGACGGGCTGGCTCCCGTGGAGACCGACGACGAAAATTGGGGCTTTGTCGACAAGACCGGTAAGGTGGTCATCCCATGCCAGTATCGCTCGGCTGATTGGTTCAGCGAAGGGCTGGCTGTTGTGTCCATGACGGTGGACTACTGGCTGAAGTTCGGCTTCATCGACAAGACGGGTAAAGAAGTCATCCCCTGCAAATATCGCACTGCATACAGTTTTAGCGAAGGGCTGGCTCCTGTGTCGGAAGACGACAAGTCCTTTGGCTACATAGACAAGTCGGAAAAGGTTGTCATCCCCTTCAAGTTCAAGAAAGCCTATCCATTCGAGCACGGCAAGGCCAGGGTGCAGGACGAGGACGGCAACTGGCGCAAGATTGACAAAACAGGTAAATTTATAGATTAATACCATTATCATTATGAAGAGACTATCATTTGCAATTGTGTTTGCGCTGTGTACGCTGGGCGTGTGGGCGCAAAACGGAAAGATTGAAGTGAAATTCCTCGGGAATGCTCCCGACATCATTGACTTCGCATGGGCGTATGCCACCGACACCGACGGTAACGAGGATGCCGAAGTCGACGAATCGACCAACGCCTTGCAGCAGGCACTCGAACGCTATCGTACGGGCCAGGAGCAGCAGAAGGGTTTTACAATTACTGTCGACAAGAAGGCGGGTTACATTCTCGTGCAGTCGAAGCAGAATGGATTCACCTCGAAATGGGAGATGTGCTATTGGAACATGGCCGACAAGAAGCACAAGCTGTTTGCAGTCTGCACCGAGTTGTCGGAGAACGGTAAGCGCAGCGACCCTGGCCAATACGATGGTCTGACGTTTTTCCGCTACGACAACGCCACGCGGAAGATGATGGCCTATGATGCCGGCGTGGATGTGGAGTATTTCAACATCAGCTATGGTCTGCCGCGTGTGGGCAAGGACATCACCGTGACGCACTGGAGCGAGAACGGTCGTGAGAAGTGGACAACCACGCTGAAGTGGAACGGCCACGGATTCAGTAAATAACAATTAATTTCCTATATTATTAACCATTTTAAAAAACAATTATGAAGAAAGTTCTTACTAGCATTTTTGCTATTGCTGTGGCTGAGATGGCTATGGCACAGGTGAATGACCCAAAGGTATGGGGATGGGATTTCCCTATGTACATGAACATTAATGTGGAGGCTGGACAGCAGGTGTTGAGCTGTCATCGTCACTATTTTGACAACGTGAAAGAGGGCGACGGTGTGGTGAAGAAAACCATGATCTGGTATGATACCGAAGTGGCAACACCAGGTAAGGAAAAGACTGTGGTAAACGAGTATGGTGACAAGATTGAGGTGCCTAACACGCTGATTATACCTCTGGCCAAGGAGGCAAAGGCCAAGAAGGGCGACATACTGCTAACCCACAGCAAATATCACGAGATGCAGCGCGCTATAGTTATCGATGCATCGACACCAACAGAGCCTGTGGTTTGTTTCCTAGACGATGACTGGCCTGGCAAGGTTGACTCGCCAAGTCTGCCTGAGAAGCTGAAGGGCGAGAAGCTGAAGCCAGGTTCGTTTAATGTGGTGAAGGACGGCAGTTTTGATTCGGGCGCTCAGGTTACTTATAAGAGCGGCAGCGACTGGAAGTTCGGAAAAGTACTGCACGTTAGCGGCGACAAGGTGCTGCTGTCTGTTTTTGCCAACCGCATAGACTGCGTCAACAAGGATCAGTGCACTATTGTACCTTTCAAGGAGAAAATCAAGAAGGGCGACAAGGTCTGGGTTCTGAGTTCTGACGCTTACGAGAGTGGATATACTGTAGTTCAGGTGGACATGGAGCATGGACATATCTGGACACAGGCCGAGGGCTCGAAATATACGTATTGCCATGGATTGGGCGAAGTCACTAAGGTAATCAAGTAAATGGTATTGACCATTTAGATAGGTGAGGCTCGCAACATGTGGCAATGGTGGCAGCCTCGACTTGGTCGAAGAATTTGAGCCGACTGTTTGGTCGGCTCAATCTTTTTTTGTAATTTTGCACCCAAAATCTCAACAATATGAATATAGAAGCATTGATTAGCAAGGCAGCAGGTGAGGCCGTGAAGGCACTGTATGGCATGGACGCCACAGAAAAGATGTTGCAGCTGCAGAAGACAAGAAGTGAGTTTGAGGGTAACCTGACGCTGGTCGTATTTCCT
>JAEEGL015196436.1_pt1 | contig 10226 bp, 12 predicted proteins | sample 9134231 | NCBI WGS metagenome assembly JAEEGL01 (sample SAMN16246548, study PRJNA631951) | gut metagenome | biome: gut microbiome; feature: rumen; material: fiber-attached | host: Bos | place: Iran: Karaj | collected 2018-10 | reverse complement strand
TTATTTTAGATAGCAACCGCATCTGCTGGAAGTTCATCATTTGCTTCTTCTTCGCTAGGCTCAGCAGTAGGTTCTTCAGCAGGGGTTTCTTCAGCTGGTGCCTCTGTAGTCGTAGCAGGTGCTTCAGTTCCTTCTGAAGCAGGAGCCTCTGTAGTATTCGCAGGCGCTTCAGTTCCTCCAGTAGCAGGTGCCTCTGTAGTATTCGCAGGTGCTTCAGTTCCTGTACCATCACCAGTACCATCAACTACATTCCCGTTATCTGTTGTTGTATTTGCTCCAGTTAATGTTCCTTTAGGAACAACTGTAGTTCCAATTATAGTTCCAGTATTATCAACAGTAGCTATTGTTTTTTTACTATCCCATTCTAATCCCCAAGACTCTGTAGTTGGAGCACATTTACATGTATCATAAGCAGCTTTTTGAACACGGAAATTAATTATATTGGTCTTTCCATCATTTGTAGATAATCCCCAATCACTTGTATCTGTATGCCCTGCTATAACACATTTTACTTTTGTACCATCTTCAAGTACAAAATCTATACAATCTCCAACTTCTCCATATTTAGAACTTACATTTACTAAATATCTATCTTCACCATTAACATTGATAATAGCAATACCTTTTTTATAAGCAGAACCTTGTTCTTTCCATTTATCATAAACTTCTTTTTCTTTAGTTCCATCTGCATATGCAATTGCTTCACCAGTATTTAAATTATAATCATAACCAGCAATACCATAATTGCCTTGTTGAACAGTACTTGGCAATGTAAATGTTTTATCTGTATAATCATTCTTTTTCGTTTCATTAATAGTTCCAGTTGTTTCTTTAGTTACTAATAATGAAGCATAACTAGTTTCTACTAAACCTAAAGATGTAAGTAAATCTGTTGTTGTATTGTCAGTAGTATTAGTAGTAGTATTATCTGCACTATTATCTGCAGCAGTACTACTGCTGCTACTACTGCTACTACTAGACCTTCCGCTATTTCCATTATAATTATTACCATTAACATTAAGATAACCATTATCAGTATTTTGATTAGCTGCATTTGGATCAGCTGCTGCATTTTGAGCATCTATTCCATAACGAGCATCTAAATCAGGAGTTGGTGCTGTACTAACATTATAATTATCTATATATTTTTGACCACCAACTAAATTTTTTAACTTTTCAACATTTTCATTACCTAACGCCTCATAACCATTAGCACAACTAGTTAAAAACAATACTGACAAAGCTAGCTGTTGTTTTGCATCAGGTAAATTTTCTGCTAATTTACCTAATTCCTTTCTAAATTCATTAGACGCATCTCCACCCCATGCTTCAGCTTGTATACTACCAACAGCACTATTTAAATTATCACTTGTATCACTTAAATTTTGAGCCAAGTTTGTCATATTTGTAGCCGAATTTTTAATATCATCAAAATTTAAAGCTTGTACATCTGCCATATTATTCCTCCTTAAACTTCTATTGTTTTAGCTGCTTGTTCTTCATCAAAGCTACTGTACTCACTATATACATTTGACAAAAAATCTTTATAAGAAGTTAAACTTTGAACATATTCATCTAATAAAGGGCTATAATCATCATGCATTTTTTCTGTATATTTAGTCGCATCTGATCCCTTCCAAGCATTATTAACAGCTTCTAGTTCACTAATTAATTGAGTTTTACAAGAAGAAATACTATCAATCTGATCCCCTATTTTATCAACTATGTTTTTAATATCTGCTTGTGTAACTACTATCTTACTTGCCACTACTATCACATCCTATAAGAATTATATCATAATATGCAAAAAAAAATATTAAAAATTTCACATTTTTAATATTTTTACAAATTCTTCTGGTATTTTACTTTTAACTCTAGTTTTTATACTATCTTCTATACCATATATATATTCTGTTATAGACCCAACTATAGCTGCATTAGTATCAGTATCTCCTCCCATTAATAAAGTCTTAACTATACTATCATTAAAAGAATTACTAATACTAACTACATATAAACAATTATTTAATGTTTCATAACAAGTAGTATTAAATTTCTTAAAAGGTTTATATTTAGGTTCTAAATGTAATATATTATAAACTTCCTCTAATTTAATACCCTTCTTTAACATATACATTACTAAAGCTAGTATCTTCGTACTTTCTATAGCTTCTTCACTATTATGAGATGGTATTGTAGCAAGTCTAGTTTCTCTAACTATTTCTTTTTCATTATCAAAACAACTTACTATAGGAGATATTCTCATTAAAGCTCCATTACCTTTACTATCTCCCTTTCTATTACCTTTCATCCATTCTATTATATTAGGTGAAAAAGCACTTTTAAAATAGGGTTTAAATAAAGGCTTATATTCTTCATATTCTTTAATATATTCTTTTAAATAACATTCATAATTACTACCATGTAATATTGCATCTTTAATAGCTATAGTAAGAATTGTATCATCACTATAAAAACTATTATCTTCTATTAAATTATTCATTATTACAGGTTTTATACCTTTTATTTGTTCATACTCATATATACTACCTGCTAAATCTCCAACAATTGCTCCATACATAATATTACTCTTCTTTACTTAATTCTAAATAGAATCCTTTATAATCTGTAGCTATCTCTTTATTTATATTAATATAATAATCATATAATTCATAAAATAAGTATTCTATTTTATCTCCATACCAGAAATATAAATCTAATATATCATCAAATAAATGTTCTGTTCTATCATCATCTACTATATTATTACTTATTATATTATATACTTCATCTACTACTATTCTTAATTTTATTTCCTGTAATCTATTTAGACCTTTAATCATATCTATTAAACTATCATCTATCATTCTACTGTTACTGACTTAGCTAAATTCCTAGGTTTATCAACATCTAATCCTTTTGATAATGATATGTAATAACCTATCATTTGTAATGGTATTACTGTTAATGATGGATAAAAATATTTATTAGTTTTAGGTACACTTAAAGTAAAATCAGATACTTTACTTACATCTAAATCATCAGGTGCTATTACTAAGTTATAAGCTCCTCTTGATTTAACTTCTACTAGATTACTAATAGTTTTTTCATATATTTCATCTTGTGTTACTATACCTATTACTAATGTACCATCTTCTATTAAACTTATAGTACCATGTTTTAATTCTCCTGCTGCATATGCTTCACAATGTATATAACTTACTTCTTTTAGTTTTAAACTACCTTCTAAACTTATAGCATAGTCTAATCCTCTACCTAAATAGAAAGCATCTTTAATATGTGAAAATTGACTAGATATCTTTTGAATATCTTTAGTTAAACTATCTAATATTTCTTGAGCTTTATCAGGTATTTTTTCTATTTCATTTATTAGTTCTAAATAATACTTTTTATTTATCTTTCTCTTAATATGAGCTATTTCAATAGCAAGTAAGTAATTAGCTATTAATTGTGTACTAAATGCTTTAGTAGTAGCAACAGCTATTTCTGGTCCTGCTAAAGTATACATTACATAATCAGCTTCTCTAGCTATAGAAGAACCTACTACATTTATTATCCCTAATGTTTTAACACCTTGTCTTTTAGCTTCTCTTAAAGCTGCTAAAGAATCAGCTGTCTCACCAGATTGACTAATAATAATTACTAAGCCGTTTTTATCTAATAATGGTTTTCTATATCTAAATTCTGAAGCTATTTCAACCCTAACTGGTATTTTAGCTAGATCTTCTATAATATACTGACTACATACACCTACATGATAAGCAGATCCACAAGCTACTATATATATTTGTTTAATTTTTTTAATTTCTTCAGCACTTAAACCTGTCTTAGATAAATCTATCTTGTTATCAACTACATAATTATTAATAGTTTTCTTAATAACATCAGGTTGTTCATTTATCTCTTTTATCATGAAATGTTCATAGCCTTCTTTTTCAGCAGCACTAACATCCCATTTAATAGTAGTCTTTTCTTTCTTAACTTCATCACCATTTAAGTCATAGAATATTACTTTATTCTTTTTTAAACAAGCAGCTTCCATATTATCTATATAATAGACATCTTTAGTATATTTAAGTATTGCTGGTACATCTGATGCTAGATATACTCCGTCATCATTTTGACCTATTATCATCGGAGAATCTTTTCTAGCTACCCATATTTCATTTGGATAATCTTTAAACATAACAGCTATAGCATATGATCCTCTAACTCTTACCATTGTTCTATTAATAGCATCTATAGGACCCATTTTATACTTTTTATAATAATAATCTATTATATTAGTTAATACTTCTGTATCTGTTTCACTATATAATTTATAATCATGTCTTTCTAACTTTTGTATTAATTCTTGATAGTTTTCTATTATTCCATTATGTACTAATGTTACATTACCATCATTACTAATATGAGGATGAGCATTATTCTCACTAGGTTCTCCATGTGTAGCCCATCTTGTATGTCCTATACCACAAGTACCATCAAGTTTTTTATTTTCTATTTTTTCTTTTAAATTAACTAGTTTACCTTTAGCTTTAAATACTTCGATTTCTTTATCTCTTATAGCTATACCAGCTGAATCATAACCTCTATATTCTAATCTCGATAAACCATCTAATAGTATGTCAACCGCCCTTTTACTTCCATTGTATCCAACTATTCCGCACATATTTCCTCCATACAAAAAAATACTGTATATGATATATTCTCTGTTACAATCTTGATTTTGCTTTTTAAATATATCTAACGATCATACTACCGTGATAATATCCGCCGAGTCTTTCGATAATTATCATCCTCGTCAACCAATATGGTCCAGGCGCTAATAGATTATTACTACCTTTCTAACAAATCCATTTTACAAGTCTAATTATATTATTTTTCTATATCTAAGTCAAAAGACCTTGTAAATTATTGTAAAGAAAAAAGACTTAAAAGTCTTTATTCATTAAATGTAGCTAAATCAAGATAAGCTATACTAGTTAATTCAGCATTATCTTCTAAATCTTTATAGATAGTAACTATTTCCATAGAATAATCTTTCTTCTTAGTAGTTTTACTACCTAATGCTAATACTGCATAATTATTACCAGCTACTAACTGTGTACCTAATACTGTAACAGGTTTTAATTCCATACCAGTATATTCTTTTAAAGCTTTATTAAATATTTCATTAATATCTTTATCTATCTTACCAGTTTCTTGGTTTTTATTTACTTCCCATCCACCAGTAACTTCTTCAGAATCAAAATCCATATCTTTACCAGTATATAAAGTATAATCTAATTCTTTAACAGATGTAATAGATGCTTTATCTTTTAAATCTTTATAAACAACTACTACTTGCCAAGTCTTATCACTCTTACATAAGAACATATAATTAGTACCAGCTACAACTTGAGTACCTAAAAGTGTAATAGGTTCTAATTCCATATCTTTATAGTTTTTATATGCTTTATCAAATGCTTTACTAGCTTCTTTAGGTATATCTAGTTTTTCTACATCACTATTCATTTCCCATCCACCAGTAATATCTTCTATAACTCTTTTACTTTTATTCTTATCTTTACAGCCTACTAAACACAAGGTACAAACTATTAATAATATTATTAATATCTTTTTCATACTACCCTCCTTACTATAATTATATATTAATATATTTATAATTTACAAGAAAAAATAATGATTACTCATTCTACCTTCCCAAACTTACTAAAAGGAAAAATAATAAAATTAGTACTACCTTTTATTTTATCTTTCTTAAAAGGACCATAATATCTACTATCCATAGAATTATTTCTATTATCTCCTAATACATAGTATTCATCTTTACCTAATTTTACTTTTTCTACATCACTAGTTTTTCCACTACCATATTTATCTTCTATCTTTCTACTATTTATATATATATTACCTTTTTCTATAGATATTGTCTCTCCTGGTAAACCTATTACTCTTTTTATAATATCTCCATGATCTGTTTTTAATACTACTATTTCAAATCTCGTATATTTTTTATCCATTTTATTTAATATCATTATCTCTTTACTTTTTAAAGTAGGATTCATACTAGATCCTGATACCATTACTGGTGTTGCTATATATGTTCTAAATAGTACTACTAAAACAATAATAATTATATATGAAGCTATCTCTCTAATAATACTTTTTTTCTTTTCCATTCTATTACTTCTTTCTAAACAATATAATTTTAGCATATTTTGAAATTTATTACATCCTTTATCTATTTTATATGATATAATCTATATGATAAGGAGTGATAAAGTGAACAATGATAATAACAATCAAAACAACTATAATTTAAATAATTCTATGAACGATGATATGTTTAATGTTTTCAATCAAACTCCTACTACGGAAGCACCTGTTCAAGCTACTCCAGTTGCTCCTCAAATTGGTAATACAGCTGCTGCACCTACAACTACTGTTGCTCCAACTACAACAACACCTCCGACTCCACCAAAACCAGCAATAGATCAAAAAAAAGATGAAAACTTAATAACAGTAAACAATTATGTTGAGCCAAAAGAACCTTTTTCTTTAAAGAATTTATTAAAAAAGAAAGTTCAAGAAGAAGAAAAATCTTTTGATATAAATGCTATTACTAATTATACTGAAACTAAAAAAGTATTAACAGAAGAAGATAAAGAAGAAAAAAAGAAAAAAAGTGACTTAATAAAACTTGTTATTTTATTAATAATACTAGCTATCGTTGGTTATTTTGCTTACTCAGTATTTTCTAACTACTTAGCTGCTTCAGAAAGTGTAGTAATTAATAAAAGAACAGCTACTAATATAGTAAACACCGATAATGTAAAGACCATATCATATGAATGTGATAAACCATTCGATATGGCCTTTTATAACTTCCCATATCCTGATAATATTGAACATATGACTTATAAAGGATCTATTACTTATAGTTTTAGAAATGAAAAATTATATAATATAGAAGAAAATATGACATTTCTCTATATTGATTTAGGAGAAGCTAGTAAAGATGTAATTAACTATTGTAATAAATATAATGTTGTTTATGATCAATTCCAATTATTATGTAAATTTTCTCATAATTATTTAATAATAAAAAATAGTATTTATATGAAAGACTTAGATAATAAAGTAGTTAAAAACAATCTATATACCTTTAATATTATTTATAATAAAGATACTATTATTGGTGATATCTTAACTAATGATAAAAGCTGTAAATTAAAAGAATAAAGATTCCTTTCGGAATCTTTTTATATTTTTATAGATGACATTTCTTTTACTTCACCATCTACAAAGTATTCAGTTTTTCTCTTTAACTTTAATGAAAATAAATTCAAAGCTTCTATATAATATTGTTTCAATAAATCAAAATTATAATTTGGATTATCCTTTCTTTCTTCTCTTACTTTATCAATGCCACGAACTAAATGGTCAAGAGCAACAGTATCAATAGAAGTACCACCACCACTATTAATTATATTTATAGCCCATCTTTCTAGTTTTCTTTCTTTTTCATCATATGAAATGTATTCATTCGTAACATTAGGATAATTATTTAATGATTTATATCCTTCTATATCTTCATTTAATATTTTACTTATGTAAAAATACAATCTAGGAAGTTCTACTTTTGTAGCTTTAAAAGATACATGATATGGAAATCCATGCTCCCAACAATCATATTTACTAAGTCTTACACTATTCTCATCTACATTTTCATATAATTTATGACCAGCTGAATTATATGAATGTTCAATTTCTTCCAACGCAGCAGTTAAATTATTAGCTTCAATAATAAACCCATTTTCATATGTTGAGTATTCTCCACTTCTTCTAAAACTACAATCTCTAGCAATTTTTTTCAATAATTCATCAACTTTTTCTTTGTCATATACTAATTCATAAACTTTTTCTATATTTTCTTCTTTTTCAATTATTTCCATATTTCCCCACCTATTTGAGGCCTATACTATCATAATAAACAAAATAAAACAAGGATTAATCCTTGTTTTATTAATTTCTTTCCTTTACTTTGTATTCTTTCTTCATTCCCTTTAAGAAGTTTAATTTAGCTCTTCTTACTAAACCTTTCTTAACTACTACTATTTTATCAATAGTAGGAGAATTAACAGGGAATACTCTTGTAACACCTATTCCTGAAGATTTCTTACGTACAGAGAAAGTTTCAGATACGCTTCCACCTTTTTTAGCAACTACAAGTCCTTCAAAAGATTGGATTCTTTCTTTCTTTCCTTCTTTTACCCATACATCTACTCTTACAGTATCTCCAACACGGAAATCAGGAATATCTTTTTTAACATGCTTCGCATTAATCTTATCAATTAGATTAGCCATCGTATTCATCCTTTCTATTATAAAAATTTACTACCAGAAAATCATAAATATCCATATTCAGCGGATTTCCCTCCTTGAAGCACTTATGATTATAACAAAGAATGATTTATATTTCAACTATTACTTATTAAAAAAGAATAGATTACTCATCCATTCTAAATGTACCATAAAAATCTGGTAATATTTCTTTTAACTTAGCTACTACAAAAGGATCAGTAGAAGTAAGTACATCTATATCTTTTTTAGGAGAAAAATCTAATAATCTTGCATATGCTTGAATAGAAGGTTTTATTACTTCTCCTAACTCATTAACTATTACTATTCTTTTTATATATTTACCACCATTACTAAGTAAACTAGCTATAGCAGCTTCTTCAGCTGTGATTCTTACTTTATTATCTTCTATTATATTAATACCTCTATATAGTTTATTATCATCACTTAATATTACACAAGCAATCTCTCCAGTACTTAAGAAAGGAGATATATTAACTATATCTATATTCTTAATAGCTTCTTTATACATCTTTTTAAAGATATCATCCATAAGATCACCTCTTATAAATACTTAGAATATCATCTTTTTAATATCTATACAAGCTATAACGTTACTTTAACATCCTTACTAATAGTAATATCATTGTTTATTATAGTCATAACTCTTAATGATAATTTCTTTATACTTCTAAAATCTTTCTTAGGTATTTTTATCGTTTCTACATACTTAGTACCAGAATATATAATAGCAGCATAACTACTAGCATCAAACTCCTTATTATCTAAAACAAACTTACTATAATAATAATTTATATTCTTATCACTAGTATTATCTAATAATAAATATATGAAATAATTATCTTTACTCTCAGCTGCTTTAAAATAATAAAACTTAATACCTTCTATTTCTAATACTTCTTGAATAGTTTTAGGAAAAGACGCTGTTAAATTATTAGAACTTATTTTCCATATTTCTCTTAAAGTATTATCTAACCCTTTAACATTTACATCTAAATAAACATATTCAAAAGTATCTATTCTATATCTATCTAGTAATTCCTTTGTTATTGTAAATTCATAACTAACATTAGAAGCAAAAGATACACTTATTTTATCAGATATCCTTGTTGAAAAACTATCTATTAATATATCATTTATCTCTATTTCATAATTAGCAAAATCATTATTAGTAATAGTAATATTAAATTTATAATCTCCATTCTCGTATTTCACAGAATCTAATTTAGCATCTAAATAGATATTATCATTTATTACCGAAGGAACATCAAAAGTTGTCTCTGTTCTAACAAACTCTTCATCTTTATTAGATTTTAAACCTTTAACTTCTCTAGTATCATTATCATCATTTTTTTCCCAAGGTAGATAAATATTTAGCTTTTCTTTATTCTTTATTACATAATATGCACCAAATCCTAAAGCCGCTAAAACAAATACTATTAATACAATAAGACCTACTTTATCAGTAGCTCTCTTCTCTACCTTTAAAACCCTATTTTCATTCATTTAAATCACTTCTCATAAAATTTAATTCTATTAGTAATATTCTCCTCATTATCTATAAAATCTTTAAAATTATTTATACTTATTGTCATATCAAATATCTTTTGATTATTATCTATTAAATTAAAATCTATATTATTAGAATTCTCTTTATAATTGTAAGAATATAGTGCTTCTGTAAAATAATTAATCAATGTTTTCTTAAGTCTTCTATTATCACCCGTTAATATAGACAATTTAGAATTTAATATCTTTTTATTTTTAACTAGTACACATAATCTATTACATGCCCTAGCTAATCTACCACCTTTATT
>JAEEGL015033275.1_pt1 | contig 10226 bp, 12 predicted proteins | sample 9134231 | NCBI WGS metagenome assembly JAEEGL01 (sample SAMN16246548, study PRJNA631951) | gut metagenome | biome: gut microbiome; feature: rumen; material: fiber-attached | host: Bos | place: Iran: Karaj | collected 2018-10 | reverse complement strand
CTGCACCAAGCTCTATATATTCAGCGATAGCATCAACAAACCACATAAGTGATGCACCCCAGAACATAAACAGCAAAACATGAAGCTGCATATCATTATTCTTTCTATTGTACCAGAGAATTGTTGTTACGATAGCAGCAAATACTGTTAATAATAATGTCATATGCACCTCCTAGTTTGAAGCCTTTGCGTTTGAAACTGGACGCTTAACAATAACGTCAGCAGCTACGCAAATTCCAATCCAAACTGCAGTAACTAAAACTGCCATTCCTACACCTACTGTTCCAATCTCATGAAGCATCTCAGCCTTGTCTGCTGGATTTTCCATAGCTGTAAGAAATGGGAAGAAAGGCTTTACCTCTCCATGCCATACATGCTCATATGCCAAAAGAACAGAACCACCCCAGAGAAGGTTTGAAAGCCACTTAAGCTTACGCGAAAATGGAATACCATTCTTTGGTGTAGATGTTCCTTCCTTAATCTCCTTTTTATCGATTACCTTCTTAACTATAGTAGTAACTACTGCCTCGCCTGCTGGCACTGTAAAACAAGCCATATCTGCACCTCCTAATATTTAAAACTCCAATTAGAAGTATAGCAATAAGAGGTATTCCATTGGAAGAGAAATATGGGGCTTGGTTATTCATAAAAAGAGGTATGATATTCTCATACGGAATATCATACCTCTTTTTATACTCTCATTAATCCTCTTGGTAAATAACAGACTTATCTATCTGTTCAAGGGCTCTATCTATTTCCTCTAAAAACTGTTCTCCCATCTTACTCATAACTGTATTCTTCTTTGTAATGTATCCGATATCCATTACACTGTTTGGGTTCTCTTCGTCACCTCTGAATGGCACAACGATATATCCATCACCGTTAAGATCTCCCCAAACAATTCCCGAGCATAACGTATATCCGTTAAGAGCTCTAACAAGATTAAGCATTGTGGAACGGTCTGTAACACGAAGCATCTTTGGATAGAAGTTCTCGCTGAGAATCTCCTCGGCAAGATATTCGCTGTTATCTCCCTGCTCGAAGAACATACATGGGTATTCCTGTAAATCGTCTATGCTGATGGATTCCATTTTAGCCAATGGATGTTCATGCCAGAGATATACAAAGGCACGACATTTGATAAGTGAATGAAACTCCAATCCATGCTCTGTAAATAATTTATTTAATCCCTTTCGATTGAGCTCATTGATATAAAGAATGCCTATCTCACTCTTTAGAGTGCTGACGTCCTTAATAATATCCATTGTGGTGGTCTCTCTGAGAGCAAAATCGAAGTCATTCATATCATACTGCTTCGCCATATCCACAAATGCACGAACTGCAAAGGTATAATGCTGAGTGGATACACCAAACTTTCTCTTATATGTACCCTCACCACTGTATTTTTGCATTACAGTATCGTATTGACGATAAAATCCCCTAATGTCGTCAAGAAACTCTGCTCCTTCAGGCGTAACAATTACACCCTTGTTGGTACGCATAAAAATAGTAAGCCCCACCTCATTTTCAAGCTCCTGAATAGCTGATGTAAGTGTAGGCTGAACAATGTAGAGCTTCTCCGCAGCCTTGTTCATGGAACCGCATTCTTGAATTGTTAGTGCATATAAAACCTGTTGAAGTGTCATTTTCTTCTCCCTCTACTTCTATGTTTATAAACCTCTTCCAAACCCGTTAGATAAATCTTTTATTACTTTGCTGGCAAGCACAAGACCTGCCACCGGTGGACAAAAAGCTGTAGAGCCAGGCACTGCTCTTCTGCCGTTAGAAGGCTCCTCTACGTCAGATACATCTTCGTGCATCTCCACAGGAAGTTCCTTCGAATAAACTACCTTAAGAGAATCCACATTTCTCTTTTTTAATTCCTTACGCATGACTTTAGCCAAAGGACAATTAATGGTTTTATAGATATCCGTAATTACGAATTGGCTAGGGTCAAGCTTATTTCCAGTTCCCATACTACTAATTACAGGAACACCATCTTTCTTACATCGCATGATAATCTCAAGCTTGGCTGTAACTGTATCCACTGCATCCACAACATAATCATAGGCTTTGAAATCAAATTCGTCTGCATTCTCTGGTAAAAAGAAACACTGATGTACTGTGATATCTGCCTCTGGATTAATATCAAGCATTCGCTCTTTCATAACCTCCACTTTAGGTCTTCCTACAGTGGAATGGGTAGCGATAATTTGTCTGTTGATGTTAGTGAGACTAACATCATCATTATCAATCAAATCAAAGTGGCCTATACCTGTTCTGACAAGAGCCTCGCAGACATATCCACCTACGCCACCTATACCAAAGATGGCCACTCTTTTATTATGTAACTGCTCCATAGCGGTCTTTCCCATAAGGAGCTCTGTTCTCGAAAACTGATTCAACATATAAACCTCTGCACATAATAAACAAGCAGATGATAAAAACCACCTGCTTATTTTCCTACCTAATTACTAGGTAATATTTTATTAAGTTTGTAAATAAAAGTCAATGTTATATCTTTCTGACGCACACTGTGAATAGGTTCTTTGGAAGAGAATATCTTGTCATTATCTCTTCATTCATATATTCAATATCAAACTTATCCCAAAATAACCTGATATCTTCCTCGTTAAAAAATCTTTTGATGGTATGGTCATCCATTTCATATAAATGAGGTGACAGTTCTTTTCCCTGCCCAAAACCATGATTTACATCATTGACTGAATTTACCCTAAACAATAAATGTCCGCCTGGAGCTAACACTCTTCTTATTTCTTCAATAATGAAAGCTGTATCTTTGGAATCAAAATAGTGAAGACATAAGTCTGCTATTATCACTTCAAAACTGCCATTTTCAAATGGCAGTCCTTCTAACATATTGAAGCATCTTGCTTCTTTTACCTCTGGAAAATTCTTTATGATATTTTTAATAGCATTTTCAGACTGGTCACAGGCAATTACAGATTTACCTTTATTAACCATATACAATGTGTCGTTTCCACCGCCACATCCTAAGTCAAGGATTGGCTTTGTGGCACCTGCCAACAATTCCTCGAATCTTTCCAGCCAGTTATCAACCTTTATGCTGTTCCTGTCATAATTATTATGAACATTATTCCAATATGCATGTGAGCTTTCTTTTGATAACTGTGACATTTTTGACACCTTCCATTAAGCTTCTTTTAATTTCTGTCCTTCAAAATAATATTGTTTATCAGCATATTCCTTTGCTTCATTTTCATGGGTCGCAATAATAACTGAGGAGCCATGTGAAGCGTAATCCTTCAATAATTCTAACACAATAACTGTGTTCTCGTTATCCAAATCAGCAGTTGGTTCGTCTGCAAAAATATGCTTCGGATTTTTAATTAATGATCTGGCAATCATCATTCGTTTTAATTCACCACCTGACAATTCTGATGGCATTGCATCCTTTAGATAATCTATTCCAAGTCGTTTTAACAAATAGACTACCCGCTTATTGTATTCATTTTCAGAATCATAATAATCTGTTTTTGTATCGAATAATGTAAGTGGTAATAGGACATTTTGAATTACTGTCAAAGAGCTAATTGGACTTTGAATCTGAGTAATGTATCCGAAATCGTCATTTCTTATAGCTGATAATTCCTTGTCGTTAAGTTCATATATATTTTTCTCCCCATATGTGACTTTACCTTCTGTTGGCTTCAATAGCCCTGACAAAATATTCAATAATGTACTTTTACCACTGCCAGATTTTCCTGTTAATATTACAAGCTCCCCGGGATTAAGCTCCAGTGAAATATCATCAAGGACGTTAAATGATGCTTTACTCTTTCCCCTATTAAAATTCTTTTCAATATTCTCTGCGATGATATTCACTAAATCCCCTCCCTCATGATAATGGCCGAGTCTATTCTGCTAATTTTATAAGCAGATGCAAATGTACTGATTGTTCCAGAGATGCAGCTGACCAAAAGCGTCAAAACTGCAATAACAAGTACTGTTTCAACTGCTGGTAACAAATAAGGCAGGCTAAGTATATTTCGTATAACTGTATTGAATGGAATCATAACAAGTAAACTCAGAGCAATACCTACCACATTGCCGATTAAGCATAATACAATTCCTTCTTTAATAACTACCTTTGCCAACTTTACTCTGGTAGCTCCAAGCATTCGCAAAGTAGCGAATTCTCTCTTCCTTGCATTTACAGTTATTACAAAAGCTGTAATCATAATCACAAATGCTATTACCCAAATAGCTGCTACCAAAGTGATTATGATTCTTGATAATCCCACAAGATTTTCGGATATACCTGAAATCATTGCCTTGGTTCTAATAGCCTTAACACCATCAACATCTCTGTTTATTGCAGTAAGAACATCACTTATTTCCGCATCTTCTGATACATTAATTAAAATGCAGGATGCAATTTCATCTACCTGAATATCCTCAAAAAGATTGAGCTTTTTATCTATAGAAGATTGAATCAAAACCTTTAGTGTGTTCTTATTCGCATATACGGTAGAATCCAGAGCTGTTCCTGTTTTATCAAGCTTTGCAATCACTCTGACATCCACATCGTAAAAAGTAAGTGTGTCTCCCACATTGGCATTAATGTTATTTCCCACGACCACTTCTTTATCTGTTGGATATGCTCCCTTCGACTGGCTAATCCATGGTGTAATAGTAAAATCTGTCTCAGGATCATAACCTACAATCTGGACTGGAAATGAACAACAACCGCTGGACATGGATGTAAGATACAACTGCTCAGATACTTCAGACACCCCATCTAATTTTCCTACTTCTGAGGTCTTCCCATTGTCCATATAAAAGTATCCGTTATTCCCCTCTAAAAGTATCCCTTCAATATCCATACTTTCATATGACTCTTCTGGAACAACAATTATATCTGCACCAAGCCTGGCTTCCAGTGCATCTATTCCACTGTTCAAAGAAAAGATAATAAGTGTACCTGCGCAAATGCTAAAAGCCAGAAGGGCTGCTAAAAGAATCAAACTTATTGATCTAACTGGAGATTTTATTATATTTCTAATTGAAAGCTGTCTGGAGATTCTCCTCATCTTTTACCTCTTTACTTTTCAGCTCGATTATTTCATTCACTATTCCAACTGCCACAAGAATTACACCAACCACACGGACAAATGGCTTCATCACTGAATGGCAATGCATTGTCTCCATCATGCATAATGGAACAATTACTCCTGGAATCAGTACGGTTACAATAGCTAAAACAACAGTAATACCTCCCAATATCGTCTTTACGAACTGGCTATTTGACAACGTTCTTACAAGGGTCACCAATGCAATTCCCAATCCTAATCTAAAAACATAAATCTGAGCAGTATGGCAATGCATCCAGCTTCCGTCTTCTTTTGGGCCGCATCCACTGAATACAGTAGAAACCCCAATAGAAAGTAAAAGCGCCACAATTATTGTTACAATATCACCTATTCTCTTTTTCATTATAAATCTCTCCCTTATACTAGTTATTTACCTCTTCAAATTTTCCATCTACTATCTTGTAAGAATCAGGTACACCATCGAAACGAGCAAATGAGCTCTCAATCAATTGGTTTGCATCTGTTGAATCCTTCAATACCTTTATTGTCTTTAGGTCATTTGTTACATTTTCCAAAGCATCGTATCCACCCTGCACACTAGGGATAAATTCGTAAGTTGAAAGAATTTTTGCATTTGCAGCTGGATCTCCACTTACGTATTCAGCATCAACCTGAATCTGTGCTGTCTCTTCGATATTCTCAGCTACCCATGCCGAAGCTTTAAGCATTGCTCTTGTGTATGCCGCTGCAATATCAGGGTGCTTCTCTATTAATTCTTTAGATACAAAACTTACGCAGCAGTATTCGCTGGCATAAGGCTCAGTTGTGGCTGTATCAAGCAATACTGTAAGTCCATACTCATTCTGTGCATTTGTTGCAACAGGATCAGCAGTAGCAATTGCATCAACAGCACCATTTACAAGAGCAACTGGCTGGTCTGTTGTAGCATAAACTGCAAATTCCACTTCACTGCTACCAGTAGAAATATCTATTCCCTCTGCGTAAAGGGCACGTCTCACTGTAACTGCCTCAGAACCAGCAAGTGAACTTACGCCAATAGTCTTTCCCTTCAAATCCGCAATTGATTTAATACCTGAATCGCTTGTTGTAAGAATCTTTGTACATCCTGTATGCATACCAGCTGTTACCACCATATTGAGACCATTTTCAATAGGCTGAACAAACTTACCAACAAGACCAAGTCCGCAATCTATGGTTCCTGCACCTAACGCAGCCTGTATATCTCCTGAACCAAAATCAACTCTCTCCCACTTAATACCTTCTTCATCAAAATAGCCATTCTCCATAGCGATTTGGATAGGAGCGTGGCATAAAGCGCCCTGAGTCTCCCCTACTTTTAAAACGTATTCTTCATCTGATGAAGCTACATTTTCGCTGCCTGAATTAGCTGATGAATTACCGCATCCATAAAGATTCAGAGCCATTACTGCTGTAAGTACCATGCAAATTAATTTCTTTTTCATAATATCCTCCATTTAAAAATCCTTAGATGTTATATTCTGGTTCCTTTTCTTTTCCTGCAAAATCCAATACCTTAAGAATTCTGCTTCTATATGAAATAAACTCGCTGTTATTTCTGTCCCTTGGATAAGATAAGTGAACATCAATTATTTCTTCAATTTTTGCTGGTCGGGCACTCATAACAACTATCTTATTGGCAAGATATACTGCCTCATCTACGTCATGAGTAACCATTACCATAGTCATGTTTTCTTTCTTATGAATATTCAAAAGTTCGTCCTGCATATTCATTCTTGTAAATGCATCAAGAGCTCCCAGTGGCTCATCCAAAAGTAAGGCATTAGGTCTTCCTACCAAAGCTCTTGCTATAGCAGCACGTTGACACATACCACCGGAAAGCTGGTGTGGATATGATTTTTCAAATCCATTTAATCCCACCAAATCTATAAAATCTCCTACCAAAGATTTATTTTCTTTATAGATATGTCTGGTTTTTAATGAAAATGCGATGTTGTCCTTAATAGTCAACCAGGGAAACAAGTTAGGATCCTGGAAAACCAACCCTCTGTCATATCCAGGTCCTGTTATTCCTTTACCGTTAAGGGATACTGTCCCTTCTGTAGGTTTATCTAATCCAGCAAGTATTCTTAATAAAGTAGATTTTCCACACCCCGAAGGTCCTATGAAGCAGACGAAATCTCCCTCTTCTATTTCCAAATCCACTCCATTTAAAGCATGTACTTCTTCGCCTGCGGGGGTATAAAATGTTTTCTTTACGTTTTCAAACTTTATTCCATTTACCATTTAATAACTCCCTTCTGCCAGAGAAGTGCTTTATCTCTAACCTTAAATAAAAGTGTTATGACTATGAAAAACAGAACGGCTATTACAATTAATCCTGCGTACAGATTTGCATAGCACATCATCTCTTTCTGCCAGTTTACATACCATCCCATGCCATACTTGGCACCAATCATCTCAGCTGTCATCAGCGATACAAAAGATGAGCACAGGCCATTGAATAATCCAAGAAAAATGCTTGGCATTGCTGCCGGTACTGCTACCTTAAAAATCTTTTCAAATTCACTGGAACCAAGAGTAGCTGCCACCTCCAGATAAGAATTCTTTACATTTGAAATTCCACTGGATGTAAGAACTGTAATTGGAAACCAAACTGAAATACCAATTATGAATGCGCTTGCTCCTCTTGCTGTAGAAAAAACAATCAACATGATAGGTATCCAGGCTGTTGATGGAATAGGTCCTAATATTCTTATTATTGGATTAATCCAATAAGCAATTTTCTTATTAAATCCAACTCCCAGTCCTGTGAAGAATCCTATTACTAATCCGCCTGCAACTCCCTGTACCAGGATTCCTAAAGAGTATCCAATACACTTTACAATCAACACTCTGTCTTCTATTAATGTTCCGAAAACCTGATCAAGAGTTGGGAAATATAGTGTTGGAAGTAATGCAAATTTAGCTGTCACTATATTTAATACATTTAAAAATGTAACCACTCCAGCAAGTAATGGTGCATTGTATAGATTTAGCTCCCTCGTCTTTACGAATTTTGCTATTAGCCAGACAGAATAAACCATTAATATTCCCCAAAGCAAGAAAGAAAAATATGGGTATTGTGACTGTTTATGTAGTGGTGAATCTGGCAACAGGAATTCCACAAGCTGTGCTAGTATTATTGAGCTGATGAAAACTATAAGTTTGTAGTATCGTTTCATTTTTCCTCCCTGTTTGATGTATGATTCGTATTTACGTTATTTAATATTTCCTACTGGAATGTTTGAGTAATCAATCTCTTCTCCAACAGGAGCAAGTAGCAATTTCTTGTAATATGCTCTGGACTGATATAAAGCTGCTACCGGATTATGACCTGTAACTCTGTCCTTAGTAATAAGAGATGTTGTTAATCCATTTGCATACTTTATGAATAAGCTGTCATGTCCTACACAAAGGCCTACGATAACATTCAAATCTACCTTCTGTTTATTTAAAAGTTTCGCCTGTAAAATTGGGTTACACATTACAGGACCGGTAACACATGTATATTGCTTTTCTACACCTATTGAAACCTTATCAACAGAGCCTGACTTACAGCTAACACCATATACTTCGAATCCATTCAGTCTGAGAATCTTTGCAAAAATACGGCTCTCTTCAAGAAGTCCTATACAGGTTGCAATGCCGATTTTCTTTGCCCCGATTCTTTTAGCAAATTCAATAATCTCTTCTACTCTTGTATATTTGCCGTAAAACTCTCCCTCAATCTCAGCTGCTGTAATTGCAACCTTACGATTTGTTTTATTGTTAAGATAAAGATTTGTCACCTCTTCTATCTCTTCGTCTGTAAGTGCAGCTGTGGGACAAAACTCTGGATAACTGCTATTTCTTTTCGCACAGTTCATTACCCCGCAATCCACACAACTTAAACATTTATTCTCCTCTTTTACCGCCATGATGACTCCTCCTTCTAGCTAATTAATTTACTAAGGCTTTTCTTTCGCCCACCTACCGACTAGGTTGATAGGAATTATATTTGAGCTACACCACAAAGTCAATAATTCTGGTTACTAAAGAAAATTAGAGCCGGCTATAAAATGAGTTTATAGCGATGGAATGTTATGGTATCATTGTGGTGCTATTAAACTGATAAATGGAGAACACAAATGAATATTTACGTAGACTTTGATGATTGTCTTTGCGAAACAGCACTTCACTTTTCAGGGCTTGTGAAGGAAATGTTTGATAAGGATGTACCTTACGAGAATATACAGTTTTTCAACTTACAAAAGTCCTTTTCATTGACTGAGGAGCAGTATCAGGAAATGATGATAAAGGCCCATACTCCTGAAGTGCTTTTAACTTATGAGGAGACACCTGGTGCTTCTGAAACAATTAATAGGTGGCTGGATGAAGGCCATAATGTATCTATAATCACAGGCAGGCCATACAGCGCCTATGAGGCTTCTCGCCAGTGGCTTGATGAGCATAATCTTGAAAGAGTAAAGCTCTACTGTCTTGATAAATACGGCCGTGACAGCTTTATCAAGGACAGTGAATTCAGCTTAAAGCTTGAGGATTATTATAAGATGCACTTTGATTATGCTATAGAGGATTCTCCACTCGCCTTCAAATTTTTTGATCATTTACCAGCTTTAAAGGTAATGGTATTTGACCGCCCATGGAACCGCAATACAGAACTTCCAAATGATAACTATCACAGATGTATAGACTGGAAAACTATTAGAGAATTAGTGAAATAAAGCAGGAATGGCACAGGTCAAACGACCTGTGCCTTATTCCATGAGGGATTATTTATTTTTTCTAAGTAAGTAAGCTGTTGTAGCACCACCGAAGGCTATTAAGATTATTATTACTATAGGGACAATTCCAAAACCATTTGAGTTTATCTCCTCTTCAAGGGCAGCTTTTGCTACCTCCTCATCCTCAATTACTTCCTCTGTTACTGACTTTTCTGACTCCCCGGAAGCCGCTGAAGCTTCCTCTGTGTTTTCAGCAATATCATTTTCTTCTGTCTCTTCTGTGTTTGCTTCTTCTGAGAGTTTTTCTTCAGTTGTATCTGTTGTAGACTTTGTTGCTTTAGTCTTAGTTACCTTGTTTGTCTTGTTACTAGCTATCTTTGTATCT
>JAEEGL014459181.1_pt1 | contig 10226 bp, 9 predicted proteins | sample 9134231 | NCBI WGS metagenome assembly JAEEGL01 (sample SAMN16246548, study PRJNA631951) | gut metagenome | biome: gut microbiome; feature: rumen; material: fiber-attached | host: Bos | place: Iran: Karaj | collected 2018-10 | reverse complement strand
GTCTTCTTGATTTCCTGGTTGTTTTCGCGGCGCTTAATAGATTGGCGCGCAGCCTTCTTTGCGGATTTAATAATCGGCATTTATTCTTTTCCTTCAAAAATTAATGAATTATTTTTACAATTCCCATTATTATATTCTATTTTTATAAAAATGTAAAGTGTAGGACGGGGAAAAGACTTGCAAAATCATTACACTTATGCTAAACTAAAACAAAATTAGGTCAAAAATAAACAAAGAAAATTAAAAATGCCAGATAAACCAATTCAGTCCAAACAGGGCGGTACTGTTGCCTCCCAAGTCGCTGATCGCATTCGCAACAGCGAAAATGTGCTCGTCGCACTCTCTAAAAATCCAAGCGTAGATGAACTTTCTGCTGCGCTCGGCTTAACTTTTATTCTCGATAAAATGGGCAAGCATGCAACGGCGATTTTTTCTGGCGAAGTCCCGAATGCGATTGAATTCCTCGAACCGGAAAAGACCTTTGAGTCGAACACGAATAGCCTCCAGGACTTTATTATTGCGCTCGATAAAGAGAAGGCCGACCACCTTCGCTACAAGATTGAGGGTGATTTTGTTCGCGTTTATGTCACTCCATACAAAACAACTTTGAGTGAAAATGACCTCGAGTTTAGTCACGGCGATTTTAATGTCGACCTCATTATTGCTCTAAATGTTGCCGCAGAGGCTGATTTGGACTCGGCGCTTTCTGAATATGGCCGCATCAAGCACGATGCAAGCTCTATTAATATCTCGGCTGCGGCTCCTGGTAATTTTGCCGATCTCGAGTGGGGCGATCCGGCTGCTTCTTCCGTTTCCGAAATGGTCGCCGACTTGGCGAGCCAACTGGGCAAGAACGAGAAAGACATTGTCGATAAATCGACGGCAACTGCCTTGCTCGCGGGTATCGTCTCTGCAACAAATCGCTTCTCGAATGAACATACGTCTGCTGAAACGATGGCGATTGCCTCAGACTTGATGGCGGCCGGTGCCGACCAGCAGTTGATTTCTTCCAGCATTCCAGTCGATATTTTGACTCGTAATGTCGTTGACGCTAATGAAGAACTCAAAGATGTTGAAGCGGAATCGAAAAAAGATGAATCCGAGCTAACGATTGAGCGCGCCGAAAAACCTGCGCCTGATACTGAGCCGGAACCGAAAGAAGAAAAGGCCGAGGAACCAAGCGCCGAGCCAATCGCTGAAGCTGCGCCGAGCGTTGAACCGGTCGCTGAAGTCGCTCCAAGTACTGAGCCTGTCGCCGAAGAAGCGCCGGCCCCAATTGAAACCGCGCAACCAGAACCAGTCGTCGCGCCAGAACCGCAAGTTGAGGAGCCGAAAATCGTTACTCGCCCAACGCCAGAACCGATTGGCGAACCGTCAATTGACGCCGCGCCGGCTGTTCCAGATATGAAGATTATGCCTGCCGCTGAGCCAGAAAAAGATTTTCCTGCCGCAGAATTGCCAACGATTGAAGCCCCGGCTATGCCAATGCATGACGCAAGCGTTCCAGAAGATGCCGTTCCGGTCGTTCCGGCCAATATCGTAAATGAAGCAGTGGATACTCCGACTACGCCGCCTGCAGTTGCGGCTCCATTCGCAAATGTTGACCCGGCGCAGCCGCCGGTCGCTCCGATGACTGTCGCCGAGGAACCGGCCCCAGCCGCCGCGGATGTAATGGGGTCGCCTTTGCCGATGCCGGGCGACGGCAATATTTTGCCACCTCCTCCAATCCCGTTTGATCCAGGCTTCGATGCGGCACCGAGTGAGCCAATTATGCCAGCACCAGTTACCGACACGACGCCAGAATTAGCGCCAAACCCGACGACGGATTCGTTCATTGAGCCAATTCAGACCGAACCGATGGCGCCGATTACGCCGGCCGTTTTGCAGGAAGAGGACGTTCCAGACTTGTCCGCTAGCCCGAGCGTAAATGGCGTAAATCCAGTAATGCAAGATCAGGTCTATAATGACCCAGGAGCCTTCCAGATTCCTGGCGCAGCCTAAAAAGACAACAAAAAACGAGCCCTTGCGGCTCTTTTTTGATGTGGTCGGGGTTATCAGACTCGAACTGATGACCTCACGCTCCCAAAGCGCGCGCGCTACCAACTGCGCCAAACCCCGGACTCCGTATATTGTAGCATAATTATCTAAAAAATGGAAGTCTCTTGACAAATTCTGAAAAATTGATATAATAGCATTATGGCTTCGCCAAATATACCGTAGGGAGGTGTCGACTATGGAAAGAAGTTGGCGCTACAATAGCACATTTACCGTTGAGGTTGACGTTAAGAAGGACGATTGTCGCAGGGAACCTGCACATTGTCACGTATGCAAGTTCGGAAGAAGAGTGGCTCAGGTTATGTTAAATTCCTGCACATTCAGCAGTTCGCCGTCGGATATTCCGTACAGCGAGCAGAGCGATATTCTTAACTTCATCAGCAGTATCTCTAGCGAGATCGAAGCATCGTATAACTACTTTGCTGAATATGGTGCAGACTAATAGCACCTACGCCCGGGGCAACCCGGGCATTTTTTATGATATAATTTACAAGAGTCGGGGCGTGGCGCAGCTGGTAGCGCGCGCGGTTCGGGACTGCGAGGTCGCCCGTTCGAATCGGGTCGCCCCGACCATTTAAGGATATTTATGGACCTAAGTGAACCTAAAACTACTAATGAACCACATTTCTTACAGTCGGAGACCTGGAAGCAATATCAAGAGCTAGAGGGTCACGACGTTTTTTATCTTAAGGGTGATGGCTATACGACATCTGGTATTACAACCAAAACGAAGTTAGGGAATTATCTATATTGCGCTTATGGTCCGGCCGCTAAGGACGAAAAATCTCTAAAGGCCGCTGTGGCGGCGATGCTGCCGCTCGCAAAAGAAAAAGGCGCGTTTTTTATTCGCATCGAGCCGACTCTTGCTTTAACGCAGGAGAAAATCGAACGTCTCGCTGACAGTCTCGACAAGTCGCATTACGCCATAGAAAAGTCGCATGACTTGGATCCGGCGCACACGTGGATCGTGCCGTTGTTCGAGAACCTCGACGACACGCTTGCTGGCATCGAAAAAGATAAAGTTCGCGTTTGGCGAAATTATGCTAAGAAAAATATCAGCATCAGAACGACGACAGACCCGGAGGAAATTCCGGCTTTCGTGAAGCTTTTACGGGGTGTTGCGCGTAATAATAATATTGTCGCCCAGGAAGAAGAGCATCTCAAAAATCAGTTGAGAGCCGGTTTCGCGACGCTTTATTTCGCCGAGCTAGAGGAAGACGGCAAGACTATCCCAATCGCCGGCGCTCTCGTCTTCGATTATGAGAACACGCGCTTTGCGATGCATGCGGCTGCCGACTATGAACATCGTCGGCTCAAAGCAGGCGCGATTCTGCAGGTTCAAACGATTGTTGATGCCCAAAAAGCCGGCCGCAAAAAGTATGACTTTTGGGGCATTACGATTTCGGACGACCCGAAGGATCCGTGGTATGGCTTTACGCAGTATAAGAAAACCTTTGGCGGTTACCAGCTAGACTATACTGGCACTTATGATATTATTTTGGACCCTAAAAAATATCGCGCATACAAGTTGTTGCGCAAAGTGAACCGCGCCAAGCGCTTAATCTTATCGAAGCGCGCCAAATAGGGTATAATAAATCTATTGATTTTATAGGAGTGAATTGTGCCAGAATATAAAAATACTGCCGGTCGTGGCAAAAATCAGAACGCAAGCAAAACTTTTAATACTCTTCGCCTCGCACTATTTTGGGCCTTCCTTATTTTCGTAGGCTATATTGTTATTACGAATCTCAATGGCAACACCGCTCGCCCAGAAGAGCGCACGATTACCGAAGTGCTTAGTTACGCCAAAGAAGAAAAACTCGAGAAAATTGAAGTTACTGGTAACGAATTAAGGGTTACCGCCAAAGACAACACCGACTTGCCGAAAAATATCATATCGCGCAAAGATCCGTCCGGCACACTCCAGGAGCAGGGCTTTGCTGAAGTGATTGAGCAGGGCAAGGTGTCCGTCGATATTAAGGAAGATACCGATATTCTCGGCGTAATAATGGATATCGCTTTGATTGCAATTCCAAGTCTTCTACTCATCTTCTTCCTGTTCTACATGATTCGCCAAGCGCAAAACATGAACAACCAGAATATGGGCTTCGGCAAGGCAAAAGCTCGTCTCTATGGCAACGAAAAGAAAAAGGTGCTCTTTACGGATGTTGCCGGCAATGAAGCCGCTAAGCAAGATCTAACCGAAATTGTTGACTTCTTGAAGAGCCCAAAGAAATATGAAAAGCTTGGTGCCAAGATTCCGCGTGGCGTTTTGCTCGCAGGCGATCCAGGTACTGGTAAAACTCTCATGGCACGCGCTGTAGCCGGTGAGGCCGGCGTCCCGTTCTTCTCGATTTCTGGTTCCGAATTTGCTGAAATGTTCGTCGGCGTCGGCGCTTCTCGTGTGCGCGACCTCTTCGCTAAGGCCAAGAAGAATGCTCCAAGCATTATCTTTATCGATGAAATTGATGCAGTCGCACACAAGCGCGATGCACGCGGTGGTGCTGGTCGCGAAGACGAGCAGACTTTGAACCAGATTCTCGTCGAGATGGATGGTTTCGATAACGACACCGGCGTCATCGTGATGGCTGCCACAAACCGCGTCGATATGCTTGACAAAGCATTACTCCGCCCAGGTCGTTTCGACCGCCACGTCAATGTGACGCTACCGGAGCGCAAAGACCGTGTGGATATTCTGAAAGTTCACTTCAAGAACAAACCAGTTGCCGACGATGTCGACCTCGACGCACTCGCCGCAAAAACGGCCGGTAGCTCTGGTGCTGACCTTGCGAACATCGCAAACGAAGCCGCTATCTCGGCCGCACGCAATAACCGCAAGCAGGTCACGAACGCCGATGTTACGGAAGCCTTTGAGCGCGTAGCTATTGGCCCAGAACGCAAGTCTAAAGTCATGAATGATCAGGAGCGCAAGATTACGGCCTATCACGAAGCCGGTCACGCGATTGTTGGTCATGTCCTCCCAGATTCTGACCCAGTTCACAAAGTCACGATTATTCCACGCGGACGTACTGGCGGCGTCACTTGGTTCTTGCCTCCAGAAGATCGCAGTTATAAGAGCGTCTATGAACTCAAAGATGTTCTCGCGCGCGCAATGGGTGGACGTGTTGCTGAGCGTATGATCCTCGGTACGGATGGCATTACGACTGGCGCTAGCTCTGATCTCCAGAACGTCGCCGAACTCGCTCGCGAAATGGTTGCAAAAGAGGGCATGGGTGCAAAGCTTCGCGATCAGGTTTTCAATACGGACGAGGTGAACTTCTTCGGTGATCGCGCTAAGATTTATTCCGAAAAGACTTCCGAAATCATCGATGCTGAGATCGAAGCTCTCAATAAAGAAGCGAACGCTCGCGCCGAAGCGGTGCTCAAAGCAAACAAAAAGTATCTCGATACGCTCGCTGCTGCTTTGCTCGAAAAAGAAACTTTGGAAGAAAAAGAAGTAGCCGCGATTCTAAAAGGTACGACTTTACCAGCCGCCGCAAAACTCCACGATTAATTAAAACTGTTATAATAAGAGGTATATGAAGCGCAAACTCCACTTTAGATCGGTTGTTTCGCTCGCTAATACAAAACTTTCGGTGCGCACCGCGGCGATTGTTATTGCGAGCTCTACTTTGGTGTCTGCGCTGCTCGGTATTTTCCGCGATCGCTGGCTAAATACGATGTATTACGATACGTATCCGGCCGGCCTCGATGCGTATACTGCCGCCTTTACGGTGCCAGACTTCCTCTTTTTCATTATTACTTCCGGTGCGCTTGCTGTAACTTTTGTGCCAGTCTTTAATCAACGCCTCGTTAATGGCAACAAAAAGTCCGCTTGGGAACTGACCACGAGTACGTTAAATTTCCTCGCGCTGATTAGCTTTGTCGCGTCGATTTTGATCATGATTTTTGCCGATCCGCTTGTCCGCTACGTTGTGGCGCCAGGCCTTAATGAATCGGCAATGTCGCTCGCCATCAATATGATGCGCGTCATCGCGATTAATCCATTCTTGTTCTCGATTTCGACCGTGCTTGCGAGTATGCAGCAGGCCGTCGGGCGTTTCATTTTCTATTCGCTCGCTCCAGCTCTCTACAATATTGGTATCATCACCGGCATTCTCGTCTTCACGAATGGTATTAATATCTTCGGTATTCAGCTCTTTGAAGGTGGCATTATGGGCGTTGCAATCGGCGTCGTGTTTGGCGCGCTTTTGCAGCTTGCGACGAGCATCATCGGTCTCGTTGGCCTCGGCTTTGACTATAACTTCAAGATCCATTGGCGCAACCAAGGCTTCCGCAAAGTGCTACGTCTTTTGCCTTCGCGCTCGGCCGACCAGGGTATTGATTACGTTATGAGTATTATTAATACAAACCTTGCTTCGCGCATGGGCGAACAGTCGATTCGCGCCTTCCAGCAGGCTTCGTCTTTGCACTCGATGCCAGTGAATCTTATCGGTGTGGCGATTTCGACCGCATTCTTCCCGCGCTTGAGCGAAGAAGCGGGGCGAGGCGACGACGTGAAATTCCGCGGTACTTATCGCGCAGCACTCAGCACAATTATTCTTATTTCAATGCCAGTTGCGATTATTGCGTTCTTTACGCGCGGCTATGTTGTGAACTTCATTAAAAATGGTGGCGATCCGAAGATTGCGAGCGTGCTCGGGGCCTTTATTATCGCGATTATTACGCAGTCGATGTATCACATCGTGGCACGCGGCTTCTATGCTAAACAAAATGCGAAGGTGCCGCTTTTCGTATCGATTGCCGCCTTCGTCGTTCAGGTTGTTGCTGCCGTGCTACTCAGTATGGGCGGCTTTGGCCCAGAAGGCCTCGCTTATGCAACTTCCATTTCAGCCGTCTTCGAAGTTGGTATGCTGCTGATTATCCAGAACCATGAAGGTAAGTTGCTTGATCGCGAATTTTGGCGTACGGTTTTCAAGGTCATCGTCGCATCATCGATTGCCGGCATTGTTTCCTGGATTCTCACTAAGCTCTTGCCGCTTCGCGCATCCGACAATTCGTTCTTTAGCACCTTCCCGAAGTTCTTCCTAATCGCCGGCACAAGCCTCATACTCTATATCGTCGTTTGCTGGCTGATTAAGATTCGCGAAATTCAGCCGCTCATCGATCGCATTACAAAAATCCTCTTCCGTAACGTCAAGACGACACCGAAAGAGGATAACGAAAACTAAGCTTTGCCGAGGTGCTTTTTAGCAGCTTCGGTAACGACACGACCTTTTGGCGTGCGCTGAATCATGCCGAGCTGCATCAAGAACGGCTCGTAATAATCTTCAATCGTGGAAGCTTCATCGCCCGTGAGTGCGGCAATCGTGTTGAGACCAACTGGCTTGTTGCCGTAGCGGTCAATCATGAGTGAGAGCATATTGCGGTCGGCTGGATCGAGACCAAGTTCATCGATTTCGAGTAGCTTCAATGCAGCCTCAGTCGTTGGCTCGTCGATAATCCCATCACCATTTACGTCGGCATAATCGCGGACGCGCTTTAGTAAGCGGTTTGCAATACGAGGTGTGAGACGCGAGCGCTCGGCAAGCAATTTTGCGGCCTCTGGCTTAATCGTTGTATCAAGTAGTTTTGCGGAGCGTTCAATAATCGATTTAATATCATCCGGCGCATAATACTCTAGGCGGAAGCTGTGGCCGAAACGATCGCGCAAAGGCCCGGCGATGTTACCGGTCTGCGTCGTGGCGCCAATCAAGGTGAAATGCGGCAAATCAAGACGGACGCTGTGTGCGCCAGTGCCTTTACCAATCACGATATCAAGTTTGTAATCTTCCATCGCAGAGTAGAGGATTTCCTCAACCGCACGGCGCAAACGATGGATTTCATCGATGAATAAAATATCACCATCCGCAAGATTCGTGAGGATGCTTGCGAGGTCGCCCGGCTTTTCGATTGACGGAGCAGAGGTGGCGCGGAAGTTTGCGCCCATCTCGTGCGCGATCACGCCGGCCATCGTCGTCTTGCCAAGTCCCGGTGGACCGTAAAGCAAAATATGATCTAGTACGTCGCCGCGTTTCTTGGCGGCATCAATCGCTAACTTCAAATTTGTCTTCAAATGTTTCTGGCCAATGTATTCGTCAAAGGTCGTCGGCCGTAAAGAAAATTCAACGATACTCTCTTCGTTATCGTCGTCATGCAAAGTCGTATCAATCACGCGTTCAATTGCCATATCTATAATTATACCATTATGCGCTAATCTGTTAAAATAGAGGAAAACAGGAGGTTTTATGGCAGAAATTAAAGGCACTAAAACAGAGAAAAACCTAAACGCCGCATTCGCAGGCGAATCGCAGGCACGCGTCAAATATCAATTCTACGCCAGCAAGGCAAAGAAGGAAGGCTACGAGCAAATCGCTGCTATCTTCCAGGAGACTAGCGACAACGAAAAAGAGCACGCCAAGATTTGGTACAAGCTTCTTCATGATGGCGTGGCCGACACGATGACGAATCTCAAAGACGCTGCGGCTGGCGAGAATTACGAATATACCGACATGTACAAAAAGTTCGCCGAAGAAGCGCGCGAAGAAGGCTTCAATGAAATTGCCGAGCTTTTTGAAAAGGTTGGCGAAATCGAAAAACATCACGAAGAGCGCTATCTTAAGCTCGTCGGAAACATCGAGAAGGGTATGGTCTTCAAGGGCGACGGCGTGACGGTCTGGAAGTGCCGTAACTGTGGCTATATTCACATTGGCGATTCTGCTCCAGAAGTTTGCCCAGTCTGCAACCATCCACAATCTTACTTTGAAATCCAGGCAGAGAACTACTAGGAATGTCTCGTAAGGCTCGCTATCGCGCACGTCGTATCGGCGCAGTTATTATTGCTGCGCTGGCTTTTGGTGCTTTCATTTTGTTGAATCCGAAAGCCTATGAATATGCGAGCCAACTCGGCTTTAAGAGCGGGAAATTACCAGACTACAAACTCGAGCAGACCAAGGCTGATTCTTTGCTCGCAAAAGACGTCCTCGAAAGCCTCGCTGTCAAAGACAAATATACGGAGACGAAGTATTACCGCAAGGCCTTTTATGATAACTGGGGCCCAACCGCTAGCGGTTGCAACACGCGCGAGGCGATCCTTGTACGCGATTTGAAAAATGTGGTATATAAACCAAATTCCTGCAAAGTGCAAACCGGCACGCTTGACGATCCGTATACTGGCAAAACTATCCAGTTCGTGCGCGGCCAGGATACTTCGAGTGTCGTGCAAATCGATCACGTCGTGGCACTCAGCAACGCGTGGGCGAGTGGCGCGGCGCTACTCGATAAAGATACGCGTTACGAGATTAGTCAGGATCCACTCAATCTTCTCGCCGTGGATGGTCCGGCCAATCAAGAAAAATCCGACCAGGCGGCAGATACTTGGTTGCCGAGCAATAAGCCTTTTCAGTGCCAATATGTGGCGCGCCAAATCTCCGTAAAACATAAATATAAACTTTGGGTCACGCCGGCCGAAAAACTCGCCATGCAAAAAGTCCTCGCCGACTGCCCAGACGAGCCTACTCGAGGGTTAGAAAATCAGTAATCATATAGTTGTCGCCACTCACGGCGATTGCCGCGAGTTTCGCGCTGCAATTTGGGTATTTCTTTAGATACATTTCGGCCGCAAAGCGCATTTGCTCCTGCTTTTTTGGCGTAATCGCATCGAGCCCGCCACCTGTCCGGCGATATTTCACTTCATTAAAATACAAAACATTATCGAGCTCGGACACGATATCAATCTCGCACCACTTTGTCTTCCAGTTACGCGCGAGAATCATATGCCCAAGTCCTTCAAGATACTTCGCGGCCGCGTCTTCGCCTTTATGGCCGGCTTCGACATTATGCGCGAGCTCAGCGACCGGGCGGAAACTCCGGCGATGCTCCTCGCAAGGGCCATATTTTTCGAGCGCAGCGCGGTGTAGGGCGGTGCCGTAGCCGACGTGTTTTTCGAAACCGTAATTCGGATACTTTTTGGCTAACTCAATCATGTAATTGTCGCGCGCCACTTTCGCGATAATCGAGGCGGCAGAAACTTCCGGCACAAGCGCATCGGCCTTCGGCAGAACCGAGACATATTTGCCGAGCGGGGTATCGCTCAAGAAATTAATTGTTCCATCAATAATTATTTCATTAAACTCCGGTTTCTGCGCCTGAACGGCTTTAACGGCTTCGCG
>JAEEGL014307958.1_pt1 | contig 10226 bp, 2 predicted proteins | sample 9134231 | NCBI WGS metagenome assembly JAEEGL01 (sample SAMN16246548, study PRJNA631951) | gut metagenome | biome: gut microbiome; feature: rumen; material: fiber-attached | host: Bos | place: Iran: Karaj | collected 2018-10 | reverse complement strand
TTAATGGAGAGGAATTAACAAAACATAAATCATATATTTGTAATGAAGAATTATATATTATTAGACAAGAAATAAAAAAAAAAGATGATTATTTTGAAAAATTAGATAGTTCAAGAAAAGAAGAAAATGAAAGAAATTTAAAAATTGTTGATAATTATAAGAAAAATATGGATAATAAAATTAAAACTTATGAAATGTTAATTGATAATAAAAATAAAGAAATTGATGCAGTTAAATTAGAAAAAGAGAAATTAACTAATTTTGATAATAAAAAAAAAGAACAAGATGAAAAAGAAATGAAAATTTGGGAAGAACAAAAAAAACATTTAGGTGAAATTTTAAATGAACAAATTGATACTAAAGGAAATGATATTAATTTATTAAAAGATCAAATTAAATTATATGAAGAAAAAATTAAAAAAATGAATAATGAATTTAATAATAAAATTGTTAAAATAAAAGAAAATTGTGAAGAACAATTAAAAATTGTTAAAGAAAGAGAAAATTTTGTTATTCAACAAAATGAAAATACTGTTGAACAATTTGAAATATATAAAGATGAAAAAGAAAGAATGATTAATGCTTTAAAAGTTGAAAATGAGTCTTTAAAAAATAAAAATAATTTAATGAGTAAAGGAGTTTAATTATTTATTTCAAAATTTTTTTTTGAAAATTAATTTTTTCTTTTAAATTATTTTTTAATTTTATTCATAAAAATAATTAATAAATATGAATAAAAAATTTATTATTATCTTTTAAATTTAAAATACTTATTCAAAATTAGATATTAATCAGTAATATTTTTTTTAGTTATATTAAAATAATTAATTTTTCATACTTATTATATATTCTTAACTTTAATTTATTTAATAATTACTTTTCTTATACTTATATTTTATATTTATTTTTGAATTAAAATAAATATTAATTATATATGAATTTTGAAATTAAAATATAATCTAAATAAAAATATATTTATTAATTCAAAAAAATGAAATTATAAAAAATAATTGTAATAGTTATAGTATTTCTCTAAGTTTATATAAATATTAATTTAAAATCATTCTTATATATTGATTAATTATTTGATTAAATATTTTTTTTGAAGAAATAATTTAATTTAATATAATATAAAAAAGATGGAGAAAAAACAAAAAAAACAAATTAATAATAATGAAATTGAAAGAAAAATTTCTCCAGAAAAAAAATTAGTATTAAAAAAAAACAAAAAAGATTACAATAACAGTGAAAATAAAATTTCAACTCCATTATTATCTCAAAATCAAAAACAATTAAGATATTCTTTTAAACCAAAAACAACCCAATTAAAATTATCATTAAATGATAAAAAAGATAATAAAGATTCAAGGCAAGTTTTTTCAAATACATTTAAGGCATATAATAGAAAATCAATTGATGAAAATAATTCTAACTCAAATACTTTTGATAATAATCATAAAAGAACAGGTTCAGAACAATTAAAATTTAAAAAAGATGAAATAAAATTACAAAATAAAGAAATAAAAAAGAATATAAAAAATTATAATATCCTTAATGTAAAAAATGAAAAAAAAGCAAAAACAACCCAAAAAACTTCACCAAGGAAAAAATTTTTTTCAAATAATTTAATAAACACAAATATCAATAATAATAATATAAGCAAAAATTTAGAATTTGATAATATAAATATTAATAATAATATATCATCAAAAGATTTTTCAATGTCAGAAACATTAAATATAATTTCAGAAATTCAAAAACATATTTCACATATAATAAAAGATAATAATAAACCTTTAAATAGAATAAATAAAATATTAAATAAAGATTATTTAAATATATATAATTATGTTCCTTTATCAGAAAATCAAAAAAAAAATATTTCAGATGATATTGAAAGAACAAGTGAATTAAGAATTCAAAATTATGAAACTGCATTTAATTTTATAAATAATTCATTAAATTCAATTCAAAAGTTTTTTAAAAATTATCTTAGAAATGAAGAAAATCAAGATTTAAATGAAGCAAGATTATTTTTTGATTTTGAAAAAGATAATGAAACAGATAAAGAAGATTTTGATAAATTAAAAATTTCATCTTCATCTGATGATGATGGAAGTATAATATTTCAAAATGATGATAATTACACAAATAATATAATAACTCCTAAAAAAAATAGTAATAAAAATAATTTTGAAGAAACAGATTTTCATGAAGAATTATCAGAAAATACAAAAATAATTCCTCCTAATAATTTAACAAATGAAAAATTTAATATTAGAAATAAAAATAAAAAATTATCACTTAAACAACCAAATAATATGCAAAATTTTTATACTAAACATAGAACTGTAATAATTAAAGAAGAAGATGAAATAAAAGAATTAATGAATAAATTAGCTAATCAATCTAATAATAGATCTGATTTTTTTAGGACTAAAACTGTGGTTACTCCTAAAAAAATTTTTACTGAAGAAAATGAAGAAAAAGAAAATACAATTAATGTTGAGAGAAGTGCTTCTAAAAAAGAATGTATTATTTTTTGATAAACATTTTGTGTAATATATTTATAATTCAATTTTTTTTTATATATTTTATTTATTATTTATTTATTTGTTATAAGAAATTAAAAGATACATTGAATTAATGATAATATATTTTTGATTATTTTTTAATATATTATTTATAAAAATTATTATTTTATTAATACATTTTGTAAAAAAAAATTAATAAATCTTTATATTTTTCAATTTTTCTAAAGATGAAAAAAATATGAATAATTATTATTATTACTGAAATAAAAATAAAAGAAATTGAAATTATTCCTTCATATCTAGAAACATTTTGAGAAGATATTTTATTTTCTTTTAATATAATATTTGAATAACTATCAAATACTAAATGAAAAGCATAAATAAAATCATTATTTGCTCTAATAACTTCTGAATTAAATAAATAATTATATTGTTTTTCATTTGTAAATAATTTAATCAAATCTATAAAATTATTAGTTATTTCTTGATAAATGTAATTCATTTCAATTTCTAATCCATTTTCATTTGTACTTGAACAATACATTATACATATTGTTTCTTTTAATGTTGAATTAATATTATAACTTAATTCTTGATCTAAATATGTTGATGATAATGATGATATTGAACTTTCTGCTGCATTTTTACATAAATTATTTTTCTCATTTAAAGAAAATTCTAAAATTTTTAAACTATTTAAAACTGATTTAGAAGTTCCAATAAATTTTTTTATATTTAATTCTATTATTTGACCTATTATATATAAATTTACATATTCAGAATTATTTATTTTATTAATTAATGAATTTGAATTTTCATTGATATTTAGATTATAATAATTTATATATTTTTCTGTTTCAATTAATTCTAAATTTTGATTATTAATAAAAGTAAAATTATTTAATATTGCTCCTATTTCAGAAAAAAGTACTAATTCAATAGCTTTAGGGATTCTTTCTAAGAAATTCATTGATATAATTATTGCATGATTATATTTTTCTCTTGAGTTCATGGCATAAATAACATTTGTTAATAAAATAAGAGTCATTAATAAAAAGCATATAATTGAGATTATAAATGAAATAATAAAAACTTTTGGTATTAAAATTTTTGATGAGTTTTCATTATTCATACTAAAGTCTTCTTCTTTATTATTATTTAAATCATTATTTAATGAATTTTTTTTTGTATTATCAATAGAAAATTTTTTTTTTTTTTTCTTTTTATGAATATCGTTATTTAAAATAGTAGTTTTTTCTTGTATATTTTTATCTTTATTTTCTTCGAAAGTATATATATTATTTCCATTAAATTCTTGTAAAACATTAATAAAATTTTTAATTGTATTCCCAAATAAATCACCATTATAAGAAGATTTGAATAAATCAATTAATATTAACTTAATTTGTTTTTTATCATAAAATATTTTTTTAAACAATAAAATAAATCCAATTAAAGAAATAAAAAAAATACATCCACAAAAAATTAAAACATATGAACAAAAATCTTTAGATAAATTCAATAATATATCTATAGTATCATGAGTTAAATTTTCCAATATATATTTAAATCTTTGTAAAATATTATAAAGTGAATAAAAGGTTAATTTTTCATGTAAAGAAGGATAAATATAATCATCTTCATTATTATTATAATTCAAATAATTTTCAAATAAAAAATTATTAATATTACATCTTAAATCATTATTAAAATAGTTTTGACTTAAAAGATATATATATAAATTAATTTCCTCAAAAAAAGATGAATATCTTTTTGAAATAGACCAATCTAAATTTAAAGAATTAAAATCATTATTCTGATAAAGAAGAGTAAAAATACTTTTAATACTTGGGCTTTTATGAAGAGAATTAATATAATATTTAAAATTTATTGAATGTTCTCTTAAACTAACAATTTTCAAAATAAGAGTATTTTTATATAAATCTTCATTAAACTCATTTTTTGACATATCAAAACATTTTCTTAAAGCAATTAAAGAAGATAAATAAATATCACTTTTTAACATTTCTGTATAAGTATTACAAGCAAATAATTTTCTATGATTATTAATTTTTTGTTTTTTAAAAATTAAAAGTATTAAAGCTAAAATAATCATAATAAGAAATAATAAAATGATAATTTTTTCAAAAAATTCATATTTATTATCAATAAAAGATAACTTTTTTTTATCCCAATTTGTTTTTTTCATTAATTGTTCATTTATTAAATCCTTAGTTTTAAAATCTTGAAAACCATCTAAAATAGTAACATCATGTCTATATATAATTTGTGGATTTGGAGTCGGAGTAGGAGATTGATTAATAATAGCAACTTCATTTTTAATTTTAAAACTGTGATTTAAATTTTGACTTGAACTTGAATTATAATTTAATAATCCCATTCTTGAATTATTTTGAAATGAATTACTATTATTTAAATCAGAAAAAGTAACAATATTATTTAAATTTTCTAATATTTTATTACCTTTTAAACTTGATTTAGATGCAATTGGTGTTGCAATTGAAAAATCTCTTTGAAATTGATTTATATTTGGAAATAAATTTTCATCAAAAAAAGAATGTGCTAATTGTGGATTAAAATATGACATTCTTTTTTGTATATTTAAAAATTTTTTACTTATATCAAAAGTACTTTCTGCTAATTCTTTTAAATTTGTTCTTTCTTTAATATCAACTAAACAATATTGAATACAACCAATTGTTTTACCATAAAAATTAGCTTCAAAACTTTTTGAATTATAACTTTTTCTTCTTTTTCTATTTGAATGACTTATTAATGAATGTTCTGGTAATTCAACTTTTAATCTCTCACCTAAACATTTTACTCTTTTATACCATTCAATATCTAATCCAATTTCATCTATTGTTTTTACTAAATTTGTTAATCCTTCTAATATTTGTTTTTTTTCTATATTTTCACTATGTTTTATTATATTTTTTTGTAAATTATTTATTGATTCTTTTGATTTTCTGTAATTAAATATTTTTTCTGAAGGTATTTTTGTAAAAATACAATAAGCCTTGTCTTCTGTTTTCCAAAAGGAATCTAATACTAAATTTGTTTGATTTCTTTTTAATTTACTACGTAATTTATTTTCATTTAAACCAAAAAAATCACAAAAGTTTATATTTAATATTCCAAACATTTTCATATTAAAAAAAAATAATTGTTCAAAATCACGACATAATGACACAAAATTAAAGTCTTTATCTAAGAAAACAGAATATGTAATTGTCTCTTCTTCTTCATTAACTAATAATTTGAAGTTAATAATAATATGAAAAGAATTTTTTAAATCTGGTAAAATTCTACATTCAAAATGACATTGAGTTAAATATTTTTCAAAGTCTAAAATATAACTTTTTTTAGAAAATAAAGGATTACTTAAAAATAAAAATTGTTTCATTGCAAAAGAATGTTCTTCTTTTATTTGATAAGGAATTAATTCATTAAATTCAGAATTAATAATTTTTCCTTTTAAATAACCTAAATTTTCACATAAAATATTATTAATATAAGTAATTAAAAAATAATCTGATGAATTACTTAAAGTTATTATCATTGGATATTTCATATTAAATTCCATTTCATCATTATCAATTAATCTACTTATTAAAGAAAAATGATAATGTTCTTCAAATAATTTTGAAATATCTTTTGGAATTTGATGATGAATTAATAAGAAATAATTAGTAAGTAAATAACATATTTCATAATTATTTAATACTTTATTTTCTAAATAAGTTTTTAATAAATTTCGGATTTCTTCATCATTTTCTTTTATTTTTTCACAGGAATTTAAAAATTTTATAAAAGTTTTTTTATTTAAAGAATTTAATTTTGAAGATTTATTCATTTCTTTTCTAATTGAAAATACCACTTGAAGATATAAACAATTTTCAAGTAATAATTTTTTGGTTGCATCACTAAAAATAGAAAAATTATAAAAATCTAATAAATGACTAAATATTGGTAAATTTGTTTTATGTTTGCCATAATTTGTTTGACCTATTAAATTATCTTCTAATTTAATTTTTTTTGAAAAAATTTGTTGTAAAATTTGTTTTTTTAATTCATATAAATAATAACTTGTAGTTATACTCATTTTTATTGGACATTGTAGATATCTATTTGAAAAATATAAAGAAAGAAAAATTTTTTGAGAAATTATACAAAGATATTGAACATGTAAAACACAATAATATTCTAATTTTTTATTAAATTTTTTTGATTTATATAATGAAAAAATTCTATTATTAATTTCATGTTCTCCTAATATATTCAATTGTTTATTTAGTTCTTGACAATGATTATTATTTATAAAAGTTATTGATTTAAATAATGAATTACATATACAATTTGTTATTGTACATTTTTGTTTATGTATATTTATTAATTCAAAAATTTGTTCAATATTTTTATAATTACTTTTTTTAAAATTACAAAATGCCCTAATATATTCATATATTTCACCGATTTTTGTAATTTTATCTTCTGTTGAAAATAAATGTTTTGAAAATAAATTTGAAAAATATTGAATATTATTAAAAATGATTATATATAAAATTAAAAGAGTTGTAATAATTGATATTAATAATTTTATCAGTGAAAATGCTTGAGTCATTTTTTCTTTTTTTTCTAATAAATAATATAATATTAATTCAACTATTCCATTATACCAACAAAAAATTATAATTCCTAAATTAAAATTAGGAATTATCGAACCAATATAAAATGTATAATTATGAATATTTGAGATTATAATAATTGTTAAAAAAAAAATTAAAAATATACAAATATATAATCTAATTTTATTTCTCGTATTATCTTCAAAAATATAAGAGTAACCATAAATTGGCTGAAATAAAGTTAAAATCAATATAAAAATATTTTGTTTTTCTCCAAAATATAATGATATCCCAAATTTAGAAAATAAGGCTGAAATATTATTTAATTTTAAAATAATAAAACCTATTGTATAAAAAATAATAAATGAAAAAATGTTAAAAATCATTATTAAATATATAGGAAAAATAGTTTTATTAAAATATTCTGAAATATATTCTTTATTTTCAATTTTAATTTTGGATGAATTTATCAACATATCTTTTATTATAGGAGCCATAATTCCAAAACTTAAATATTCACAAATGATTCCAGAGAAAAAATTAATAAATATTACAATATTTATAATTATTTTTAAAAAAATATTTATTTTTTGAGTAGCTTTTGTTAAATTATTTGATTGATTATCTATAAATGATCTAATAAAAATTGAATTTAATCTTTTATAAACAATAAAAAAATATATCACTATTAAAAGATTATATATAAAAAAAATAAGAGAAAAAATATCATAATTGTGATTTATTACTTTAAAAGATGAATGATATATTGAAAATATTGAAAAAAATGAATGTATTGAAGTTATGTTATTTTCTCTTGATTCATAATTTTTTAAATTTATTGTCGAAGTTAATATTCCTTGGAATTTCAAAATAAAATAAAATATATAATAAGTGGTTGATCTAGGTAAATTTTGTCTTATGAAATATATGAATTTAAGAAGGGATTCATTTTTTGTTTTGTTTTCCATTTAAAAATAATTTATTTTAAACTTTTTTTATATAATAATTTAAAATAGATTTTTTTAGTAAATGATGTTAATTATCTTTAATAACTATAAATAATTTAGTTTATAAATTTGTATTAATATAATAAATCTAAAAACTAAAATTTTTTTTTATTTCTATTTAAAAATAATTTTTAAATATTAAATTATAATATATTTATAATTTAAATAATCAACATTTTTCAGAAAATGTGGGCATATATATAATTTTTTGAAAATGATCAACTAATATAAATGTTGTATAACATTCTTCATTTAGATAGGGATAAAACTTAATATTTAAAGTTTTAGTTTCATTTGGGAGAATTTCTTTAATTTTTTCATTTAAATTTCCTTCATAAAATATATTTTTATTAATATTTTCATTAATTAAATATTTATTTTCAACTTTTTGATATAGAAAAATAAAAATTTCTAAATTTTTAAATATATCTTTAGTACAATTTTTAATTATATAGTCCAATCCAATAGATATATTATTTTCATTTTCTATACAATTTTTTTTAATATTAAATTCAAAATTTTGTGTAAATCTATAATTTAATTCATTAACAATTATGTTAAAAAAATTAATTGAACCTTCCTTATTTTCTTTTTTAATATACCATAAGAAAATATTTTCATTTAATTTTTTACAATTCTCAATATTTAAAGAAATATTATGAGATTTATTACCTAAAATTTTTCCTTTTTTAAAAGGAAGTGATTTTTCATCATTTAAAATATTTTTAATTTCATAATATATTTCATTTTTCATTGAAGAACATATATCAATATCTAAAGAAATAAAATAACTATTTGTTATAAATGAATATTTATAATTTCTAATATTTTGTAATAAATTTTTTAAATATGTTTTAATTATCATTTCATTTGATAGATTCATATTAATTGGTCTATTTTTTAAATTAGAAAATTTAAATAATATTTTGGTTTTTAATTCTATTTCATAATTTAAATAAGGTTTTATTCTTTTTTGAGCAATATATTTTTTATTATTTTCTGAAGAATAATCAAAATAAAATCTAATTTCAAATTTTTTATATCCTTTTCTATGAGTTAATATATAATTATATTTATAAACTAAATTGTTATTAATAAAAGTTGAAATTGTATTTAATTTATCTGATGAAATATTAAATTCATCTAAACAAATTTTATAATCATCTTTCTTATAAGCATAAACACAAATATTAAAATTTGTTATTTTTACATTTGATTGATTTATAATTTCAAATTCAAAATTATATTTTTGATAATCAAAAAATTCAATTTGTTTCGCATATAATAAATCATCATTCACAATTTCTAATTTTAAATTTGGTAATTCAGGATAAATTTGTATATCATTTAACATTATATTTTCCTTTGAATCAATTGCTTTATTATTTAAATTAAAAAACATTCCATTTCCTTTTTGATCAACATATTGAATTGTATATAAATTAAAAATTTCATATTTTAATCCTATAATTTTTATTTTAGCTGTTTTTAAAGGTTTAATTTTAAATATTATTTTTGTATATGTTTTAGGTAAAATATGTGCATTTGAAGGAAAACAAAAAATAATTTTTTCATTACTTTCAATTAATAAATCAATTTTTGTTAAAATTATTTCAATATTTAATTCATTATAAAATTCTACTAAAATTTCTTGAATAGAATTTTCACTCCAATAAAAATTTGCATTATTAGATTTATCCCAAGGATTATAAATAAATATTTCTTCTTCTTCATTTTTAATATTATTTAAATTTTTATTAAAATCAAATTTAATTTTTGAAATTAATGGAATAATTTTAACTAAAATGGGAAATTTAATTAAATTCAAATATAATTTTTGTTGAGAGAAAAAAGAATCAGTTTGAATTTCTTTAAAAATATTTTTTTGTTCATTTTCAGAAACAAAAGAAGATAAAGTTTGTAAATAACCTAAACAACTTGCAACTTGTAAACTTTTATTAAGAATAACTCTATGAAAATTAACTAAATTTTGAAATAAATTATATTGTATAGGTGGCCATTTCATAATAAGTAAT
>JAEEGL012209028.1_pt1 | contig 10226 bp, 8 predicted proteins | sample 9134231 | NCBI WGS metagenome assembly JAEEGL01 (sample SAMN16246548, study PRJNA631951) | gut metagenome | biome: gut microbiome; feature: rumen; material: fiber-attached | host: Bos | place: Iran: Karaj | collected 2018-10 | reverse complement strand
GAGGATGGAACATACACGCAGAGCTGTAAGTGCTCTTTTGGATATAGTACTTAGATATCATGTCAGACTTGATGAGAAAAAGCGTGAGAAGGGCTTGGTGACATTCTCTGATATGGAGCATATGGCTCTTAAGATATTGCTGAAAAAGGAGAATGGGCAATATGTACCCACACAGGTTGCAAAGGATTACCGCGGAACATACAGAGAACTGATGATAGATGAGTATCAGGATTCCAATTATACTCAGGAATGGCTGATCCACAGCATATCCGGTGAGGATGACGGCATATATGACAGATTTATGGTCGGAGACATAAAGCAGAGTATATATCGATTCAGAAATGCGGATCCCGATCTTTTTGCCGGTAAGTATGATGAATACTCTTCGGACGAAAAAGATCCCAAAGTAAAGATAGATCTCTCGGTCAATTACAGAAGCAGAAAGGAAGTGCTTAATACCGTCAACACAGTCTTTGAGCGCACCTTCGACAGATATATGGGCGGTATGGACTATGATGACAGACAGCGGCTGAATTACGGAGAACTGTATGATGCACATGATCCGGAAGATGGCAGCTACAAAAGTGAGTTACTCATATTTGAGACCGGTAATGACACCCGTGAGAGCAGGGAGAGATTGGAAGGGCGTATGCTTGCGGTGAGGATAAAAAGACTATTATCGGAACTGAAGGTATATGATGATTCGCTCGAGGATATGAGGGATTGCAGATACAGTGATATCGTGATACTGCTCAGATCGATGACATATGACGCGGATGAACTGAGAAGGACGCTGGAAGAGGAAGGCATACCTGTTCACGTGGTTTCCAGGGGAGGCTTTTTTGACACGAATGAAATAACTGCAGTTATTAATTTCCTGCGTGTGATTGACAATCCGGGAAACAACATACCGATGTATGGGACCCTTATATCCGTATTTGGCGGATTTGATGAGAATGACGCGGCCTGTCTTAAGCTGTTTGATAAAGAGAATATCTATATGGCACTTAAGGAGGCCATAGATTCGGATGAAGAAGAGATAGGTAAGGCTTATCCGGATGCTTTTAAGGCTGCAGCCTGTGTGAGAGACGGATATGCCGGCCTTAGGAACAGATGTGTGACATTCATGGAAAAACTGGGTATGTACAGGGATATGGTGCCATATACTCCTGTATACAAGCTGTTACGCCGGATATATTCGGATCACGACTATGTCGATCATCTTGCATCTCTTCCTGCCGGAGAACAGAAAAAAGCCAATGCACTTGCGCTTTTATCCAAGGCGGAGATATTTGAACAGGACGGATTCAGGGGTATATTTGATTTTAACAGGTATGTTGAACGCATGCATAAATATGAGTCCGACGAGGGCGAGGTCATGTCTTTGGATGAAAATGCGGATGTCATCCGTATCATGACCATGCATAAGAGTAAGGGGCTTGAGTATCCTGTCTGCATTCTTGCCGGTCTTAACCGTAAGTTTAATCTGAGAGATTCTTGCGAGGAGATAATCTTTCATAACAGATATGGTATGGGCCTGGATTATACGGATAGTGTAAAAAGGGTGAAATACCGTGATATAAGAAGGGCGTATATCGCCGGGCAGCTTTCGCGTGAAGCCAGATCCGAGGAAATGAGAGTGCTGTATGTGGCCATGACCAGAGCTAAGGAGAAACTTATTATGTCAGCCACCGTCAAGAGTTTGGACGACGAATTCGGTGTGTTTGAGGGAGATCCACACAGTATCACGGAAAGGAAAAAGATAGGATCTTTTCTCGATATTCTCAGACTTTCGAGAGAAAATGATGACTGGAACGGTCAATGCGATCTGATCGCTGTGAAGCCCGAGAATATCACGATCAGCCAAATCTCAGAAGCGGTGAATACAGCCTCAGACAGAGATACATTGATATATAATATGACACATATGTCGTGTTTGACAAAAGAAGATGAGCGTGTAATGGAAGGCATAAATGCCCGTATCGGTTATGTGTATCCCCATTCCGAATTATGTAAACTATATACCAAGACCTCGGTTTCCGAACTTAAGATCGCTGCGATAGAGAATATGATGCAAAACGGCGAATCAAAGTTTGATGCACCGGCACATCTTTTTAAGAATGATGATGCGGATGAGTATATTCCGGGATTTGCACGAAATGACGAGGATGCAGTCACGGGAGCAGCAATAGGAAGTGCATATCACAGAGTGATGGAATTGATAGATTATACGAAGATTGAGGGCTTTGGACCGGATACTCTGGACGAACAGATGAAGCCTCATATTGCCTCGCAGGCGCTTTCGGATGAGGATTATTCACTCATCAACAAGCAGAAAGTAGTACGCTTTATGAAAAGCGAACTCGCAGCCAGGATGGGCGTGGCAGCGCGTAAGGGTGAATTGTATAAAGAGAGACCGTTTGTGATGGGATTGGCAGCCAACAGATTGAACGCGGATTTCCCGGAAGAGGAGATGGTACTTGTACAGGGTATCATAGATGCATATTTTGAGGAAAACGGGCACATCGTGCTGTTAGACTATAAGACGGATGCTGTTAAGACTGACAAAGAACTGGCTGACAGATACAGAACACAGCTGGATTACTATGAAGAAGCGCTCGCAAGACTTACCGGTAAGCCTGTGAGCGAGCGCCTGTTGTATTCATTTGCCTTGGAAAAGGTCATCAGTTGTTAAATAACCGCAGTTACTGATTGGACTGCTTGGATGCTTTCTTGCCTGATGATATCATGAACAGGACTAAAGCCACAGATATGGCAATGCAGCTGACTGCCAGTATACCGCGCCATTGTACGACTGCGATACCGCTTAGATCGAATTCACCCGTTTCGGCGTTTTGCAGATGCAAAAACAGCATTCTTGCGTCGTAGATAAGAGCAATCGTAATGACAGCGATACTTGCCAGGCGTAGGACAGAAGGCTTTTCGCTTTCCGGCATATGTATGTTGGTTATGGTCTCCTGCCTGAAATCCAGTACAGATCCGAGCAAATATGCGAGTGAGGCCGTGACTATCGTCTCGGGGATCATATATGTGGCATTATATCCGAGTGAGTAGATAAAAGCGGCGTTGGTCGGGATGGAAAGACCTGCCCATACGGTACAGCCGGATATAACATGGCAGATATACCGCAGCGCGCAGGCGATAAGTGCTCCGTACAGCAGTCCTGTCGGCTGTGAAGATATTTTCTTAAACAATCCGCCGAAGCCTATAACCGTAAAGGCAATGATATAGTCAAGCAGGATAACTGCTATGACCGACTGCCATGATGTGACATATGAAAGTGTGTTTAATCCAAGCAACTGCTGGATAATACCGAATGCAAATCCGGTCAGCAGCCCGAGTTTTATTCCGTGACGATAAGCGATGATCACGATGGGAAGCATGCTGGCTATCGTGACTGAACCGCCGTAAGGCAGATCCAACAGCTTGATGAGAGACAACACGGTTGCAACAGCGAGCATAACGGCTGCTTCCGTGAGCATTTTTGTTTTTGATACATTTTGCGACATAAAAAAACCTCCTTCAATGTGCAGGAGGGGAACGACCACATAGTGTGGCCTTAATGCTTCCTTACGCCGGTATGATCCGGATCAAGTGATGAGGGTCAGAGTATGGACTCTTTCTCAGCATTTCGCTCCCCTAGCAAATATTTAATCATATAAGTTATAATGCTATATGGTGGCTGTGTCAAGATGTATCTGGAAAAATGTATATTATCATGGAATATGATATACAGGTACAAAGTCAGAAGGTATAGGTATTCTGTTACATTTTAAGGAAAAGGAATGATAGATATATGGAAGAGAAAAAACAGAGCTTTGCTGATCAAATCAAATCAGGATTTAATGATTCTCTTAATCCCAGGACAAAGATCCCGATGAGCCCGGAAAATAACGATTTCATGCGCGTTTTATGCATGATAAGCCCGGTTATAATATATATGCTGTATGTATCACTGCTGTCTTCCGCGGGCCGCTTTCTTGTGGAGAAGATAGCGCAGGGGAATGAGAGTGCTTCCATATATATAGCCGAGAACGGAACTGTGATCAATATGATCATAAGGATCGTTTCGATCACCGTAGCTACGATAATGCAGATACCGGCGCTTTTGGGCGAACAGATCGTGCTTTTAGAAGAAAGTAAAGCCTGTGTAAGACATATCATACGAGGTATCACGGCCGGGATATCGACGGCTCTGTTGCTTAATATTTTTATACAGCTGATAGGTCTTACAAAGATAGACGGTGTGTATAGGAGTGTAGCGCAAAAACCGGCATCACTGCCTTTTGCAGGCGGTCTGCTTTTATATAGTCTGCTGTCGCCCGTGGCTGAAGAAGTTGTGTTCAGAGGGCTTATATATAACAGAATGAGAAGGAATATCGGACTTATACTGTCGCTGATCATGTCCTCGGTGTTCTTCGGATTGTATCATATGAACATGGTCCAGGGATTATACGGATTTCTGATGGGCTTGCTGATAGCATGGATATATGAGAGATATGGAGGGTTTATGTATCCTGTGATAGTTCATGCATCAGCCAATATGTCTATATTCATTATATCAAGAACGGATATGGTCAGGCAAAAAGTAATGACACCCGCAGTACTTATAATAACGGGTGTCATTAGTGTGTACTCAATATACCGGATCGGAAGCGAAAAGATCAAATCGTGATTTAGCGATTTGATCAAACGCCGTATTTATCACATTTACAGCAACTGGATTCCCTTTGCTTCACACTTCTTCATCACATCATCGGGCCATAACGAGCTCTGAACTTCACCGATATGTGCCTTCCTTAAGAAGAACATGCATATACGCGACTGGCCTATACCTCCGCCTATTGTATAAGGCAGTTCTTTATTCAGGATTGCTTTTTGGAACGGCAGTGAGGCTCTGTCTTCACAGCCCGCTTTTTTAAGCTGGCTTAAAAGTGATTCCTCATCCACTCTTATACCCATGCTGGATAATTCCAATGATATGTCAAGTACGGGATAATATACGATGATATCACCGTTAAGCTCCCAGTCATCGTAGTCGGGTGCGCGTCCGTCGTGCTTTTCCCCTGACTTTAAAAGATCACCTATCTTCATCAGGCACACGGCGCCTTTTTCCTTGGCTATAAGGTATTCACGCTCCTTGGGCGTCTTGTCGGGATACATATCCTCAAGTTCCTGTGTGGTGATGAATGATATATCATGAGGAAGGATCTCTTCTATATAATCATATTCTATAGCCATATATTTCTCTGTCTTGCGAAGTACGCTGTAGATATCACGTACAGTGGACTTGAGGAACTCGATATTGCGGTCTTTTTTGCTTATGATCTTCTCCCAGTCCCATTGATCTACATATATAGAATGTATATTATCGGTCTCCTCGTCTCTTCTGATGGCGCTCATATCGGTATAGAGACCTTCACCCTGCTCAAAGCCGTATTTTTTTAATGCATAGCGTTTCCATTTAGCCAGTGAGTGTACGATCTCGGCTTCAGCCTCGTTCTGCTCTTTGATACCAAATTTGACGGGGCGTTCAACTCCGTTTAAGTTATCGTTGAGACCTGAGGCGGGATCAACAAATAACGGTGCCGATACACGCAACAGATTCATGCGTTCGGCCAGAAGATCCTGAAAAACATCCTTTACCGTCTTGATACCGACCTGTGTGTCATGGAGATTCAGCTCGGACTTATAGTCGTCCGGAATAAATACTGTTCCCATATTATCCTCCAGTGATGATTTGACTTCCAAAAATAATAAATCAGGCGCCGGAAAAATCCTAGCGCCTTTGCCAACTACAGACATGATAGCACTTTGCTCATATTCAGGTCAACCCCTCTATATTGTAAAAAGTCACAAAAAGGCTCACAATATCTTGTGAATTATTGTACAAACTTATATTTACTTAACACATAAAAGTCAATATAATTCGAAAGAAAAAGAGGAAGAAGCCGTAGTAACGTATCCGCGAAGGGAGGATGTGCTTATGATGACACACAAGATAATGTTAAGACCCGAGGAAGTGAAGGACTTTGTAGCTGCAGCGAGCAAGAGTTCGTTTGATATTGATATATATTACAATCATTATACAGTGGATGCCAAGTCCATATTGGGTGTGCTTGGTCTGGATCTGAAGAGCATTCTTACGGTTGAGATCAACGGATATGATCCGGAGTTTGAATCTTACATCGCAAGATTTGCCATAGCTTCGTAGAGTTGATCGAAATCTTCATATGTAGAGAGCGTATTTACGGCCCGGGTTGATCCCGGGCCATATTTATGCACGTAGAGTTTCGCATACGAAACTCTTTTTTTGATTCCGGGAGTCCGGCAAACCGTGATCATCCGGTACGACGCCATGATGACAATCGGTTTATGCGGTAAAATGGAAATTTTTTCGGAATTTGTGTTGACATACAATATTATACGGTGTATAACATTAGATGTAAGCAATATTATACAGTATATAATATTGTACAGAACGAAAAGGAGGTGGGCATTTTGGTATTTAATACCGGATCGGCTCTGTTGGATGCGATAGTACTGGCAGTAGTGGCCAGAGACAGTGCCGGAACATACGGATACAAGATCACGCAGGATGTCAGATCGGTTATAGAACTGTCGGAATCGACATTATATCCGGTGCTCAGAAGATTGTTAAAGGATGAATGCCTTGAATCATATGATCAGCAGTTCAACGGACGAAACAGACGTTATTATAAGATAACCGAGCGCGGAGGGGCGCAGCTTTCATTGTACAGGAGCGAATGGTTGAAATATTCGTCAAGGGTGACCTCGATCTTTATGGGAAATGGAGAAGAGGCTCACGGTGAGGAGGAGAAAGATGAGTAGAGCGGAATATATGAGCAGGCTGGCTGAACTGCTTGCTGATATACCTGAAGATGAGCGAGAGGATGCTCTGAATTATTATAATGATTATTTTGATGCAGGCGGGGCGGAAAACGAGGAGGAGAATATTCTGGCACTCGGCACACCCGAAGAACTGGCTAAAACGATCAGGCTTGCGTCCGGTGACATGAATGTCATAGACGGAGAATTCACTGAAACCGGATATTCAGATGGAATTACTGACACCAGAGACGTTCCTGATAAATATACGCAGATAGTCGAAGGTGACAACGGTGTCGGCGGCGATAGGACTTATACAGTATTCGGAAGGACATTTACCAGAAGTACGCTGTTGCTTATCATAGTGATACTGGTGCTGGCAGCTCCGGTGATAGTACCGGCAGTCTTCGGAGTGCTTGGGAGCGTCTTCGGACTGATATTCGGCGCAGTAGGTGCGGTGATCAGTCTGGTTGTCGGATTGTTCGGAACGGGAATCTCAATAGTTGTGGGCAGTGTGATCGGAATAGTGGTTGCCGCATTATCGCTGTTTACCAAGCCGTTTGGTGCGATCATGATCCTCGGATTTTCTTTCCTTGGATTAGCCGTCGGCAATCTGATGTTTGCCGGTTGCGGCGCACTTGCAAGAGCCATTCCGGTGGTGTTCAGATGGGCGATAAGAATGGCGAAGGCATTCATCAGCTTTATGAAGGGGCTGATATTCGGAAAGGAGGAGAACTAAGATGAATAGATCGATCAAGAGAGCGCTTGTCTCGGCATTGGTACTTGCACTGATCGGTGTGGCTTGTCTGATGATCTCCGCACCGTTCGGAGGCAGAAGACAGGCCGCTGAGATAGTAAGCAGTCACGGAAACGGTCTGTTACTTAATAAGATACTCCGTTCGGCCATAGAGGATGTATCTATAGAAGGCGTCATTGATGATATAAAAGTAGGATCGGGAGAAAAAGAGGTCATAGCTAAGGGGAAGGAAGTTAAGGATCTCAGACTGGAGATAGGCGCGATAAGCCTGAAGGTTGAGCAGACCAAAGATGATGAGATAAGCATAAAGGCGGATTCTAATGTAAAAGTGACCACGGATATGGACGGCAAGAAGCTTCGTATCGAACTTAAGCAGAAGAATAATAAGATCAATTTTGCATCTGCCCAAGTCGTGCTCTATCTCCCGGAAGGAATGGAATTTGATGACGCCGATATAGATATAGGTGCATCTGAGGCAGTGATCAGTACTTCGATAGATTGTGAAGATCTGACTCTTAACGTTGGAGCGGGAGATATCCGGATCGCATCAATAAGAGCAAAGGATGCCAAGATTTCCGTAGGAGCAGGAAAACTGGATATAGAAAACTTTAATGTCAAGAATGCGGATCTGAATGTCGGCGCCGGAGATATTGATATAGAAGGAGATGTTACGGATGATCTTAAGATCAAGTGCGGAATGGGTAATATCAACATGAACCTTGCCGGCAGTGAGGATGATCATGATTACAATTATACTGTGGCCATGGGTAATCTCAATATGGGAAGTATGCAGATCTCCGGCATCAGCAGCTCGAAAAAGATTGACAACGACAAGTCATCGAAATATGATATAGACCTTGGAATGGGTAATGTGAACATAAGCTTTGAAGAATAGAATTTATTAAAGGAGGATTTAAGAATGAACAACGACAAGAGACTTACAAAATCATTATCAGACAGGATGATATGCGGTGTGTGCGGAGGTATAGCAGAGTATCTCGGAACAGATCCGACAGTGATCAGGATACTTTGGGTGATCTTCTCACTGTTTGGAGGATCGGGAGTACTTGCCTATATCATCGCTGCGGTGATCATGCCTGAGGCATAAGGCTTAGCGCCATTCATCCCAGAAACGCATTATGCTGTCAAGCGCATCTTCCATGGAGATGCGCTTTATATTTTGCCATTCACGCGGATACAGTTCCCTGTATGAGCGGTATGAGAATCTGTAATCCAACAGTGCGACGATCCCCACATCGTCGTGTGTACGTATCACACGTCCGGCTGCCTGCAGGACCTTGTTGAATCCGGGATAGATATATGCATATTTCATGCCGTCACCGTCGCACGCATCAAAATAATTCTTAATGATCTCATTTTCATCACATACCATGGGAATGCCCGTGCCTACTATGATCGAACCGATCAGACTCTCCCCCTGAAGATCTATACCTTCCGAGAATATACCTCCGAGTACGCAGAATCCCACCAGGCTGCGCTGATCATATATGTTTTCTCCGTCAGGAGCGCCGGATGGCAGGTCGTTTGCTTCGCTTGAAAAGCAGGCTAAAAAAGCTTCCCTGTCTTCTTCGCTCATGCGATCGCTTTGTATCATAATATCCGTGTCGTCATACATCTGTTCATATGCCCTGTATACGTTGTCCAAAAAGGCATATGAAGGGAAAAAAGTCATGTATCTGCCGGTATGGGCATTTACTATGCTGTGTATATATGAAGCGATGCTTTTGTACATGGAAGCATCTCGTTGTGTATACTTGGTGGTCACGCCCTCTGCCAGATACAATCCTCTTTTATCGGGATCAAAGGTTGACTGTGCATAGACTTCATAGTCTTCGCTATCGCCTCCGAGCAGGCTCTTATAATACTGTATGGGCAGCAGAGTGGCTGAGAACAGAATGGATGCGACTCCGCGCTTCATACATGCTTTCAGATTCTCGGAAGGATCCACGCAGTAGAGCCTGACGGAAAAGTCCCTTTTTGAATCAAGACTTCCGTAGATGATGTATTTATCGTCCATGAGCTCGTATATGAGCATAAAATGTGATATTTCGAAGAAGAAATCCAATACTCTATCACGAACCGGTCCGGCATCATGATTCTCAAGATAATCGGACATCCTGTCATAGAGTCTCTCAATGCTTCGCTCAAGCGGCTCTATGCTGTCAAATACGGTATAGTGTCCGTCATCTGCGCAAAGTCTCTTAAGCGAAAGAAGTTCTTTATTGACTTTTTCAAGTCTCTTGGCCAGAGTCTCGTCATAGACCTTGATGTCTTTTTTGAGTGCAAGGACATCTTCTTTGCATAAAGTGGCGCTGTACATATTACGGCCTCGATCCACGAGATTGTGTGCCTCATCTATCAAAAATATGCTGTCGGCAGGCTTGCCTTCTGAAAAGAATCTCTTTAGATATACATGAGGATCAAACAGATAATTGTAATCGCATATGACGCCGTCACAAAACAGGCTGATATCAAGGGCATATTCAAAGGGACAGACCATGAACCGCTCGGCATATTGTTCTATAACTGCCCGGGAATAGTCGGTACGTTCGGTCAGTATGGTAAAAAGAGCATCATT
>JAEEGL011840988.1_pt1 | contig 10226 bp, 10 predicted proteins | sample 9134231 | NCBI WGS metagenome assembly JAEEGL01 (sample SAMN16246548, study PRJNA631951) | gut metagenome | biome: gut microbiome; feature: rumen; material: fiber-attached | host: Bos | place: Iran: Karaj | collected 2018-10 | reverse complement strand
CCAGACCCAATGTGGCCTCGACCGTGGAACAGGGCCCGATGTTGAACATGAAGACTATCTTCTTCTCGGAGTTCGGCTTGTAGCGCAGCATTGTGCGCTTGTAGATCCTGCGGGCCAGACGGTCACATCTCTCCTCGATGGGCAGATAATCGGTCTGTTGTGAATGATCCCCGACGACACCTACCGGGATGGGTTCGATGAATCCCTTGATCTCAGGGATGGTGATCCTTGTAGCGATTAGACCACCGATACTATTGGATGCCTTCCATTCCTCTTCCGTCGTATCGCGGAGCTCCATCGGACAGAAAATGGGAACATCCATCTTGTTGACCAGGTCCTTCTCGCTCATGACGGTTTGTGGCCCATCCATGACATCGAACTGCATGTAACTATTGGCTACGAAGCAATCGACCTTCGATACTCCCTGATCCGTGAGCAGCCTATACAGGCAGGTGTTCTGGCCCCAGGCGTTGAGATTGGGGTCGTCCTTCGGTTTGGACATGATCGCGACCACGTTCAATCCTGCGTTCTCCAACGCTTTGAACAGATAACCGCGCATACCGTAGTTATCGGACACCCAGGCCTCCCTTGTTATCGGGAATGACACGGACGGCTTGGAATCATCCCAATGATAGTCGGCCTTGTATGATTTCAGATCCGCAAATACAACTCCGGGTTTGTTGAGGTTGACCAATCCGTGCATCGGCATGATGACAGGTTCCATGACCGGTATGTCTCTAGAGCATAGTTTGTTGAGAATGAATTCCAGCGCCCTATCGTAGTTATCCTGGCCGCTGTTGGCGAGATACTCGTATGTCTTGAGAGATATCTCCTTGTCCACATTGTTAAGGATCCATACCTTCGGGTCCTTCCCGACACTTATGACCTAGCTCTTCGGGGACATGGCTAAGATACGCTGCATCTCGGCCAATTCTGCGATCAGCGGGATCATTATGAGGATGATGTCCGGTTTCCGTTCTTTCTTCAGGACAGATTCGACTTCCGACAACGGTGCTCTCGCCAAATTGACATAGCTCGATTCGACATCGGTGAACCTGGATGCCGATGACTCCATCATCTGTATCTGGTTGTTTGTGGCTAGCATCAATAGGGAGACCGACATACGAACTTCTCCGAACTGTTACATCTATTGTTGGATTATATATCCATCTATAAGACCCAGAGACCTTTAGCCGAGATCGCCCATTATCAACATAAACTGTACCAGATTCCATAATCATATGGTGGAGGGCGGAGAATCGATACTTAGCGAAAAAACAAGGACCCGGTCCCCCAGGTTCATGGTTTCAGAGGTCGTGAGGTCATTTCAGAGCTCAGATCTCAGCGGCCTCTCCCTCGGCCTCTTTGACACTGGGCTCCGTATCGGCCAGTTTAGTCTCAGGGATGGAATCCTTCAGGATAACATGGGGCATCCCATCATCATCGATGATCTTGGTATCCACACCGTAGACTATCCTGAGATTCTCTTTGGTGATGACCTCATTGGGTGTACCGACATCGAAGACGGTACCGCCATGAAGGAGGATTATCTCATCGGAGTACTTCGCAGCGATGTTGATGTCATGACAGATCATGATCACGAGGATGTCCTTCTCCCTTGACAGACGCTTCAGCATCTTGGCCACTTCGAGCTGATGGCGGACATCCAGATTCGATGTCGGCTCATCCAGCAGGAGAATTTTTGGTTCCTGGGCGAGTCCTCTGGCCAGCATGACCTTCTGGTGCTGACCTGCGGACAATTCGTTGAATGAACGCATCGCCAGATCCAATATGCCCAGCATCTCCAGTGTATCATAAACGATGTCCAGATCGGAATCCAGAGATCCCCTGTGGCTGTGAGGGTGCCTTCCCATGAGGACTGTGTCCACGACGGTCAGCGGAAAAGTGTCGTTGGCCGAATAAGGAACATATCCGACCATCTTAGCCATCTCCTTGATGGTGATGTCCTTGACATCCGTATCATCGATCATGACAGTTCCCGAGTTCGGTATAAGGATCTTGTTAATGCAGTGTATCAGTGTGGACTTTCCGACTCCGTTAGGTCCGAGAATTGAGATGAATTTCGGGCCTTCCAATGTTACTGTGACGTCTTTCAAGACCGGAGTGCTGGAGTATCCGAACTCGATACCGTTTATGTTGATTATCAGCGGCTCACCCTCTGGAGATTAGGTTGGAATAATAATCCAACTAAATAAACCATATTATTAAAACGATGCACCACGACTTGTTGAACTATATTCACAGCCAGTATCATACTGGTCACCAGGAGTATTTCCTAGCCTGCTTCAGCAGCATGTACAGGAACAATGGTCCTCCGACCAATGCTGTGATCGTACCCACTGGCAGACCGGTTCCGACATTCTTCGCCACACAGTCCGCGCAAAGAAGAAGCATCGCACCGAATGCGGCGGATGCGGGCACCAGATATCTATTGTCAGAACCCAGGAACAATCTAGCGACATGAGGGCACACGAGTCCGACGAATCCTATGGTCCCCGTGAATGCCACCATCGCCGCCGTGACCAGGGAAACGATCGCCAGAACAACCAAGCGAGTCTGTTTGGCATTGACACCGAGACTTATCGCGTTCTTATCGCTGGTGGTCAGGATGTTGAGCTTCTTCGAGAAATAGATCATGAAGGCTATTCCGACTATCGACATGCCTGTCAGGAAGGCCACGTTGTCCCAGCCTGCCTTACCCAGTGTTCCGACGTTCCACATGTAGATCTCGGCAAGGCTCTCCTCCGATGCGGTTAGCTTCATGAACGTCGTCGCTGCGGTAAAGAAGTACATGACAGATATTCCAATCAGGATCATCGTCGAAGGCGAAACGCTTGTCTTGAATTTCGAAATCAGAATTATCAGACCGGCCGGAACCAAGGAGAACACGAATGCGTTGACCACGATCGCCACATCCCTCAGCGCACCTGACATCAGGCTGAATCCCAGTATGATTGCCAGAGCCGCACCGAACGATGCTCCGGAAGCGATACCGGTGGTATAAGGGTCCGCGAGCGGGTTCTTCATCGAACTCTGCATGGCGGCTCCGCATACTCCCAATGCCGCGCCCACGGCCAATCCGGCTATAGCCCTCGGAAGACGGAGGTCCCAGACCACGTGGTCCTTGCCCACCCCGATCTCCTCGGGAGGTATATTGCCCAAGAGATGGTCGATGAGTGTCTGGTAAGATTCCAGGAAACCGATCTCATATGCCCCTGTGGACAATTCCAACCCGAATGCGACGAACGATATCACTATGCACACTATTACGAAGACTACCTTGCGGGACAAATAGTGATAGTATGCATTCTTTAAATCGCTGGCACTGTTGAATTGACCGGTCATTCACCACACCTCCTTCCTTGAACGTATGATCAGCAAGAGGAAGATTGGGGCACCGATGAATGACATCACGACACCCACGGCGATGCTTCCGGGATAGATTATCATCTTGGCGATGAGATCGGCGATAAGCAGGAACGCAGCTCCGAACAATGCAGAAGCCGGGATGACATAACGGTTGTCAGCACCCATGATCAGACGGACGATGTGCGGCGATACCAGACCGACGAATCCGATGATCCCTATGAATCCGACTATCGATGCCGTGACCATGGACAGGATAATCAATATGATTATGCGCAGTGTCTCGGGATCCAATCCGAGGCTCTTGGCGCTGGCATCGCCTATCGTCAGCAGGTTCAGTTTAGATGCTAGGAACATCAATATACCGGCGCCGATGACGGTCATGACGAACATTATGGGGAAATCTCCCCAGTTGACGTTATCCAATGTACCTATCTGCCACATGTATGCAGCTTGGAGCGTCTCCGTATTCGCTGAAACCAACAGCAATGTACTGAACGCATTGAATAGATACGACATGGCCACTCCGGCAAGTATCATGGTAGCCGGAGAGGAATGAGTGAAACGTGAAAGAATGGAGATTACGGCCGCTGGGATCATTCCGAATATGAATGCGTTGATCACTATCCCGTAATCCCCTACGCTGGACGAGACCGTGAATCCCATCACCATGGCAACGGCGACTCCGAAGACCGCACCGGACGAGATTCCGGTGGTATAAGGATCGGCCAAGGGATTCTTCACCGCGGATTGCATCGCGGCACCGCCGATCGCCAATCCGGCACCTGACACGATCGCGACCGCGATCCTGGGGAGACGGACGTTCCATACCGTATAATCGTCTACCCCTTCCTTGGTGTCGATCGGAGGGATGTTGCCGGTAATATGGTTCCACAGGACCTCTAGGGCCTGTTCGAAAGTTATCTCACGGCCACCGATTGTCAGCGCGAAGATAGAGATTAAAAAGATTGATGCCAGAAGGATTGCGATGAAGATTACTTTCGTCAGGATGTACCTGCGGTAGCTCTCTTTCATCTCCTCCTTTCTGGCATCGTTTGTCATGTCGCTTCCTCAGATACCGAAATCGGAGTCGTACAGGACGAACTTCTGGGAGGTCACTTTGTAGTTGATCTCCTTCAGGTTGTCGAGGAATCCATCGACGTACTTCTGATGGATCTTGTCTCCGTAATCCGATCCGTAGACCTCGGGGTAGAGGATGGCCGCTGTATAGGCCAACCTAACGATGGCGGGCATGTTGCTGTTCATCAGGCAATAGTGTCCGTCCTTGACAGCCTGGGTGTCCTCGAAGTAACCGCGGTACTCTGTGTACATATCCTTCTGATCCACAGAGGGGTCGTACGTGTACTGGTGGTAATGGAGCATCACATCAGCGTAGTATTTCTCGTTGAGGAGCCACTCGTCACCCTCCATGAACCTCTTGGTGGTTTCGCTCCAGTCTGCGAGGTTCTTTCCACCGACCATCGTGGTGAGCTCGTAGTAATCCGAGCTGGTTCCGCTAACATAGTTGGTCATGGTGAAGCTGAGGATGGTGCGCTTGCTGTCCTCCTTGATTGTCTTGACCTTCTCGTTGACATAGTTCAGAACCTCGTCGCAGAGCTTGGCGTACTCGTTTGCACGCTTCTCCTCTCCGAAAAGATATCCCATAGTCAATGCGACGCTAACTGCCTCGAGACCGTCGGACGATGAAATCCTGACAACATCTATTCCAGCACCGGTGAACGTATCCTCGTTCTTGAGGTATGATTTGCTGGCCATCGTGATGATGGCATCGACGTTTCCGATCTCCTGGACCTTGTCGAAATCTGCCGCAAGTACGCTTGTGCTAACCTTGGGGAGTTTGGCAAGATCGGAGAACAGGAAATTATCTTTAGCTGCCTCTCCGGTGACACCGACGATCTTTCCGGATGTCGCTGCACCGATGGCCTGAACGGTCATTGCAGCGTTGGTTCCGACAACAACGGCCCTCTTTATGGGGTATCCTACGGTCTTGATGTTCTTGTTACCGTCGATGTACATGATATCCATCGATTCACGGTTTACCATGCGCTTGACGATCTCACGGTCTGTTTCGTCAACAGTTTTGTCGTTATTGGCATCTGCGAGGGGATAGTCCTTGAGGGTCTTCTTCCCTGCAATGATGTCATCGATGACAGCCAGGTCCTCCTGGTCAAGGTAGTCGTCATTGTTGGCATTCCCTAGGATTGCCAAACGACCACTGACGTCGGAGGAACGATAATCGCCGCCGGAAAAAGCCAACACCGCGACGGCACCGCCGGCAACGATGATGACCACGGCTAAAATCGCAACGATTTTTGTGTTCATATTTGCACCTGGATTATATATCCAATAGGTGAAATACGGCTTTGTATATAATTGGGACGTATAATACGAGAAAAATCATCAATCCTCTCACTTTCGTGCTGACGACCATCTTTACACAATCAATAGGAGAAAAGGAATTTTCAGACCTTTAAAGGAAGAAAGATACCGTACTTCCGTACGGTGAATTGGTTTCAGAGGCACTCTTTCAAGAGCTTCGTGAAGACGTCCTTCTGCGAATCCTTCAGGATGAGCGGCGGGATGAGACGGATCGTGTTCCCGTGGCAGACGTTCACCAGCACGCCGTTGTCGCGGCAGTACTTCTGGACCTCAGATGCGGTGACGTTCGTGTCCATCTCGATTCCGATGATAAGACCGTATCCGCGGACATCCTTGATCTTGGGGGAGCCGATGTTTCTCAGATCGGTCATCCACTTGGTACCCACGTCGCAGGCGTTCTGCACCAGATTCTCCTTCTTCATGATGTCGAGGACTGCGCATCCGGATGCGGTCACCAGAGGGTTCCCTCCGAATGTCGTACCGTGGGTCCCGGGCGTCATGACCTTGGAGATCTCCTCGGTGGTCGTGACGGCTCCGATGGGCGCTCCGCCTCCGAGTGCCTTCGCCATCGTTATGATGTCTGGCACAACGTCGAAGTTCTGTATCCCGTACCATTTTCCGGTACGTCCGAGACCGGTCTGCACCTCGTCGACGATCATCATCGCGCCGTTGTCCGTGCACACGTCGCGGATGGTCTTGAAGAACTCCTTCGGTGCTGTGCGCACCCCGCCTTCGCCCTGGATGGGCTCGACGATTATGGCGGCCGTATCCTTGGATACCATGCTCTTCACCGACTCGCAGTCGCCGTACTCATAGTACTGGTATGCATCGCTGATCAGGGGCTCGAATGACGCCTGGTATTTGGTCTGACCCGTCGCTCCCAATGCTGCGGCGGTACGGCCGTGGAAACCATTCAGGGCAGCCATGACCTTCTTCTTTCCCGTGTATCTCACGGCGACCTTCAGGGCACCCTCGTTGGCCTCCGCCCCGCTGTTCACGAACAGCGTGCGGTCCATGCCGACCGGTGTGATCGATGCTATCTTCTCGGCGAGCTTCGCCTGCTCCTCCACGTAATAGAGGTTGGACACGTGGATCAGCTTGGCCACCTGTTCCTGCATGGCCTTGACCCAGTCAGGATGGGAGTAGCCTATCGAGTTGACGGCTATCCCCGCGACGAGGTCGAGGTACTCCTTCCCCTCCGTATCGTACAGATAGCATCCGCTACCGTGGGTGAACGACAAATCTATGCGGCCGTAGTTCTGGAAAAGGTATCTGGAGCTCAGATCCTTCACTTCTTCGAATTTCATTTCATCACTTCACTATGATCGTTCCGTGGAGGTTCCCCTCCTTCATCACATCGGCAACGATGCACTCGGGGTCGGTACCGTTGACCATGCGTACGGTGGACACACCGGACTCTATCGCCTTGCGGCATGCGTCCACCTTGGGGATCATCCCTCCGGAGATGATTCCCGATTCTATGAGTTCGTCTATCTTCGCCAGGTCGACCCTGTCCAGCTTGGAGCTGGGATCATGGACGTCCATCAGTATGCCTGGCACATCTGTGATCGCTATCATTTCCTTGCAGGGTACGGCGGCCGCGATCCCTGCCACCATGGTGTCAGCGTTGACGTTGAGCCTCTTGCCGTCCTTGTCCTTACCGATTGGGTATATGACGGGGACTATGCCGTTCTCGACGAGGTCCAGGAGCACGTTAGGATCGCAATCCTCGACCTCCCCCACATGACCCACGTCCACCTCAATCTCCTTCCCGTCCTCGACCGCCCTTACGGGCTTCTTCCTGACGCACAGGGTGCAGTGGTATCCGGGCATGCCAATGGCCTTGACCCCCGCCTCCTCCAGACAGGAGACGACCTCCCTGTTGAGGTTGCTCAGGACCTTCTCCGCCACGTCCAAGGCGTCCAGGTCTGTGACCCTGATGCCCGCGACCTTCTTCGGTTTCAGGCCACGCCTTTCCATCTCCTCGGAGATCTCGGGACCGCCTCCGTGCACCAGTATCACGCTGGCGCCCTGGGACATCATCTGGGAGATCTCCCTGGCGAGGCGCATCATGGCCTCGCGGCCCCTGATGGCGTTCCCTCCGAACTTGAGGACGTACAGGTCGTTCATCCGGATCACGTTGCGTATTCCGCGTTGATGCGGACGTAGTCGTACGTGAGATCGCATCCCCATCCCGTGGCGGATTCCTTTCCGACACCCAGGTCCACGAGGATCGTGACCTCCTTGTTGTCCATCGCCATGCGGACGACCTCGACCGAGCGCTCGTCCTGGAACACCGGCGCTCCGGAATCCAGGATCGGGACCTCCATGTCGCCTCCCTTGATGGTCAGCCTGACATCCTCGAGGTTGAACTTGCAGCCGCTGTTACCTACGGCCATCATGATACGGCCGTAGTTCGGGTCGGATCCGAATATTGCGGATTTGACCAGCGGGGAGTTGATGATCTCCTTGACCAGGATCTTGGCGTCCTCCTTGGTCTCCGCTCCGGTGACCTTGACCTCGATGAGCTTCGTGGCTCCCTCTCCGTCCGCGGCGACGTCGCGGGCGATCTTCGTCATGACGAACTTGAGGGCCTCGAAGAACTCGGGGTCGTCATCGGCGCACTTCCCTCCGGCGAGACCGTTGGCGAGCAGGATGCTGGTGTCGTTGGTGGACTGGTCACCGTCGACGGAGACCATGTTCAGGGATCCGTCCAGGATCTGTCCCCACTTCTCACGGAAGTTCACCGACAGGTTGGCATCGGTTGTGATGACAGAGAGGGTGGTACCGTGGAGCACCTTCATGTGGGGCTCGATCATTCCGCTCCCCTTGCATATCGCTCCGATGTACACCAGTGTCCCGTCCGTGAGGCGGACGCGCACAGCGCATTCCTTCTTGATGGTGTCTGAGGTCATGATGGCCTTGGCGAAGTTGTCGTCGGCCTGACGTCCGTCGAAGAGCTCCCTGGCAGCACGGGAGATACCGTAGCGGATCTTGTGCATGTCCATGAAGCGCCCGATGAGCCCTGTGGACATGACGCCGACCATGGTCGGGTCCAGTCCCAGCTCCGTCGCTGTGACCTTCTTCATCTCGAGGGCATCCTCGATACCGCGGCGTCCGGTCAGCGCATTGGCGTTACCGCTGTTCACGACCACCGCCTGCAGCTTCTCGGAGTTCTCCTTCATCATCACCTGTACGGGCGCAGACTTGACGTTGTTGCTGGTGTATCCCACGCATGCCGTCGCCGGCACCTCGGAATAGACCAGCCCCAGGTCCAGAGAGCGGTACTTGACACCGCTGTGGACGCCTGCTGCCTTGTAGCCCTGCGGGGTTGTAACCCCTCCGTCTATGATCTCTACCATTTTCAGACCCCCAATCCGGGTATGTTCAATCCTTTCTTCTCGTCCAGTCCGAGCATCAGGTTCATGCACTGCACGGCCTGTCCGGATGCTCCTTTGACCAGGTTGTCCAGGACTCCGAAGGAGACCACCTTGTCCCCGAGGACCTTGGACGACACCTGTGCGTGGTTGGACGCCACCACGGCGCGTATGGACGGCTCGGGGACGTAATGTACGAACGTCTCGTTGCCGTACTGCTTACTGTAAATCGAATCCACCTCTTCCTGGGTGACTTCCTTCTTCGTGCTGAAATAGCATGACGACAGGATACCGCGGACTATCGGGAGCAGCTGGGGAACGAACGTGACCTTCGTGTGCGAGCCGGCGAACTTGTCCACCGCCATCTCGATCTCGGGCGTGTGGCGGTGCTTCCCCACGCTGTAGGGGATGATCGTCTCGCCGCATGTGGAGTGGTGGGTACGCTCGGTCGGGACCATTCCCGCTCCGGACGTTCCGGACTTCGCATCGACGATGATGTCCTGCCCCACGATGCCCGCCTTCATGAGCGGAGCTATCGCCAGTATGATCGATGTCGCATAGCATCCGGGGTTCGCCACCAGGTCGGCCCCCTTGATCTCGTCGCGGAAGAACTCCGGGAGACCGTAGACCGCCTTCTGCAGGTTCTCGACATCCGTGTGCTGGTGCCCGTACCATTTCTCGTAGACGGACACGTCATGCAGGCGGTAGTCGCCCGACAGGTCGATCGCTTTGATACCCTGCTCCAGGAGTGCAGGCACTTCCTTCATGGCGACACCGTGGGGTGTGGCCACGAACACGAAGTCCAGATCCTTGGTGTCGGATATCTTCTCGGTGAACTCCAGGTCGCCCACGTATCCCTTGAGGAAGGTGTGCACATCTTGGACCTTGCGTCCCGCGTTCTGACGGGACGTGAGCGCGGCTATCTCTACATCCGGGTGGGTGCACAAGAGACGTGACAGTTCCCCTCCCGTGTATCCGGTTCCGCCTATTATTCCGACTTTTACCATGATCCTCACTCTTTTTTGGATTCATCAGGCCCATGTTTTCCCCTATATTAAGGAT
>JAEEGL011155176.1_pt1 | contig 10226 bp, 6 predicted proteins | sample 9134231 | NCBI WGS metagenome assembly JAEEGL01 (sample SAMN16246548, study PRJNA631951) | gut metagenome | biome: gut microbiome; feature: rumen; material: fiber-attached | host: Bos | place: Iran: Karaj | collected 2018-10 | reverse complement strand
GGGATCGATCCTGTGATAGAATATGAGACATGAAAAATGAGCATCGGATAACCTGGGTCAGCGGAACTGCCAGCGGTTTTTACATCGATTTTGAGACACAGACGATCGGATATTCTGACAAGGAGGTTCACCTTGAATACCTCCAGACCAGACTCCTCCGTTTTATGCTGTCCAGTACCGGAGGCTATGTAACCCCACATGACATTTCCACGGATTCCGAACTCTTTTCAATCAATCTCTCAAAATATATTCACGGGATAAAAACGAAGTGCCTTTCACTGCTTAAGACATCTGATGATGATGACACTGATGCATTATTTGATCAGATCATTGAGAAGAAGACCATAAACGGCAAACGCGGTTACCGGTTACGGACCGAATTAACGGATGTATTAGATGACGTAACCAGTGAAGTAAAAGAAGACAAGCCTCTGGAACCTGTCGCCGGACCCGATGAGGCCAAAAGGGACATGCCCTCATTCAGGCGTTATATGTCGAACAACTGGCTGGCACTGTTCATATATCTCTTTCTGGTCCTCTGCACGGTCCTGCTGCTCGATTCGGTTCATATCACAGCCGAATATCTGCTGATCAAAATAATAGATATTCCGTTCGGATTTACATTCATCGCCCTGTGCATACTTTCAATGCTTCCCGTTATAGGCGGTCTGTTCGTTGATGTTCCGCTGGCACTTAAAGAGTACGAGAAGAAAAAAGGCGTAAAAAAGAACGATCTGAATGCTGAGAAGATACATGAGATAGCTATGAATCTCGTGCCCAGATTCGACAACTCAAGAGAACATGTCATCTTTTTCTCGCTCTGCAATATCACCGGGGCATTCACAGTCGCATCCGAACTTTTATATATCAAGAGTATTCCGGGGATCTATGAATACCTGTCCGATCCGTCACGTGATTACTTTTATATCGTTACCATAGCAGCTGGATGCTTTGTCGCACTGTTCAACAACTACAGCCTTCAGACGAGCAAAAGTCCCACGCGCTGCGAAGATGATTTTATTCTTACAAGAGTTCACGCATTTCTGAACCTGATCTATCTGTCAGTATCTCTGGCTCTTGGGTGTTCACTGGCATATACATTCCTGTCTTACAGGTTTTTCCACAACAGCAATGCCGTCGTTATCACGCCGGCCTATATCGTAATGATCCTGTCCATGTACTGCTATCTCTGGTTCTCCTCCGATTCGCCTGCCGCAAAACAGATCGACTCGGTGAGCAAAAACAACTTCTTATCGGGACTTCCCGTTCTGGCGGCTTTTACGACAGTCTACACATTCCTGTGTTTTACTCCGGATCTTGTATGCATCCTCTCTATCCTGACCGCGCCGGTCTTCCTGCTGCTATGGTTCGCCTGTCTCATCAGACGCAAAAAAGAGAACACCATAAAACTTCATTACTTTGTGTCATCGTTCTTCAGCATACTGGCGATCGCGATAATCGTGATGCTCTTATTGAACTTCCGGTGGTAAAGGTTTTTCAGGACTTACGACAGCACAACATTTGACATATAGATCATCAGATTCACTGCAATATTGATAAGCATCAGGACAGCCAAAACTATAAGGTGATCCTTATACTCATAGAATACCGTGGCAATAAATTCCCTGATGAATGCATTTATCCAGAAATAACTCTTTGTGTGACTTCCGATCCCTTCAGCTTTGATCCCGAGTCTGGAAGCTAAAAGACCGGACCTGAACACATGATAGTTTGTCGTTGAGAATGCGATCTTCGGTTCCTTTTTGCCGTTCTGCTCTTCAATGAGTTTTTTCGCGTTCCTGAAGTTCTCATATGTACTGACCGACTCATTTTCGATCAGGATAGACGATTCAGGAATTCCCTTACTGATAAGATAATTACTGATAGCATCAGCTTCACTTATAACCTCGTCACTGCCCTTTCCGCCGGAAGGGATAAATACGATATCTTTGCCTGTGGCCTTTTTCTGCATTTGGGCAAATTCTATCGCGCGGTCGGCTCTTGACTGCAGGAGTTTGGTAAGCGTGCCGTCTTTGCGGATCTGGCATCCGTGGATCACGATATAATCCTTGTCAAAGGCAGGTATGTGTCTGGCAGCTCTGATGCCGAGGATAATGGTTCCGACGAGGATGCACTCGAAGTATACGACAACGATACCTGCTGTATATTCGATGAACATACCGATAAAGCGCCCTGTGCCGGTCCACCTGTGAACGTCGATCCATTTTGCATTCTGAAGACCGTAAGATACAAAATTAGGTGTGACAGTAGCAATGCACAGCATTATGCTCAGAATTATTCCCAAGGTATTGCGCCATGTCCTGCCCTCTTTGGCAAGAAGTCTGAAGTTGCTTATCGTTGTCAGGATTCCCATTATGAGTGCCACAGGGAAAGTAAAAAGGGCAAATGATGTCAGCAGGTTCAAATAGCTTCCCAGAATCTCATAAAGTCCCATATGAGGATAAAGAATAGCATTGCATGCTGAACTTATAAGGCAGCCGGAAAGAAAAATGATAAGTCCGCACATGCGGATATTTGCTGACCTGTACAGGTTCTCTCTAAGTGATCTCCTGTATCTGTAAACGATATCGGCAAGTGCAGCCGCAATATACAGAGCAAGACATATCTGTACCAGATTACATCCGGTGAAATCACCGAAATAATCATATTGGGTAACGATCCCGGATCTGTGTGAGTACAATACGAAAAGAGAAATATGCTCATCGCCGTCCCTGACATCCACATAGGCACGCCCCGGATTTAAAGATCTGACTCTCACGCAGACATCTCTGCCTTCGACATATGTATCAAGGATCTCGACTATGCCTTCACCTTCATCGATCACAGCTGTGACAGAATCTATGTCCTCAGGATTCTTTCCGTAATCAAACCTGCAGGTATATTCCTTGCCGGCTATAAGCGCATAAACAAAACATACGGCCATCATGATGACCGCAAGAATCAGGAATTTAAATTTGATAAGCATTTTTTTCATAAGGGCAATTATACAAGATTGTTACAAAAACGAGAGTATAAAACTTAACAGACAAATATATAAAAAATAAGTTATAATTATGTAGTTTGAAGAGTTTTCTCTTTATTCGGGAGTATTTAGGTTTTTCTTTAAAGAATTGCGGGGTTTATCATGAGAACGAAAACAACCTGGAGCAAAATGCTCACTCTTATCGCAGCAGTATTTACAGTTGCGGCATTTGGAAGCATGACGGTAATGGCAGACGATGAGAAAATCATCAGCAGCGGTAACTGCGGTCCCGAGAACAGCAACAGCCTTACCTGGACGTTTTACGACACCGGAAAGCTTACAATCAGCGGAACCGGAGAAATGGACGATTATGTACCGCAGAGTGCACCGTGGTATGCTTACAAGGAAAGTATTACTTACGTTGATATCCAAAGCGGCGTAACAAGTGTGGGATGCTATGCTTTTTATCAATACACGGAGATCCAGGCTGTAAGTTTCCCTTCCACACTTGAGAGTATCGGAGAAAGGGCATTCAAAGGGTGCTCCAGTCTTTCATATGCGATCATTCCCGCTTCTGAAATAGGTGAAGCTGCTTTTTCCGAATCCGGAGTCAGCATGATTAACATCACCGGCGCTGCAACCAAAATCAAGACAGATGCCTTCAGTTATTGCAGCAATCTTTCATATATACAGCTTCCTTCGACAGTGGAATCAATCGGGAAATATGCTTTTTACGGCTGCGGATTCAGCCAGTTAAACGAGGACTGGTTCCACAGCGGCTCATCTGTATGCAACCTGAAATATATAGAAGACTATGCTTTCGGCGGATGTGCAAATCTTACCCGTTTATTTCTTCCGACAACAATAATAAGCATCGGAGATCATGCATTCGCAAACTGCGGTCTGACCTCTGTCAATATTCCCGAAGGAGTGGAAAGAATCAACACTTCCGCTTTCTACGGATGTACAGCTTTATCTGAGGTTAATCTTCCTGACAGTTTGACAGTGATCGAAGCAAATGCTTTTGCAGGATGCGGCTCTCTTACTACAATTACCATCCCCAAAAACGTTACTTCAATAGGCAACGGTGCATTTGTTCAGTCAAATAGCATCAGCAGCTTTAACTGTAATCCTGATCCTGCAAATCTGACCTGCTCATTTGATACGCTCTTCACCAATGGATCAAATGTGACTGTCAATGTCCCCAGCAGATATAAGGATGCTTATGTCGCTAAATTCTCAGAAAGCAACGTAACATTCAATGCAAGTTCACTGGTTTCCGGCGAGTGCGGAGATAATTGTGAGTTTGTACTTGACTGTGACAACGTTCTCGTCATCAGCGGAACCGGTGATATGAAGGATTATGAATATGCCGGTACACCATGGTACAATTACTCGAATGATATTAAAGAAATAATCATCGAAGACGGCGTAACATCGATCGGAGTTTATGCGTTTTACTATTGCCAAAAACTTACATCTGTCACGATTCCTGACAGCGTTAAAACGATCGGCAATTATGCGTTCATGACTTGTTTTACCCTTGAATCAGTTGTGATACCTGATGGTGTAACAAGCATCGGACTTTACGCTTTCTCCAATTGCCGTTCCCTTTCATCAGTTACTTTACCTGACTCGATAATTTATTTAGGTAACAGTGCATTCAGCGGCTGCTCCTTTACGGAGATAAATATCCCCCGGAACCTGACAAGCATCGAAGAAGATACCTTCAGCTATTGTTCGGAACTTGAATCGGTCATTATTCCCGGCTCAGTAACTAAAATCGGCAAAGAAGCATTCAGCAATTGTACTTCTCTTGAATCGGTCACGATTCCGGACAGTGTAAATACCATTGGAGCGAGTGCTTTCTACAGATGCACTGCTCTGACATCAGCAGCGATCCCTTCAGGTGTTACAAAGCTCAATGACATGACGTTCTATGAGTGTACGTCACTTGCTTCTGTAAACATACCTGAAGGTCTTACAACCATAGGCGAAAATGTATTCGGAGACTGCGTTTCCCTTACATCAGCATACATTCCGTCAAGCGTAACAAAGATCGGATACAGCGCTTTTTCAGGATGCTCATCACTTACGGTCATCACTCTTCCGGAAGGAATCACAGAGATCGCAAGCTCGGCCTTCTATAACTGTTCAAATCTTACATCAGTCAACATTCCCGCAAATGTTACTTCGATCGGTTACACTGCATTTAAGAACTGCTCGAGCCTTACCGCTATATCTATTCCGGCAAGCGTAAAAGAAATAGATAATGAAGCATTCTCTTACTGCGATTCTCTTACAACCGTGACTATTCCCGGCTGCGAGATCAAGCTTGGTCAGAAGATATTCTACGGATGTGCCGAGCTTAAGACCGTGACCATCCTCAACGGGACAACATTTATCGGATATGCTGCTTTCAGTTCATGTCCCAATCTCGAAAAAGTTATTATTCCAAGTACAGTTACCGGGATCAGCCAGTCAGCTTTCAATTCCAATCCGAATCTGAGCGATCTCTATATTCTTGCTGATCCGGAAATTCTTAACTGGGACTTCAGTTACCAGAATCTCCCGGATACGCTTAAGGTTCATGTCCCCAGCGGATATGTTGCAGGATATGAGAAACTGTTTGCTGATAACAACGTAAATGTTACAGTTATCGGCGACGCTGACGGCGACATCGATATCGGCATCGGCGTTCACCTCTACGGCTACACTTTGAGCCTTGAAGGAGACATCGGTGTTAACTTCTACACGAAGTTCGACGACGTAAATGCTCTGTCCGATGATGCAAAGATGGTATTTACAATCACAGGCAACAACGGTCAGGACATAAAGACACAGGAAGTCTATGTCAAGCCTCAGACTGATGCGGATCTGCCGTATGCCAAGGTAGTTAATGACTACTACATTTTCAAGTGTACTGTTTATTCGAATGAGATGACATCCACAATTACCGCAAAGGTAGTTAACGGTGAAACTTCAGGTAAGGAATATACGTACTCCGTTCAGGAATATGCCGAGTATATACTTACTCATGCCGATAAGTATCCTGATGAGCAGCCCCTTGTAAAGGCAATGCTGAACTATGGCGCTTATTCACAGAAATACTTCAATTACAATACCGATAACCTCGCCAACAGCGTCCTTCCCGTATCAGAACGCACTGTCTCCGTGATCGATCCGGCAACAATAAATGCAGGACCCAGAGAAGGAGATCTGGCTATAGCCGGAACCAACATCAGGATCGAAAAAGTCAGCCTGTCCCTCAAGGAAACGATCAGCATGAAGCTTTATATCACGGGTGCTGATGAGAATACCGTATTTAAACAGGCAGGCGGCAGGATCTTTAAACCCGTTAAGTCAGGCGAGTATTATGTGATCACGATCGACGGAATCAAGGGCCAGTACATTGACTGGGCATTCGGAATCGGCGTCTATGACGGTGATACGCGCCTTGGCGTTATATCTTACAGTCCGATCTATTACTGCAAGAACGTGCTTTCAAAAGCAACAGGCGGCGTTATAACGGAAGATCTCAAGGAATTGGTAAGTGCCATGATCCTTTATAAAGACGCAGCTGCATTATACAGCCCCCCGACAATTAATTGATCTGAGAATGTGAGGTATATAAAAATGGACAATAAAGAAAAATACGAAGCTCTTCAGTTTGACGTAATAGTCTTTGAGAACGAGGATATTATCACAGATAGTCCCACTACTCCTGTTCTCGACGCCTGATATCTGTCACTAACTGAAAATTCAAAAGCTGTCTCAGAAGTGAATCAATTCACAGATGAGACAGCTTTATATTTGATTGTTCTTTTCGATGAATATTATCGAACTGCATTCAGCATATTAAATGAATCCCTATAATTATTATTTATTAATACAAATGAATTACAGAAAACAAGATGTAATAAAAAAACGAACGATATATAATATGATAGTCTGAGAACAGTCTCGGAAAGAGAACTAAAACTAATTATGCTAAAAGAATTGTGGGGTTTATCATGGAAAAGAAGAAAACCTTGAGCACAATGCTCACCCTCTTTGTTGCAGTAATCACAGTGATCGCTCTCGGCGGCATGACGGTTTGGGCAGATCCCGAACCTGCTTCATTCGATATCGATCCTGATACATATACGATTACTCACAGTGGTTATTCGGATATCGATTTTTATTTTGAATCAATTAATTACGGAAAGGTTCAGGATAATCTTCTCGCAAATGGTCTGGCGTTAAGATTTTATTGCGGAACTCTGAGTTGCGGAGATAATTCGATCCCGTTTTATGTTTCCGATGAAACTCATGTTTACACTACACAAGAACAGCTTTACGTGAGCTTCAGCAATCATTCGAATGATTCATTCAGTGTAGGGGTATATATTGATCCGGAGCTTTTCAGATCAGTTCCTGCAGGCAGGTATACCGGAACAATGAATTATACAAGCACCTGGTACACCGGTTCCGGAATTTTTGACGGCGAACCCGGTTCAGTCGGACTTACTCTTGTAGTTCCCGATCAGAATGAAAATATCCTTGAATTTGGCAGATATGGAAACATTTTCTGGACCTTCGACCGTTCCGGCACACTGACCATAAACGGAAGAGGGGATATGGGAGATTTCGGACGTACTGATACCCCCTGGGAAAGCTGCATAAAAGAGATTAAGGATGTCATTATCCTGGACGGAATTACATCTGTAGGTAAAAATGCATTCAGTAATTTCAGATCATTGGAAAGCATCAGCCTCCCTGACACTTTAATAACCATAAGAGAAGATGCCTTTTATGGTTGCGATAAGCTTGCATTGACTTCTATCCCTGACAGTGTAACAAGTATCGGAGATGGTGCATTCCAAGGCTGCGAGAAGATCAAATTGACCAGCCTTCCGTCCAATTTGAACACTTTAGGGAAATGGGCCTTTGCTCATTGCTACGGCCTTGAATCCATGACGATCCCCGGCAGTCTTGAGACTGTTGAATACAGTTCTTTTGATAATTGCCGCGGCCTTAAGACTTTAGTTATCGAAGATGGTGTGAAGACAATCGGCAGAGGGGCTTTCGAAAGCTGCAATTCATTATCGTCACTGACAATCGCTGACAGTGTGGAAGAAATAGGCGGTTATGCTTTCAGTTTTGTCGCCATTTCATCTGTGGATCTGCCTGATAACCTGACAACCTTATCTGAATATGCTTTCCAGGCATGTTCAAACCTTTCGGAAATAACAATTCCTTCAGGAGTTGAGTCCATAGGTGCTTATGCATTCTCAGGCTCCGGACTTAAATCTGCAGTAATCTCTGAAGGCGTAAAGAGTATTGAAACCAACGCATTCTACAGATGTAAATATATGACAACAATTACTCTTCCTTCAACCTTAACCAAGATCGGTTACCAGGCATTCGACAGCAGCGGTCTTACTTCAGTAGATGTTCCGGCTAGTGTTACCGACTTTGGCAATTATGCTTTTGTAAGCTGCTCCAACCTTAAGACAGTAACACTTCACGAAGGTCTGACAACTATCCCGGCTTGTGCATTCTACAAGTGCTACAGCCTTAAGACGATCAATATTCCAAGCTCTGTTACATACATCGGCGAAAACGCATTCATAGGCTGTACAGGACTGGAAGTGTTCGATTGCTTTGCAGATCCTGATAACCTTACATGGATCGATAAAGACTGCAACGACTTCAAGGATAACGGTTCTACTAAATGCCGTGTTCCTTTCTATGACCTGGACACTTATATAGCTAAGTTCTCCACTGGAAACAAAGAGACTGATGTCAATGTAACATTTATCAGCAATTACGATGATGTAGGACTCGGAGATATCCTGTACGGATTTACAGTATGTCTCGAAGGTGACATCGGTGTTAACTTCTTTATTGATTTCAAGAATTACGATGCATTAAGTGACAACGCGCAGATGATATTCACGATCACGAATCTTGACGGTACTTATTCAAGGACACAGAAAGTCTTTGTTAAGCCCCAGTCAGATCCTGATCTTCCTTGCGCACTCTATTACGGCGGATACTATATCTTTAAGTGCAATGTATCGTCCAAAGAGATGACATCCACCATCACGGCACAGATAGTCGACGGTGATAATAAGGGTACGGAAAACTCATATTCTGTTCAGGAATATGCTGCTTACATTCTGGCCAACCCTAATATCGACGGATTTGCCGAAGCACAGGATCTGGTAAAAGCTATGCTTAACTACGGCGCTTATTCGCAGATCTACTTCGACTATAACACCGCAAATCTTGCAAATTCGATCCTCAGTGAGGCTGATAAGGACGTTTCAAGCGTAACAGCCGATACGCTCAATCCGCTTCCGGTCTTCAAGAATAACCTCTTCTTATCGACCGGCGGAGGTACGATCCTTTGCGAAGGTGCAAGCCTTTCTCTTGAATCAAAGACTAAGATGAACCTCTTCTTCTCGGGCGATCTGAACAATGTATATTTCACATGTAACGGCAAGAGACTGTCCACATCAGTTGAATCTGACGGTTCTGTAAAAGCATCAGTCGACGGCATTCCTGCCCAGAACATTGATGAAGTGTATACTATTACACTCTACCGCGGCGACTATGAAATAGGCTCTATATCTTACAGCCCTATCAATTACTGCTACAATGTCTTGTCGAGGGATATAACTCCCACCAGAACAGCTGAACTGAAGAATGTTGTAAGAGCGTTGTGCCTCTTCAATCAGGAAGCTGATGCATTTATTTAACGGGAGGTCCTTATGAACAAAGAAAGCTATGAGTCTGTCGATATGAGCATTATCTTTTTCGAGAGTTCGGATATCATTACCGAAAGCAATGTTGATACTCCCAAGGAAGGTTTTTGATAATACCTGATAATCGAATCTGACCAAAATAAATATGCCTCAAAAGTTTGATCGCTTTTGAGGCATAGCTTTTTTATACTGCGTGATATGTCTGATCCGGGAGTTTTGACTGAACGGTTATTGACCCGTCCCCCAATATGAATGTATACTCCCATCCCCCGTTGTCGTCAGCGCTGCCGGTCTGGGAAGCAACTTTGTGTTCGTTGTCGTCAAATTCCATGTCATACTCGAAAAGCTCGATGTTTCCTTCCTCATCGTGATAGAAATGCACCGAGAATCCTTTGTCAGTTACATCATATATCTCGAAATTCTCTTCGGTATCGTCAGCCTGCCATTTGCCTGTCCAGCTTTGTGCCCCGACTGTGGTCTCGATCTGAGAT